>ULXP01000135.1_pt1 | contig 10040 bp, 8 predicted proteins | sample 1961351 | NCBI WGS metagenome assembly ULXP01 (sample SAMEA4835840, study PRJEB28245) | human gut metagenome | biome: gut microbiome; material: fecal sample | place: Denmark | collected 2008 | reverse complement strand
CTCAGTTTCTTTTGATATATACATAATTCTATAAATTTACATTAGCATTCATCTCATGATTTGTCCTTGCAAGACAAAATAAATAACATTTTGCATCAGGCCATTCAGCCTTTATCGTTCTTACCATTTCAGCTACAGTTGTACAAGATGTTGTTATATCGTCAATAATCAAAATATTTTTATTATTCAAATTTTCATCCCTATTTTTAATAAAAAAAACATTTTTCATTTCCTTTTGTCGATCAAGTAAAGTGGGAAGGGTATGTAAAGCCGCCGTAGACCTCGTCTTATTTAACAATTGAGGCAAATACTTGGCGCCAATTGCAGATGCAATATCGTACACATATTCTCTAATCTTCGCACTCTTCAGAGGAACTGTTTCATTATGTCCTAAAACTCTAATAACATAATCAAAAGTTAAACGGCTATTAACAAAAGCCTCGATAGTCATACTTTTTATTAGTTGAAAATCTTCTTCATCTGCTCTATTTTTGAATCTAGCAACTCGAGCCGTCCATGTTGTAGTATCTCCTTGAGGTATATAATAAACCAAATGATATGCCTCTTCCAAACCAGCAGCCTTATACTGCAAATGCTTATTTGATAACGTTTTCAGCTCCATAGTATTTAAATTTATGTCTATTAATTACAAATATAAACATATAAAAACAAATCAAAACATCATTAAGCATTATTAACTTTACACATAAAAAACGCCCTACCCTCACGAGCAAGACCGCCACACAAGTATTAATATCAAACAAACTCACCAAATTCTATAGTATACTCCTGCTCCGACATAGTGCGATACCCAGTCTCACCAACAAGTATGAATTATTTCTGATTTTTTTCTTTATAGTCGTTTGATCAAAATAAAACTACTATCTTTGACTTTCATTTTCAAAAAAAATAATATGGGAAGACAAAAAAAGTATCCAATGCCAAATGGCGCAGTTTATTCAGATGTAAAAAGTGATGACCAGAGGAGAAAAGTTCGAATCAAATTTAGTAATCAGACAGAAGTTAATTTATTTTTGGATTGGGCCAAACAAAATGGTATTGAGGCTCGCCAATATGTGAGTGGAGAGAATGAAGTACATGCTTATGGCGTTGGTTACAATGGAGCAGAAAACGCCATTGTAGTCATGCGTGATTAAAATAGCACGTAAATTACGGATTTAGAATTACCCAGATCTTTTATATATCTGGGTAATTTTAAACTATGAGCTTTTTTCGTCTAATAAGCCAGATCGCTAATACAAAAAGCGCTCCTACCCCTATCCACATTAATGTCTCTTGATACCATCTCGACCGATTCACCTCGACGATCTTATCTACTGGGTAGGGAATCCTGATCGTGTCCTTTATAAAGATCGAGTCATGGATGAAGCGATCTTTATAAAGTGTCTTGTACTTCTCGAGATACACTGTATCACCTTTAACCACAAAATAAACCGAGTCATACCGATAGATTGAATCACGTAAATAGCGATCCTGATACTCGACACGGACGGATTCAACCGGGACATAGACTGTCTTAGTACAGCCTACCAGCCAAAATACTATACATATATATAATAGAACTCTCATAGTAACCCCCATCCCGCTATCACGTTCGACATATCCGCTTCTCTCCCATTCTCAAAACGGCTCATCCCTGCCACGATCCGGATCATCTGTTCTCGGTCGTTGATGTTTATCGGATCGTCAGCCGGGATTCCAGCGTAGTCAGATACAAATTGAATATACTTTTCCGTATGGTTCTCTTTCGGTGGTGCCCATCTTCCTATCATCTTGCGGATCGTATCCAGCTTATAGTTCCGGTAATAGTTAGACAGGATCTTGAAGATCGCCCTATACCCGTATGCCATCGATTTAAATTGCTTGAACTCTTTGTCTGAGCTTGTCTTCTCTCCTTGGAAGACATCGCTATTCTTTCTGATGTTCCCGGGGTTGTTGTTTCTCAACCCTCTGGGCAGACTACTATTTCTCATTCCTTATCCTCCCTCATTAATAACCGTTCTGCGGCTCACGATCGCCGCATTTCTTTTTCTCGCACCTTTTTAAAGCCAGTTCTATCTTCACGTCCGAGTAGCTCTCTTTTAAGGTGAAAAGCTCGTCCTGCACCTGCCGGAGCCGTCCGGTCTGCTCAACGAACCGTTCCTCCTTCTCAGACAACTGCTTTTGCAAGAACTCATTATACTCACGCAGGGCCTTGAACTCCTCCACGTCAGCTTGAGCGTCCGCTATACGGGCGTTAGTCTTACGGTTCGCCCACGCACGGATGCCCCATTTTATCCCCTCGATCCCGCCCATCGCACCGATTATCGCCAATATCGTATTCAAATCAACTCCCATAACTCGTTTTCTTTTAATATATACGGGGACTTTTATTTGCCCGCCCCCGATAAAGGCTTATATCCCGTTAAGCGATAGGATCTATTCCCTTTAGCTCATTCCATCTATCTTGGTATTCCTCCCCGGAAAAAGGCTGGTCGAGTATCTTGGAATAAGAGTCGATCGTCTCGGCGGAGAACATCCCCTGCCGATCAAGGTAATCCACCCGCTGTTTCAGGTACCATAACTCATCGTCCGTGAAATCAAAGGACTTGACCCCTGTCATGGCGTCCACGGTCTTGAATGAGATCTCGTATTCCCCGTTACCAACAGGGGTCATAACCACTTCCTTCCGCTCCGAATCCAATAGCTGGACCTTGCCGGAGATAGATATTTTCAAGCCGATATTTTTGCGATTGTCGTACATCGGCAGCACGTTATTGAGTATTAATACCCTGTCTTTCAATGTCAATTTCATATCTATTATTTTTTTAAATTAGTATTTCATACATAAATAACCTGTTTTGTTATCATAATAAACAGGATATAGCTCGGGCGAAGAGCTTAACGCCCCCAATTGCGCGTGTGTCATCATGGAGCCGACATTAATGACAGTTCTCTCCATGGCACCATCGTCATTAAAATACCGGGACTCGACCCGGAAAGCGGAACCCCAACCAGCCTTATGCACGCAGTTAATCCATATCCTCGGATAATTGGTATAAGCGGAACGCCCACACCTCAATGTCAAGATAGGCGGGACACTCATCGCCGTAGCGGAGTCTAATATATCGGTCAGATCAAGTACCGAGTTCACGTAATTCGGATACGTCTGCATTATGACATTACGCAGGTGGTTACCACCATTATCGGTATCTACCGATCTTAGCGTGACTTGTCCGTCGTTGTGGATGGCCAACGCCCCGTTATACATATAATGTCGCTTGGAGAGCATCAATCCGCTAGCGGCCACCAAACCGCTTAGCCCGACCCGGAAAGGGGCTTCATCCCTTCGCTCGTAAGTGCTGCCGACCCATATACGGACAGATCCCGGATCAAGGTTCGAGACATCGCCACCGCTATTACCGTCACTGGCGAAACCGCATGAGACCTCGTAATTACGGTTCATGCACATGATGGAGTTGCTGCCATATACCTTGCCGTCACTGAGCACCTTGAATGTCGGGGAAGCGGGAGGCTCCCCGTTCGCCCCGGAGTTCCCGCCGGACCATATCCTTACGGTACCGCTAGCGGCCATGCCCCCGGTATTACCGAACGCTATCGCCCCCGTGGACACGAGGCCGCCATTGATCTCGGTAATCGTGCAGTCGTACTCGGAGGCGAAAACCCACCCTTCACCATTATAGCGATAGATATTCACGCCGTCTACCCAAAGATCGTTCTTCCGCATTCCCGATCTCGGGGCCGTGGATTGGTAGAACACCTTCGCCTTGTCATTGGCCATGCTCTGGGCATCGTTAGCCGATCCTTGGGCGTTATTGGCAGCGTTACTGGCATTTTCCGCCTCGCTAAGAGCGTCCTGCGCCTTTTTCATGGCTGTATCTGAATACCCTTTCAGCGTATCTTGAATAGCCTTGTTTGCGGCCTCTACGGCTGTGTTAAAAGAGGACATGGCGGTATTGAAGGCCGTGAACTTGGCGTCAACGTCTTTTTTCTCGGCCTCTGTCGCCTTGCCGTCAACGATAGCGGTATTGATGGAGGACAATAGGTTGTCAATCGCCCCGAACAATGTCACCTTCGCGTTCAAAAGCCCGGTCTTGGCCGGGCCGGAGAGATAGGTATTCTCATATAATTTTTTATAAGTGGCCTCGACCTCGGCCTTGGAAACATTGACCGTATTCAGGTATTTCTCGATCGCTACGGCCTCCGTCTCCGTGACTATACCATCCTTGAACGCCCCGTCCACGTAATAGTTCAGGTCCTCCACGGATTTCTTGGCCTCCTTGATAGACTGATCCAATTCCGGCCACTCATCAAGGTTTTTCAGCCCCGAACCGGCGGTAAAGACCATACGCCCATGAAACTCGCCAGAGCCATCCCCCTTATTCAGTATGAAATAGGTATTACCATCCGTCGAGACAATCCTATCCACCGTCACCCGGCCGGGGAGTATCTCCGTGAAACCGTACACGGTAACGAAGGAACGGGCCCCGTCAAACTGGCTCCCCAATAAACCGGTCAAGAAATAATAGTACCCATCCTCCTCGAACTTATGAGGGCTCCCGGACATCTCGAACGTCCCCTTCCCACCGCTCTTGCCGCACTTCGCATAGAGATAGAGTTTCCCGTAATCCCCCAAGTAGGGACTCGTATACGCCCCCATATCCCAATACTGGTATTCGGAAGGCTTATGGGACTCCTTGATATCACTGATGCCCAGCGTCATGTGCTGCAAGATCAAAGCTGGGGCGGTAAACACCCCGGTGTTGTCATCATACCTGAAATCGGGCATGACGGTCACAGGAGCGGTCTTGCTGTTGACGAAACGGAATTGCAGGGACTCATCACCCACCAAGAGCGACATGGTACGTACCCATATCGGGTCTATGCCCTTGGAGTAATTATCGAAGGCCACTTCCAGCATCTCTTGCGCCTCGATAGCGTCACGGTAACGGCGCTTGGTAAACTGTAACGCTTCCTTATACCTCTTGTCATTAACGACCTCCTCGCTCTCCAGCTTGCCCAACTCATCGGACAGGAAACCGCCTACCGGCGTGTTGGATAGCTCAAGCTCCGGACTGTGGGGCCTATTAATGTGATCCCTCACCCCGGTGATCCGGATCAGGATACCGTCCGGCTGGAACTGGGGATCGCTGAAATCAACATAACCGCCGGGTACCAGCTTGGCGCCGATCGCCAACCAATTCTTCTTGGCCCATATGCCGTCCAGCTCTCCGATGAACGTGAATTGCCGCTCCTCACGCTCGTAAAGGTAGCGTACCGCCTCCCGGAACATGTCCCAGCTCGCCCCGGTCTTGGTGGCGTTGTCGCACACGTAGGCGGCGGGAAGGGATATGTTGAAAACGGCGTACTTGTCGCCGACCTCCGGATACAGGGAAGCGTTCGGCAGCGTCATGCCATCCTGCTCGGACGAGACGATCTCGAACTTACGGCCGTCATGTACATACTTTACATCGAACTCACGGCCCGCCAGACGGCCTGTCTGGAAGATAACCGTCATGGTCTGGCCGGCGATCAGGCAATCCTCGAAATTGAGGTTGGCGGGAACCGATGAGTCATAGAAGTTGTAGAACGTGACATCGTTCCCGTCCGTGTCCTCGCCCGGCTCCGTGTCGGTCTCGCTCACCGTGCCGACCCGGGATGGATATATATCGCTGGCGTCGTAGCTGTCCTCATTATAAGAGGAAAGGGGCCTGTCCGCGCGAGTGACATACATCCCGTCCTTGTCGGTCTTGTACCGTCGGCCTTGGTACTCCAGCTCCTGTGACTTGGGAAGCAACAATGTCTGGCTACCGTAGACCGAGTAATCGATATTCCGCTCGCCGCCTTGCACGTAAAGGATCTCCACGGGGAGGTTGTTGCCTTGGTTCGCACGACCTACACCGGGAAGGAATCCGTTACCTTTTCCGTAGGATAGCTTTAGAGGAGCGTCCCTGTAATACTCCACCTTGCGGAGGTTGATAGTTTTGCCCACGATCTCGAACTCCGTGTCGAACTCCTCGGCCAAACGCCCCAATACAGCCCAGCATTTCTCATGGTTGAACGACAACAGTTTCTCCGGGGCCTCGATCACCGTGCCGACCGTCCAGCCGGAATCATAAAGATTCAAGTTGTCCACCAGTAGCTCCACGAACATCCTCGGCGTGGCCGTCATGACGAACTTGAGCTTGTACGGCTTGTCGGACAACAGCTTGTACTTATATTTTTTCAGGATCTCCTCGTTACCGCCGAAGGTGACGGTATAGTCGAATACCCTCGTGCCCTCCTTCTTGAAATCCGAAGGGTACCACAGCGTGTACCTTTCCCCCTGGTACTCGATATACGCCCCGGTGGGCAGCTCCACGTGATCCACTAGGGAGTAACGCAGCTCCACCTTCTTCGCTTGCGCTATCGCCCGGTAACGATAGCTGTCATCGTCCACCGGGATGTCAAGCAATACCTCGCCCGTCTTGTCGTAGATACGCATCTCGAACGGTATTTAAAGGGTGTTCGAGACGCTTTCGGGCATACCCAGCAAGGCACGTACCCTCGTCTTACAATCGCTTCTGTAACGCTCCAGCTCCGCGAACTCCGCCTCGAACTCGGCCATCCTTGCCGTATCCGAACCTAATTTATTGAGGGTGATCGCCTCCACCCTGTCAGCGGAATATCTCGCACGTACGAGCCCGGACACGAACCGCTCGTACGTGGCATCCGCGGCCTCTATCAGCGTGCCGCCATCCTCGCACGTGCCGGTATAGGCGTAAGCCACGCGGGGCTCCGGTTCCGGTTCGCCCCCGTGGCCCTCCGGAACGTGGTTCTCCAAGACCTCCTCGTTCAGGTATAGCAGGTAATGGTTGTCATCGTATTTTACGAATGTCTTTCTCTCCGTGTAAATCGCTCTTGTCTCCATATATTTAAATGTTTTTTAGCCGACCCGGAAGGATCGGCCAAGAGCGATCCCTACGGGTCAAGTGAACCTGAAAAATTTCTTACCGAACTTGTTGGTGAGCACCTTTATCACGGTATCCACCGGCAAGTCCTCGTGAGAGAAGTCCGTGAGCGCCTGATCAATCAAGACGGCGGAACCGGTGAAAGCGTAACGCTCCTCGCCTTTCCATCGGAAACGTATGGCGAGGCACTTCTTTGGCGTGCCGTCCTCGTTTCTCTCGATCTTGCTATCCTCAATCTTATAATCGATCAACTCGATCAGCCTGTCCTCCTCGGGGCCTCTCCGGTCCTCCGGTATCCGGGTATCATAAAGTATATCCTCGAATCTCATTTTCCGGTCGGCCGGGAGATCCTCCCACGGACTTTTTTTATTCCTTATCACCTGTCCCAGTCTTTTCCTTGGTGTTTCCATTCCTAATTTATTTAATAGATTACTCGTATCAGCGTGTTGGATGAAGCCTATACGGGAAGAGGCCCTCTTCCTTATCTCCTCGTCCGGCAAACCCTTCTTTCTCAATCTAGCTATCTGGCGGCAGAGAGCCACCTTGTTACGTTTCCGGACACGGACGTGATCCGGGAAATGCACGTATCCCCCCGTATCGACACCGTCCGTCACGTGCCCGATCTTCCATCTCGGGTTAAGACCGATCCTAAGCTCGTTAGCGTAATAAAGACCGATCCACTCGATGACAAGGTGCAAGAATACGGTGTCCTCATGCAGTATCAGGACATCATCGGCGAGACGGTAGCAGAAATCCAGACGGTTCAGATATCCCTTGAACCTGTCCGAGAGATATTGGATCCCTTTGGATAACTCCTCATAATCATGTTCTGTTTTGGCCGTTGCGATACTTTCCTCGATATACCTTTTCGTGTAGTACTCAACCAAAGCAGGGCATTCCCCGACATGGAAGCACCGCTTCAAATCGTGATCGAAAAGATAAAGATAGACAAGCGAGAAGAACTGCGCCAGCTTCGTGCCGGGAAACATACCGGTATCCCCCTCGACGCTGTCAATGATCTCATCAAGCCTTCGCAATAAATGATTATCCTTGATGCGTGTCCTGAGCTGGCTTTTCAGTACCGGGTGATTGACGGTCGGATAGAAGTGGTGGATATCGCACAGGAGATAGTCGGTGGTACGTTCCGGATATTTTCTCAGGACCTTCCGGATCATCCTCATGTAGGCGTGGGGACCGCGTCCTTTCACCCCTCCGTAGGTATACGCGGAGAAGGATCTCGTAAAATAATCCTCCACCTCATTGAGCATCGCCCAGTGCTGGACATGATCCGGGAAAGGGAGCATCCCGATAAGACGTTTTTTCGGCTCATGGACGGTCATGAAACGATACGGGGAGGTTACGAACGTCCCGTTTTCAAAAGAGTATAGGAGATCGGAAAGGTTCTTTTCCAAGTCCGCCTCGAACTTTATTATGGCCTTTTTGCCATGCTTGTTCTTGCTGGCATGATCAAAAGCCTTGTAATAGTTTTCTTTCCGGGCTATATCCCCGGAAAAGTCACCTTTTCTCCTCATGGTGTCCCAAGTGTCTTTTAGTGTCCAGTGTCTGCAATCGCCATCGGGTCATGAGCCGTCGGTTTATCAACCTACCGGGACTATACCTTTAGCCTTGATTTTTTGTCCAGTGACAGGGTCTCTCCTCCACTTCTTCTTACTGAATAAATCAGCGGCGTATCCTAGGGGCGACGACCAGTTCACGCTAGCGTTCGAGACCGCATTGTTACCATTGAGGTACGCTAAGCCGGCATTAGCACCGTTGTTCGCATGACCACGACGGAACGGACAGCGAAGGCCGGAACTGGACGTCAGAGAAGACAACCCGCCTAATCAATAGGCGGAACAAAGGTAATATTTAATTTTTCATGTGCGACCGCCTTACGGCGGGAAAAATAAAACAGGAACGGAAACAACATGTCAAAGAACTAAGATGCGGCACTTACGTGCCTTGGGTGCCCGGGCGCTTCGCACCCTGATGGACACGAAGAACACTCGAACACGAAGAACGCTAGTACTGCACGGGCACGGGGCTTACGTCCTCTGCAAAATAGCAGAGGGGCGACGACCAGTACACGCTAGCGTACGAGACCGCATTGCTACCATTGAGGTACGCTAAGCCGGCATTAGCACCGCTGCTCGCAAGACCACGACGGAACGGACAGCGAAGGCCGGATGTAGCGTTGTCGTTATACCAACCGTCGCAATAATAGGTGCTGGAGCTGCCGGAGGCGACAGTCGGGGCGGAGCATAGGTTCTGCATACTGAGCTCAGTGATATATTTCCAGCCACTGGGATCGTTCTTAGGAACCCTCGCCGCCTTTATCAGGCCCTCGATCGAGTTGATGTTGAAAGCCGAGTAAAGGGACGGGGCGACATAATAATCCCCGCTACCGTCGGACAGCTTGTTTATCAAGGAGCCACGCTCGATCAGACCGATATGCCCGTAGAAGTTCTTCAAGCCGAGGAAGCAAGGGACGTGCGCTTGGTGGACGGTACCACCGTCCGAGCCCTTCACGGCGTAGTCGCTCACGCCGACCGAGTCCCCCAACTCGATCCCTACGCTCGTCGGAATAATCGGATAACCACCGTTATGGCTAGACCAAGGATCCCAAGACCACTCGGTAACACCTTTACCGGTACCGCCCTGATATAGGCCATTGGAGTCCTTTACCGGGTTCAACGCGGACTGGCAATCACGGGTACCCATGATAAGGCGGTAGAGATAACCGACGACGCTGTTCGCGACGAACCAGCCGGATTCCCAGCCCTCACCCTTCTTGCGGGCGGCCGTGCCGAAAGCCGCGGCGTTCATGTTCGTGGCGACCATGCCCAGCTGCGTGTTGTGCTTCCCGTCCCTCGTCGCGTCGTTGTTCCCGCCACGATAACGGGGATCGTCGCTGACGACGGAGACCAACGTGCCGCTCGTACGATCCATGACGCCGGCTCCCAAGGCCGACGTACCCCCGGCCGGGATATAATAGTTCAAATGACCCTCGATCGGGGTCGGGCTCACGGCCTCGTAATAATAGGTGGAGTCTACCCACCAAGAGTAGTA
>ULXP01082217.1_pt1 | contig 10095 bp, 10 predicted proteins | sample 1961351 | NCBI WGS metagenome assembly ULXP01 (sample SAMEA4835840, study PRJEB28245) | human gut metagenome | biome: gut microbiome; material: fecal sample | place: Denmark | collected 2008 | reverse complement strand
CAGATGGTAGCAAAAGTAGAAGGCGCTGACATTACAAGTTATACACAGGACAATAATGTGACAACCGCAGATTATCGTATCTGCTCTTACAGAAAATATGGAAAAAAAGTATATCAAAGCAAATTTTCTGAAATTGTTACCTGCCAGCTGTAATAAATGTTTGCATAAAAACGTATAGAGAAATAAAGAAAAAGCAAAATGCACAAAAAATGGGGCCGGAACATATGTTTCTGGGGAATGTGGGGAAAACATGTGGAAAAGTTATCCACAATTTTTCCTCGAAAAATGCCATAAAATGAAGTTATACACGGAGTTATGCACGTTATCCACATTTTCAGCCCCATTTTTTTGTGCTTTTTTTGTTGAAAAACAAACAACTGTTTTGTATACATATCATAAAATTTGACGGATTTTGTCAAAGAACAGAAAAACTATTGACTTTCTAAATGTATAATAATGGGAGAATATGACTGAAATTGTCGCACAAAACAGAAAATAGAAAAAATATGCGAGTTGCCAAATGCATACAAGTTTGATATACTATGAAAGCTATGATTAAAACAATTGATTTTGCAGGAATTGTGTTGGACAATTATTCGGTTCGTGAGACCATTATGAACGTGGAAAAGAATATGTCCGATCAAGGGTTTCATACAATTGAAGAAGTAAATATGGACACACTGATGCAGGCGGAGACGGACGAGGTCATAAAAGATGCCTTGCAGATGGCAGAACATACTGTGATTGCGGAAGCTGGAATTTTGGATGCTGTAGGGGCAGGATCATATCAGCGGCGCCATGAAATTGAACATCATGATTTCTTTTATGAATTGATGAAAAGAATTGAGCGCAATCATAAAACATTGTTTGTCATTGGAGATTCAATGGAGAGGGTAGAGCAAATGTGTGAGCGGATATCGGACCGTTATCCAAAATGTGACATCGTGGGAATGGAAGCGTTAGACGAATGTTCTGGAGCAACGGATGCAGTCATCAATGAAATTAATGCGCTGGCACCGGATGTGGTTCTCAGTATCATCCCAAGCCCTCAGCAGGAACATTTTCTTATGGAAAACCGGGAAAAAATATCTGCGGAGTTGTGGTACGGACTTGGAAAAATTGAACTTGGAAAAAAAAGAAGCCGACTGGCTTTAAAAATCCATAAACTGATTCGTACACATAAACTCGAGAAACAATTGATCCGGCACAGTGATGAACAGGAAGAAAAACAGAAAGAAGTTTAGTGATTTAGGGTATTTGGTCAATATTTATAGTACAAAATAACTAAGTTACCCAAAAATAAAAAGAGGAAATGCGTGAAAAATGTACATTTCCTCTTTATTTTTTTGTCGATATGCATTAAAATAATATGAGATGTTTATGCAAATCACAAACTTTGGGGGATAAGGAGAGAAAACTATGATTTCCAATCAAATACTTCAAAACACAATTGATGGGTTAAAAGCTATAACACGAACCGACCTTTGCGTTATTGACGTAGAGGGAAAAATCCTTGCTGCAACCTTTCCGGATGCAGAGCAGTTTATTACACCTGCGCAGGCATTTGTAGGATCTCCGGCAGATAGTCAGGTGGTTAACGGATGTCAGTTTTTCAAGGTGTTTGACGATCACCAGTTAGAGTATATTCTCCTCGCTTGTGGGGACAGTGAGGATGTGTACATGATTGGCAAGATTGCGAGCTTTCAGATTCAGAATCTTCTTGTTGCGTACAAAGAACGCTTTGATAAGGACAACTTTATCAAAAACCTGATTTTGGATAACTTGCTTTTGGTAGATATCTACAATCGTGCAAAGAAGCTTCATATTGAGACGGAGGTGCGCAGGGTTGTTTTCTTAGTGGAAACAAATCGTGAGAAGGATGGCAATGAATTGGAGAAAATTCGTGGTCTCTTTGGCGGAAAGTCCAAGGATTTTGTCACGGCGGTAGATGAGAAGAATATTATCGTTGTCAAAGAACTGACAGAAAATGAGACCTATGATGATTTGAACAAGACAGCAGATGTTATCATCAACTTGTTTAAATCGGATGCAAACTGTAATATTCATATTGCATATGGAACAATTGTCAATGAGCTAAAAGAAGTATCACGTTCGTATAAAGAGGCACGTATGGCTCTCGACGTAGGAAAGATTTTCTTTGAGGATCAGGATGTGATAGCCTATTCCCAGCTTGGAATCGGGCGTCTGATTTATCAGCTTCCAATTCCTCTTTGTAAAATGTTTATCAAAGAAATTTTCGGTGGAAAGTCACCGGATGATTTTGATGAGGAAATTCTGACTACGATTAATAAATTTTTTGAGAACAATCTGAATGTTTCTGAGACATCCAGACAATTATATATTCATAGAAATACACTTGTATATCGTCTGGATAAGTTACAGAAAAGTACCGGACTTGATCTTCGGATTTTTGAAGATGCAATCACATTTAAGATTGCGCTCATGGTAGTTAAGTACATGAAATATATGGAGACATTAGACTACTAAAAGGAGAAAAAATGATCAAACTGGAACATGTCAGCAAATCTTATGCGGCAGGGATTCCTGCACTGAATGATGTAAATCTGGAAATTGAAGATGGAGAGTTTGTTTTTGTCGTCGGAGACAGCGGATCCGGAAAATCGACATTGATCAAACTTCTTTTAAAAGAACTGGAACCTACGGAAGGAACCATTCTTGTGGATGGCAAGAATCTGGGCAGGGTAAAACACAAGCAGATTCCCAAATACCGACGCAACATCGGCGTTGTGTTTCAGGACTTCCGCCTGCTAAAAGACCGCAACGTATATGACAATGTAGCATTTGCACAAAAAGTTGTCGGAGAGACAAATAGCCATATCCGTAAGAAAGTGCCAATGATGTTGTCTATGGTCGGACTGGCTGCAAAGTACCGTTCTTTCCCGAAACAGTTATCCGGAGGAGAACAGCAGCGAGTGGCAATCGCACGGGCATTGATTAATGAACCGGATATCCTGCTTGCAGATGAGCCGACAGGTAATCTTGATAATAATAATGCATGGGAAATCATGAAACTGTTGGAAGAAATCAATAACAAGGGAACTACGGTTCTTGTAGTTACGCACAACCTTGAAATTGTCAAAGTTATGAAAAAGCGAGTCATAACAGTTAAGAAAGGCACTATTGTCAGCGATAGTAAGCAAGGTGATGATTACGATGAGGATTAATACATTTTTTTATTCCATCAAGCAGGGAATTAAAAATATATGGCGCAATAAGATGTTTTCGCTTGCATCGATTGCCACGATGGCAGCATGTATTTTTATGTTTGGTCTGTTTTATATTATTATAACGAATTTTACGTCTACCGTACATTCTATTGAAAAAGGTGTTTCGGTTACAGTGTTCTTTGACAAAGGACTTGACGAGACTGATATTCAGGAGATTGGCGATAAAATCGGCAAGCGCGCAGAAGTACGAAAAATGGAATATGTATCTGCAGAGGAAGCGTGGAAAGAATACAAGAAAGTATATTTTCAGGGAAAAGAAGAATTGGCCAAAGGATTTACGGATAACCCACTTGCAAACTCGGCACATTATCAGATTTACCTGAATGATGTATCCATGCAGAATTCTCTGGTGAAATATTTACGTTCCATCACGGGAGTTCGTGAGGTGAAAGAGTCTGCAAAAGTAGCAAATACATTGACAGATTTTAACCATTTGCTGGGATATGTATCTGGTGGAATCATTATTATTTTACTAGGTGTTGCAGTCTTTTTGATCAGCAATACGGTTACTGTAGGTATTGCGGTACGACGGGAAGAAATTGGAATTATGAAACTGATCGGTGCAACCGATTATCTGGTCCGGGCGCCATTCGTGGTGGAAGGTATGGTGATCGGAATGATTGGTGCGGCAATTCCGCTTATTTTGTTATATTTTATGTACCAGAAGATTATAGTATATATTGCAGAGAAGTTTAACTTTATTGGTGCTATGATCAATTTTGTTTCTGTGCATACTGTGTTTAAGACGCTGGTTCCAGTGGCAATCATACTGGGTGCGGGAATTGGTTTCTTGGGAAGCAGGATGACAATTCGTAAGCATCTGAAAGTGTAGACATAACGTATTATGAACCCCATGCAAGATCGGATGATTTTGCATGGGGCTTCTTAGAAGTAAAGGAGATTTTATCATGGAAGAAAATCAGAAGAAACGATCCGGATTTGGATCGGGAATGTTTGTTGGATTTTTGCTTGGTATATTGTTGCTCGGTATTGGAGTAACGTTTGGGGTTCATGTGTATACGACAAGTACGAATCAGTATCTTGTGATTTCACCATCCGGAGTGAAGAAGACAGCAGAAAGCAATATCCTCACGAATAAAACGGTGAAAAAAATTGATGAACTTATGAGCTACATAGATTTGTATTACAATGACGACTGTGATGAAGATGATATTCGTAATGCGATTTATGCAGGAACATTAGAGGGACTTGGTGACCCATATTCCGTATACTATACTGCAGATGAGTACAAAGATATGCAGATCAGCACAAGCGGTAAATATTATGGAATCGGGGCGGCGCTCGGACAGGATGCAAAGACAAAGGAAGTTACCATCAGCAAAGTGTATGAAGGTACACCGGCAGAAGAGGCAGGACTAAGAGATGGTGATCAGATTGTAAAAGTCAATGATACGGTGTCTACCAGTGAAGAACTGTCAGATCTGGTGCAGAAAATTCGTGGAGAAGAAGGAACGACAGTTCATTTAAAAATTTATCGTGCATCTACGAAAAAAACATTTGAGGTCGACGTGGAGCGTAAAAATGTGGAACTGCCAAGTATTACCTCAAAAATGCTGGATGGTGGCATTGGATATATTCAGATCAGTGAATTCCAAAGCAAAACAGAGGAACAGTTTAAGTCAGCGCTTGCCGATTTAAAAAAGCAGGGAATGAAATCATTGATCGTCGATGTTCGAAGTAATCCGGGTGGACTGATTACCGCAGCTGCGAATATACTTGACCAGATTCTTCCGGAAGGAACGGTTGTGTATACGGAAGATAAATATGGAAAGAGAGAGGATTACGCTTCGGACAGTAAATGCCTGAAGTGCCCGATTGCCGTATTGGTTAACGAGAATAGTGCTAGCGCATCCGAAATTTTTGCAGGCGCGATCAAGGATTATAATTATGGAACACTGATTGGAACAAAGACGTTCGGAAAAGGCATTGTCCAGACAGTATTTCCGTTGGAAGACGGTGATGCTGTAAAGATTACTACTGCAAAATATTATACCCCGAAGGGAAATTATATTCATGGTGTTGGCATCGAACCGGATATTAACCTTACATACAAATATTCCGGTCCGGAGGATGAGGCTTACGATATGAAATATGACAATCAGGTACAGAAAGCAATCAAAGTGCTTGCTGAGAAAATGAAATAGGGATTACTTTGTTGTTTGCAGGAATTTTAGTTGCCATAATAAATAAAAATAGATACAATAGAAATACAGTTTAAATTAAGAAAGAGGTGATTCTGTGGTAGAATTGGATAATTTCAAGAGCCAGCTGCAAAGCTACAAGGCTCCACTGCAGGAAGTGAGGGATTCACTTTGACTTAGCAGGCAAAGAACAGAACATTCAGGAGCTGGAACGTGAAATGGAAGCTCCGGATTTCTGGAATGACCCTGTGGTATCCCAGGAAAAGATGAAAAAACTGAAAAGTCTCAAAAGTGACGTTGCAACTTACAAAGAACTTGCACAGCAGTATGAAGACATTGAGACAATGATCGAGATGGGATACGAAGAAAATGATCCGGAACTTGTGCCGGAGATTGATCAGATGCTTCAGGAATTTATTCAGACATATGAGGCAATCCGAATGAAGACGTTATTGTCGGGTGAATATGATGCGAACAATGCAATTCTTTCTCTTCATGCAGGAGCCGGTGGAACAGAGTCCTGCGACTGGGCGGCAATGCTGTTTCGTATGTATTCGCGCTGGGCAGATAAGAAAGGGTTCAGTCTTGAGGTGTTAGATTCTCTGGATGGAGATGAAGCCGGAATCAAATCCATTACATTTCAGGTGAATGGAGAGAACGCTTATGGATATTTGAAATCGGAAAAAGGCGTGCATCGTCTGGTACGTATTTCGCCATTTAATGCAGCAGGAAAGCGACAGACATCTTTTGTATCCTGTGATGTAATGCCGGAAATTGAAGAGGATGTGGATATTGAAATAAAGGACGAAGATATTCGAATTGACACATATCGGTCAAGCGGAGCCGGTGGTCAGCATATCAATAAGACATCTTCCGCGATTCGAATTACACATTTTCCAACAGGAATTGTGGTGCAGTGTCAGAATGAACGATCTCAGCATATGAATAAAGATAAAGCCATGCAGATGTTGAAGGCAAAGCTGTATCTGCTCAAACAGGAAGAAAATGCAGCAAAAGCAGCCGGTATTCGTGGCGAAGTCACAGAGATCGGCTGGGGCAATCAGATTCGTTCTTATGTTATGCAGCCATATACCATGGTAAAAGATCATCGTACTGGTGTAGAAAGCGGAAATGTAGATGCAGTGATGGATGGAGGACTGGATCCGTTTATCAATGGCTACTTAAAGTGGCTGAGTCTTGGATGTCCAAAATCCATGGAGGATGAAAACGAATGATAACATTAGAAATCAGTTTTGGTGCATTCGTAGGACTTGGAGTTTTTGCCGGAATTGTTGTACTTGGAGTCGCAGGTGGTCTGACAATACGAAACAAATTGAGAAATGTATCCAGACAGCTGTTTGGTACAGAATCGATTGTGGATGGTTTGAACAGGCAGGCGGATATTGCGGCTGAGACACCAAAATCAGTGTCTGGCATGACGCGTCTGATGGAACCACAGATTATGCGTGATTTTCCTGATTTTAACTGGTCGGAGTTTAAACACAGGGCGGAAAATATGTTGACTTCCGCATTGCTTGCAATTTCATCCGAACGGCCGGAGCGACTGGTGGATGCTTCGGAGGAAGTAAAAAATCAGGTGTTAAATATAATAGCGGACAATCAGGCAGCACAGGTAAGGGAAGTATACAATAATATTAAAATCCATCAGACGGAAATTTCAAATTACCGTAAAGATAAGGGAAACTGTATTATCGTCATTCAAAGTGCGGTGGAATATTATCATTACAAAGTGAGCGGCGATCATGTAACAGAAGGATCTAAGGAACGTAAAGTGCAGACAAAATACAACGTAGAATTATTGTATGTGCAGGATGGTGAAGAAAAAGAATTTGACAATGCCTTTACCACGACCTGCCCACAGTGTGGAGCACCGGTACGCGGACTTGGAAATATGATCTGTGAATATTGTGGAGCACACGTTGTGCCAATTAATACGAAAGTATGGTCTCTTCACAAATTGTATCAGGTCGATTATAATCATGTTTAACTAAGGTTGAGTTCAGTTTAAGGAGGAGAAAATGGGAATTATTAAAGCAGTTAATCAGGCAATTGGAGGCGCTTTTGCGGACCAGTGGTTAGAGGTTTATGAAGCAGATAACATGGGAGATCAGACAGTCTTTTCCCGTGGTGTAAAGATTCGCCGGGGGGAAAACCGTAAAGGAACCGAAGATACCGTTACCAATGGTTCTATCATTCATGTATACGACAATCAGTTCATGTTGTTGGTGGATGGTGGTAAAATCGTAGATTATACTGCTGAGCCGGGATATTACAAAGTAGACAATTCCTCTCTGCCATCCATGTTCAATGGTCAGTTTGGTGATACATTAAAAGAGTCCTTTAACCGTTTGAGATTTGGCGGACAGACACCGACGGTACAGAAGGTTTATTTTATTAATTTGCAGGAAATCAAAGGAATCAAGTTTGGAACAAGACAACCAATCAACTATTTTGACACTTTTTACAATGCAGAGTTGTTCTTACGTGCACATGGTACATATTCTATCAAGATTGTGAATCCATTACAGTTTTATGCGGAAGTAATTCCAAAGAACAAGGATCACGTTGAAATTACCGAGATCAACGAGCAGTATCTCTCAGAGTTCCTGGAGGCTTTACAGGCTGCAATCAATCAGATGTCAGCAGACGGCAACCGTATTTCGTTTGTATCCAGCAAAGCGCGTGAACTCGGACAGTACATGGCTTCAATTCTGGATCAGGAATGGAACCAGATGCGAGGCATGGAGATTCAGGCAGTCGGCCTTACGATTTCTTATAATGAAGAGTCACAGAAACTTCTCAACATGAGAAACGAGGGTGCAATGCTTTCAGATCCTACCGTACGTGAAGGTTATGTACAGGGAGCAATGGCCCGCGGACTTGAAGCTGCCGGAAGCAATGCAAATGGGGCAATGGCCGGATTCATGGGAATGGGTATGGCAAGCAATGTTGGCGGTGGCATGATGGGAGCCGCTTCCAATACAAATATGGCACAGATGCAGATGCAGCAACAAATGCAGCAACAGCAGCAGATGGGCGCAACGCAGCAGGCGGAGGCACAGCCACAACAGCAGCCGGTGAATAATGCACAGCCGACTGCCGGAAGCTGGACTTGTAGCTGCGGACAGGTAAACACAGGGAAGTTCTGTAGTGAATGCGGAAAACCGGCACCTTCTAAAGAATGGACCTGCAGTTGTGGACAGGTAAACAGTGGAAAGTTCTGCAGCAATTGCGGAAGCCCACGTCCATAAATATGAAGATTGAGGGCACTTGCGAAAAGGCAGGTGTCCTTTTTTCTATTCTTTCCCGGTGGGACGCACCTGGTTCTTGCTGGAAAATTTTTAGACAGAATTGCAGAAGTTGTGAAAGCCTTCCCCTGCCTCTATTTTCGTGTCCGGCTCACGTTTCGACACCGCCCCATATATGTCCGTCTCTCACAGATGCGCTCAGCATTTTTAGCCGGTCTAAGTGGTGGGGTTCAGAAATTTTAATGTACCCGCTCTCCATTATGTCGCTCATCGTAGAATTACATATGTTCATAGTAGAACGAGAGCGCAAATGCGACCCGCGGGTACGATATTCTTCACCGCCACAACTAAGACCGTCACAAAATACTTCGGACGTCATCTGTGAGAGACGGACATATATGGGGCGGTGTCGAAACTTGAACGGACAGGAATCATCAATGAGGCAGGGGAGGGTTTCTACAACTTCGTAATTCTGGATAACTTTTTCCAGCAAGAACCAGGTGAGTCCTGCCGGGGAAGAACAGAAAAAACCATGGGACACATGTCGCTGCGTGCAGGAAAGAAATTCATTTTTTCGGAAGGTGGGGCTTGCGTTCTCTGCTTTACTGTGATAAAATCTTTCGAGTGAGCACAAGTGTCGGTCATAGGCAGACAATACAAAGGAGGTAACAGATGGCAGAGAAGACATCTTTCTTCGTATTACGTGAAAAGGCTGTGCCTGAGGTACTGCTCAAAGTTGTAGAAGCAAAGCGGCTTTTGGACTCCGGTAAAGTAGAATCCGTGCAGGATGCAACTGAGGCGGTTGGAATCAGTCGAAGTTCCTTCTATAAGTACAAAGATGATATATTTCCATATCATGAGAATCAGAAAGGCAAGACGATAACTATGGTAATTCAGTTGGATGATGAGCCGGGACTTTTGTCTATCGTCCTTAAAACGATTGCTGATTTTCATGCAAATATACTTACGATACATCAGAGTATTCCGGTCAATGGAATCGCATCATTATCGCTTAGTATTGATGTGTTTCCGACGACGGGAAATGTGGAAGATATGAAGAACAGTATTGAGTCCGTACAAGGTATTCATTACGCAAAAATTTTAGCCAGGGAGTGAGAAAAATGAAGATAGCAGTTATGGGTTACGGCACCATCGGATCCGGTGTCGTAGATGTATTAAGAATCAACAAAGATAAGATTACACAGAGAGCAGGAGAACCGGTCGAGGTAAAATATATTCTTGACCTTCGTGATTTCCCGGGAGATCCAATGGAAGAACTGATCGTTCACGATTACAAGACAATCGCCAATGATCCGGAAATCGGAATTGTTGTGGAGACTATGGGAGGTGTTGAGCCGGCCTATACATTTGTTAAGGAAATGCTTGAGGCAGGCA
>ULXP01059063.1_pt1 | contig 10132 bp, 10 predicted proteins | sample 1961351 | NCBI WGS metagenome assembly ULXP01 (sample SAMEA4835840, study PRJEB28245) | human gut metagenome | biome: gut microbiome; material: fecal sample | place: Denmark | collected 2008 | reverse complement strand
CTCTTCAAGCATTTCAAAAAATAAATAATAAACAAATTAACTCATTTGTAACATCACTTGGCATTGTTCCTGAATATTTAGGTAGCAATAATTATATAAATGAAGCACATTCTATTGGTGGATTTACTGGTGTAAGTCCTGTACAACTTGCTTCTGCTTACTCTGCCTTTGGCAACGAAGGCAATTATACTGAAGCACATAGTATAAATAAAATTGTATATAAAACAGATGGTAAAGAAGAAGTTCATGAATTTAATTTTGAGACTAAAAATGTTATGAGTGACACAACTGCTTATATGATTGCTTATATGCTTAAGAAAGTAACTAGTTCATCAGTTAAAGTTAAAGGAACAGATATATCAACAAAAACAGGTACTAGTAGTTATGATGAAGCTGCTTTAAAGAAATTAAAATTATCAAGAAATGTTATTCAAGATGCATGGACTGTTACTTTTAGTCCTGATTATAGTGTTGCGATATGGTATGGATATGATAATTTAACAAAGAAAACTTATAATACAACAAATCATGCCTGGGCTGAGAGAACTAAAATTCAAAAAGAGATTGTTAACAATGTAATGGAAAAGAATAGTAGATTTGAAAGACCTTCTGGAATAGTCTCTTCAAAAGTAGTAGTTGGAAGTAATCCTCCAATGTTACCTAATAGAACTACTCCATCATCTAAAATACAAACACACTTATTTAAAAAAGGAACACAACCTACTAAAGTATATCCAGTTTATGTTAAACCTAAAGTTACAGAAGAAAATGAAGATGTAAAGATACCTGATGTTTTAGAACCTTAATATTTATTTTCTTCTTTTTATATTGTATAATTTTGGTATGAAGAAAAAGAAAATCAATAAAACTAATGTTATATTATCTATATTACTAGTTTTGAGTGCTAGTGTTTTTATATATTCACTTCTTAATATTAGAAATTGGAAAAAAGATAATGATGAAACTGAAAAAGAAGTGGAATCAATATATAAGATAGTTAGTGTTGAAGAAGTAACTGAAGGTGAAAATGTAAATGCTGAATCTCAAAAGAAAGAAAGTATTTATTGGAGTTATATAAAGATGAACATGATTAATGTTGACTTTACTGAATTATTAAAGCAAAATAGTGATACTAAAGGATGGATACAAGTAAATGGTACTAATATTAATTATCCATTTGTTCAATCTAATGATAATGCTTATTATTTAAATCATTCTTTTACTAAAAAGAAAAATGAAGCTGGATGGGTATTTCTTGATTATAGAAATGATATTAATAATTTAAGTCGTAATAATATTATTTATGCTCATTCAAGACTTGATAAAACTATGTTTGGTTCACTTAAAAATATACTAAGTAATAATTGGTATAAAAATACTGATAATCATATTATTAAATTATCTACTGAAAAAGAAAACACTTTATGGCAAGTATTTAGTGTTTATCATATTAAAACAGAAAATTATTATATAACAACTGATTTTAGAGATGATGATGAATTTAAAACATTTATTAACACTATTAGTAAAAGAAGTAAACTTAAATTTGATGCGAGTGTTGATGTTAATGATACTATTCTTACATTATCTACATGTCGTGCTGGTGATGAAAAAGTTGTACTACATGCTAAGTTAATTAAAAAAGAAGTTAGAAACTAAATTTCTAACTTTTATTCTACGATTTTACTATATTCATTAGGTATTTTTAAATCAATATGGATTATTTCTTTAGTAACTGGATGTATAAATTTTATCTCATTCGCAAGTAACATCATTTTTCTATAGCCATCTTTTTTACCATATTTTTTATCTCCCAATATTGGCGTATTATTATCTTTCATATGTACTCTTATTTGATTCTTTCTACCTGTTTTGATATTTATTTTAAGTAATGAGTATTGTTTATTTGATTTAACTCTCACATAACTTGTTTCAGCATATTTACCACTTTTATCATTAGTACTATAAGTATAAAGTGTTTTTGTTTCTTTTAGATAAGATTTTATAGTATCTTTATCTTTAGTTATTCCATGTACTACTGCTATATAATTTCTTTCTGTGTAATCCCATGTATTTTGTAGTGATTCTTTTACTCTTTCACTTTTCGCAAATACTACTATCCCACTAGTATCTTTATCAAGTCTATGAACTACAAATACTTTTTGATTCTTTTTATGTAAATAATCAAATACTTCACTATATAAACTATCTTTATAGTTATCACATTTAATAGTTGGCATATTACCATTTTTATTTACTATTATTAAATGTTTATCTTCATATAATATATCTAATTTTCTCTTTTTCATATTCTACCTTTTAATGAAATAAATGACTTACTAGTATTAATACTATACCTGTAATTATCCCAATTAATAATTCTTTCTTTTTTATATTTTCTTTTACTTCACAAAGAAGTTCAAAAAAAGCAATATACATAAGCATACCTAAAGTTATACTAATTAATACACCTGAAATGTAAGAACTAAGTGTAATTTTGAATAATTTTAACATAATAACACCAAATATACTTGATAATGATAATATTGTAAGTAGTGTTAATTTCTCTTTTTTATTTTTTACTAAAGATGATATTTGTATACCAAGTGGTATGTTATGAAATGATACTCCAAGAGACGTGAATAATCCTATACTGATTGATGAAAGTGTTGCTGTATATATAGCTGTTCCTTCTATTACATTATGTATGAATAATGCTAGTGTTGATATAAGACCTATATGTTCCATATGATCTTTCTTTTTAGTGTGTTCATGTTCATGATCTGGTATAAATAAATCCAATACTTTTAATAATAATATACCTAATATAACAAATCCTAATATGATAAGTTTATTATCTGTAAATTCTAAACATTCTGGTAAAAGGTCAGTAAATATAAGACCTAATATTATAGTAAAAGAAAATCCTACTGAAAATGTTATTAACTTTTTTTCATCTTTAATTAATTTTGTTATCAAATAACCTATAAAAAAAGAAAGTCCTGATAACAAAGTTATAAATATTGCTTGTATATTCATACTTCTTCACCAAGAAGATTATATCACACTTTCTTAATATTTTAAATTATAAAAGATAATGCTATTAATATAATAAGTATTATTATGCTGAATGTTGATATTTCTATCTTTTTATTATTTTTAGATTTTAGTTTATCTTTATTAATGCTCTCTGTCTTTACTAAAGAAATTCCTTTTGTTTTAATGTTAGTTAAATCTTTATTACTTATTATATAATATGCATCACATTCATCATATTCTGCGAATTTTATATCTTTTGGCATCTTTAATATTTGTATAAACATAAGTATGTCAAAGTAAGAACCTGCTATATTAGATACTGATAAGAATGCTAGAAATGGCATATCAAATATATAACTTATTATTAATGTGATAATACCTATTACTGTAAATGGAGTAAGAAGTGATATCATAACAGATGACCTACTTATTTCATTTGTACATCTACAATACATTACTCCTTTTTCAAGGCACATTCCTAAACATAAGTCTTTATTATTGACATTTTTATTTATTAAATATCCTATATAATGAAGTAATTCGTGTAGCATGAAGTAACCTATCATTATTAATATTTTTTTATATCCAAAATTAAAGTAATAATCATCAAATGTAAAATATAATAATAGTAAAAGTAATATCATTATTAATGATGCAACTATATTACCTATTCCTAGTTTTAGTTTATATTTATAATATTTTAATTCTTGCTTTTTCATATTTAACCTACTATTCTTTTTAAAAGTCCATATGATATTAACATCATTATTATACTAGCCATTATTATACCAAGCATTATTGATATAAATGATTTCTTTTTATCCATATTTAATACTGAAGCAGCTAAACATCCCGTCCATGCTCCTGTTCCTGGAAGTGGCACACCTACAAATAAAGTAAGTCCTAAATATCCATATTTTTCTATTGAATCTTTATGTTTTCTTGCTTTTTTATCTAACCATTTTGATAATTTATTCATCCATTTTATTTTAGATTTTCCCATCCAATCTAGTATCTTATTTATAAATAGTAAAATAAATGGTACAGGTAAAGTATTTCCTATTATAGATACAATATATCCTGTAAGTGGACTTACATTTAGAAGTGATGCAGCTATAAGACCACCTCTTAACTCTAATATTGGCAAGATAGATATAATGAATACTATTAACTCCTTACCAAACTTTAATGCAGTTAATCCACTAAATAATTTTATTATTGAATTTATTATACTTTCCATATTTCTCCTTATTAATTTTATTATTTCTTTACGTGTATTATATCATATTTCTATCTATATTATTTAAATATAACATATTTTTTGATAAAATATTTACAAGAGATGATTTATATGAATAAAAAGATTGGTATGTTTGATTCAGGCATTGGAGGACTCACTATATTAAAAGAGTTAAAGAAACTATTACCTAATGAGGATTATATTTATTATGCTGATTCTAAAAATAATCCTTATGGCGAAAAAAGTGATACTGAACTTATGAAGATAGTTACTAATATTGTAGATTATTTAATAAGTAGAGATGTTAAAATTATTGTTATCGCTTGTAATACTGCAACTACTAGATGTATTAAAAGACTAAGAATGATGTATCCTGATATACCTTTTGTTGGAACCGAACCTGCAATCAAAGTTGCTTGTGATAATAATTATAAGAATACTCTTGTTATGGCAACGCCAGGCACTATTAAAGCAGAAAGAACTCATGAACTAGTTAAAAATTATAAAAGAAAAGGACAAAAGATTAAACTTCTTCCTTGTAAAGGACTTGCTGATACTATAGAGTTTGGTACTGAAAAGGATGTTAATAGAGTTCTTCATAATTTACTTCATAGTTATTATGATAAAGGAATTGATTCAATAGTTCTTGGATGTACACATTATCCTTATGCTAAAAAGAATATACAAAAACTATTTCCAAATGCTAAACTAATTGATGGAAATAAAGGCGTTTCTAATCAAGTTAAAAGAGTTCTTAAAAGTATGAATCTCTTAAATAATAAAACAGAAAAAGGTAGTGAAGAAATAATTTATAACAAATAAAAAAGTACATCTACTTACTTAAATAGATGTACTTATCTAACCAACTTTCAAAAGATGAAGTATCTTGATATCTATCAAGGTCTTCTTTTTTATTAGCATCTAAATATGTAACAATTTTACCATTCTTAATAATAAGTACTGATGGAGCATATTTTACTTTATTTACATAATCTGTTTTTTCAAATTCTTCATATCTTATAGAATACATATCTATTTTATATTTATTCATTACACTTCTAAATATATCATCACATGGTATTTTAAGACTACAATAATCATTATATGTATAAAGTAAGAAACTATCTTTTGAATTTATTAAATTATTTAAATCATTAGAAGTTATCTTTATGAATTCTCCATTATTGTAATATTTATCATTAATATAAAACTTCTCATGTTTTAAATTTAGTATTATTGCTGGTACAACTATTAATATTGTTAATAATATTGTAATTATTATTATTATTTTTTTATTCATAACTTACACCTCATTTTACATTATACAAGTATTTTTTTGAAATACTATAATTTTGAAGTTTAGTTATCTAGAGCGTAAGTTGAGTAAGAAAAAAAGAACTAATTCTTTAGTCCTTTCATGCCTTTAAGTCCTTTTGAACCATTGAATCCATCAAATATACTACTCTTAAATGACATAGTTTTTTGATTTTTATGTTTGTATTCTTTTATAGCAATAGATACCATTTCATCAAGTAATTCACTATATTTCATACCTGCTTCTTTCCATAAGTAGAATGATAAACTACCTGGGCATGTATTTGGTTCATTTACATAGAATTTATTTTCTTTATTATCAATAAGAAAGTCTACTCTACATACTCCACTTAAATTTAATGCTTTGAATACTTGTTTTGCTGTATCTTGTATTTCTTTAGTAAGTTTTTCAGATATTCTTGCTGGTACTATTCTACTTGTACTAGCCATTCCTTTTGATGCTGTTCCTTTTGATTTAGCATTACCTAAGTATTTATCAGCAAAAGATAATATTTCATCTTCTCCCATTACTTCTTCTAATGGACTTACTTTTTGATATTCATAATTACCAAGTACACTAGCATTAACTTCAGTTAAGTTTTCAATTACTTTTTCTACTACTATTTTAGTATCATATTCCATTGCATCTTCAATTTTTGACTCAATATCTTTTTCATTTTTAGCAACTTCTATACCAATGCTACTACCAAGAGTAGCAGGCTTTACTATAACAGGATAACCTATCTTCTTTATTTCTTTTAATATATTTTCTTTATTATCTAAGTATTCACTATCATAGAACCAAGTATAAGGTACTATTGGTAAATTTACACTTTCCATAACTTGTTTCATAACGACTTTATCTTGACCAAGAGCCCCACCTAAAACATGAGAACCAACATATGGAATACCTATTGAATCAAGAAGTCCAGCAAGTGAACCATCTTCAACATTATTACCATGGACTACTGGTAAAATAACATCTAAATCAGTAATATCTTTTCTAAAAATACCAGTTGTTCTTTGTAATAAAAATGTTTTACCTTTCTTATATAGCATTACTTTAGTCGCATATTTTTTTTCATCTTCAAATTCTTTATAGAATTCAATATCTCTTAACATATGTCCTGTATACCATATTCTATCTTTAGATATATAAATTGGTACTATATCATATTTATCTTCATTTAAATTATTCATGGCTTGTAATGCAGAAATAACACTTACTTCATGTTCTACTGTCTCTCCACCATAAATAACACCTATCTTTATTTTCATACTACACTCTCCTATTCATTAAATATGTCAGGTAAATCATTTTCAAGTAATACATAAGTTTCTTTTCCAGATAACTTTTTCATAAGTGGAAACGCTTCTTTGACATCGTTTAATATATGTATATTTTTTTCATTATATTTTTCTTTCTTAAGACCATCATATATTGGTTTTGTTTGTTCTTTTCCGACTAAAATGACTTCATCTGCTGAACTTGCTATTTGACGACCAAATTCATAATTAAGATTATATTGTTCTTCTCCTAATTCTATCATGCCAGGAGTTACTATTATTTTTTTACCATCCATCATTTTTAGAACATCAACAGCCATTTTAGAGCCGACTGGATTTGAATTATAAGCATCATCTATTATATAAATGTTACCAATTTTCTTAAGTTCAAGTCTATGTTCAATAGGCTTAATTCTTCTTACGCCAATAGCAATTTGTTCAAATGTAAGACCAAGTTCATAAGACATTGCGATAGCCTGTAATACATTATACACATTAGCATTACCAAGTAATTTAGTTTCAAATGTATATTTTGCTTTTGACTTTTTAAATACACAAGTAAATTCAGTACCTTTTCCAGATAATTTTATATTTTCAGCATACACGTCTGCCTTCTTATCTTTTGTTGATACCCATATTACTTTACATTTACTTTTTATTTTATAACTTGTTTGATATGGATCATCCATATTAAGTACTGCAACACCATCATCAGGAAGTGAATCTATAAGTTCAAATTTTGCTTTTTGAATGTTTTCACGACTTCCAAAACTTTCTAAATGTGCTGTTCCAATAGTTGTAAGTATTCCATATTTAGGTTTAATAAAGTTAGCTTTTTCCTTTATTTCTCCTCTATAGAAAGCACCCATTTCAGCAACAAATACTTCACTAAATTTATCCATATAATTATTAATTGCATTTATAAGGCCATACATTGTATTAAAACTCTTAGGTGTTGCGAATGAATTATATTTAACACTTAATATATCATTTAAGAAATTCTTAGTACTTGTTTTACCATAACTTCCAGTTATACCTATTTTCTTTATATCTTTCATACTATAAAGCTTAGTTTTAGCCTGTCTTTTATAATGTAGATAAACAAGCTTCTCAACAGGTTTATTTATAATATTAGCAACCATAACTATAAACGGATTCAAATAAGCAATTAATCCTATATAAGTATAATATCCATATACACTATTTTCATTAAATAAGAAAAACATTGGTAAAATTCCTATTAAATAAAGAATTAACATTGTTACATATAATCTTTTAATCCTAGCAGTTATAACAAGAGGCTTCTTAGATTGTTCTTTCTTAATTTTAGATTTATATAAAAAATAAACAATTATATAAAATATACTAAATATTATTACACTTGCATTAAATTTAACATATTTAAATAACACAAAAAATATAAATAATAAATCATATGTAATAAATACTCTTGTTATATTATCAAGTATCCACTTAAAATATCTATTACCATCATTATACCAATTTTGTTGTAACATATGCATTGATTTTCTTGCTTTATATATTACATACCAAAAATAAGGTATCAATGATATTAAAAAATACGTTTTCATTCTTTATCACTCCCTATAAAATTATCAAGTACTCTTATTGTCTGCCCTAAATTTTCTAAATAAGCATAATGAGTACATCCTTCATATTTAACAAGCCCACAATTAGGTATTATTTTTTCAAGTTCTATCGCATCATTAATCGACACAGCTTCATCATTAGTTCCCCATATTAACAATGTAGGACATTTTATCTTTTTAGCTTCTTCAGTTAAATCTAAATTAACATGATTTACTAATATTTTTCTCATTGTTTCACTAGCATTTCTATAATCTGTTGAACCAACATGTTTTTTAACAAAACTCTCTAAGCCTTTAAGTCCAGGTATTTTCTTCACTGCTTTATATACTTTCATTTTAAAAGTTGGTTTTGTTATATTTTGTTTATATGGACTTGCGAGTAAAACTAACTTCTTAGTTTTATATTTAGTAGCATAAGCTAATGATATCTTTCCACCAAATGAATGTCCTATTAATATTGGATTCTTTATTTTTAATTCACCTAACATTTCATTAATAGTATCAGCATAATCATAAATACTCCATATTTCTTTAGGCTCATCACTACCTCCAAAGCCAGGCAAATCAACAATTAGTACATTATATTTTTTAATAAATGGTTTAGCAATAGGCAACATCATTTGTATATTTTGACCCCACCCATGTAAAAAAACTAATGAAGTATCACTATCATTATTATAATACTCATAATTAATATTTATGTTTCTTATAAACATTTGCATTCTTTCACCTATTTAATTATAGCACATTACATAGATGTTTATACTTAATTACACACTTTATTTACGATATTTAAATACATTTTTATATTTTTATTGCTTTTTTGATAACATTTTTTCTTTTTTATCATTTTTTGATATTAATTTTTTAATTGTTTCTATAAATTTCTTTACACTTCCTATATCTTCTTTCTTACTTCTTATTTCAATTACTTTTAACATGCTTTCTAAATATTTTTGTTTTTCTTCACTATCAATTGTTTCATCTTTAACTAATTCTTCATAATCCTTGATAGTATCATCTACTGATAAAAATTGTTTATATAATATCTCATTTATATTATGAATAAGAATTTCTAATTTTTCTTTTTCATTACCTTCAAAACGTTTACTTCTCTCTTTAAATTCTTCTCTTATTTTAAATAATTCTAATGTAGTTCTTCTTCTAAAATCTCTTCCATACATCAAATTTAATACAGGATGTCTTACAAATATATCAATACCATCATCTAAAGCACTTTCATATATTTCTTCTAATTTACTTTCAAATAATTCATCAACAATATAAAATTTACCATTCAACTTTCTATATCTCATCTTATGCTGTTTTATATCTTTTTCATTTTCCTTACTTAAATCACTTTTAACACCAAGCATTTTTAAGTAACAATCAGTATACATTCTAGCATGTATTCTAGCATCAAGTTCAGTATATAAAAATTCATAATTATCTTCATAAAAATTTGAAGGTAACGCATTATATAATAAATAATCCATCATCATTATCATTTCATCATATGTTAACTTTTTAACTCTTGTTATACTTTCTACTTGATACAAATGTCTTAATTCATGAAATATTGTATTTAAAAAATCATTATAATCTACTCTACCATTTTTAAATATAGTTCTATAATGTGAAT
>ULXP01049720.1_pt1 | contig 10132 bp, 7 predicted proteins | sample 1961351 | NCBI WGS metagenome assembly ULXP01 (sample SAMEA4835840, study PRJEB28245) | human gut metagenome | biome: gut microbiome; material: fecal sample | place: Denmark | collected 2008 | reverse complement strand
GCCTATCATAACTCATCATATTTTCTTTTAAAGAGAAAAAAGAAATAATATTATAAATAAGTTGAGAATATGAACGTGAAAGAAGAATGGAAGTCGAAAGGTTTCATTGATGAGCCCGTTGATGAGTCTCTGGATCTGAAGCAGGAGATACGCCGTCTCTGCCGCGAGAAGGACGCTATCATCCTGGCCCACTACTATACGATGCCGGAGATACAGGACATAGCCGACTTTGTCGGCGACTCGCTGGCCCTGGCGCGTGAGGCGGCCAAGACGGAGGCCAAGGTGATGGTTATGTGTGGCGTCCACTTCATGGCCGAGACCTGCAAGTTGCTTTCGCCAGAGAAGACGGTCCTCTCGCCCGACCTTACGGCGGGCTGCTCGCTGGCCGACAGTTGCAAGGCTGAGGACTTGCGGAAGTTTAAGGAAGAGCACCCGGGCTACGAGTTGGTCTCCTACGTCAATACGACGGCGGCGGTGAAGGCGCTGACCGACGTGGTGGTGACCTCGGGCAATGCCAAGAAGGTGATCGACTCCATCCCCAAGGACACGAAGCTCATCTTCGGACCAGACTACAACCTCGGAAGCTATATCAACTCCGTGACGGGCAGAAATATGTTGCTGTGGAATGGTGGCTGTCACGTCCATGAGCGCTTTAGTGTGGCGGAGATCGTCAAACTCAAGGAGCAGCATCCCGAGGCTGTCGTCATGGCCCATCTGGAGTGTAAGGCGCCCGTGCTGGCCGCTGCCGACGTGAAGGGATCGACGGCCACGATGCTCCACTATGCACAGGATCATCCTGAGGTCAAAGAGTTTATCGTTGCTACAGAGGCCGGTATCCTTCATGAGATGCAGCGCACCTGTCCCAACCAGACTTTCCTCCCCGTGCCTCCCGAGGTGACGGAGGGTGGCAGGGGGTGCGCCTGCACGGAGTGTGAGTATATGAAAAAGAACACGCTCGAGAAGGTGTATAACGCGCTGAAGTATGGCTGGCCTGCCGTGGAGGTGGATCCTGCCATTGCACGCGACGCCGTGAAGCCCATCGAGCGCATGCTCTCCCTCAGTTGATCCGCATGAAGGGTAGGGTGGCTTATCAGTTCTAAAAATACAGCAGGATGATGGAAAGGTCCGTCTCCTGCTGTATTTTACTTTTTATTTGAGTGAGAACAAACGGATTTTTTCTAAAAACTAACAAACAAGTCTTATATACAATAATCAAACTTATCTTATGAGGAGAATCGTATGTTCAGTATTTGCATTGTGCTGCTGCTCGCTGGTGCTTGCGCAGGAGAAGACGCGCAGTCTGTCGGTAGAACTGCTTGGTGCGCAAAACGTGGTGGGCGTCAACTATGATAGCCGGTTCAAGGGCAACTCGGGCTGGGGCTATCGAGTGGGCATAGGCTATGGTTATGGAGACAATTCCAGTTGGATCGATCAGAAAATCAGTGGTGTGGGTGTGCCGTTGGAGTTGAATTACCTGCTTGGAGAGAAGAAGAGTAAACTGGAGGTAGGCTTTGGCGCCAGTCTGGGTGTGTATCATGTCAAGGAAACGTCATGGTTCTATTCTCAGCCCGTGCCGCCCGAGACGGAAGGAATTGCAGAGCCCTACGAATCGAAGGAGAACCGTTTCGGCTATTTCTTGTTTGGCAACATCGGCTATCGCTACCAGCGTACCAACGGTTTTATGTTTCGCGTAGGCTTATCGCCGTCGTTCAACTTCGGCGATAAGCATGGCCTCAGTAAGTCCGCCTTCTACCCGTACATCGGACTTGGCTGGTCGTTCTGACGCTATCAAGGCGGACAGTTTTTTCTCTCTATATATAAAGCTCAGTTTTTTATATATAGAAAAAAAGGAAGGTAGGTTTTTCTATATATAAATAATGTATAGGAAAACCTACTGATCTAATGTATAGGAAAGACGCTACTGAGCATTCTCCTCCTCTTTCTTGGTGAGCACGTGGTCCACACCTTCCATACGGTCTATTAGATAGACGGGGCGGCGCTTGGTCTCGATGAAGACCTTGCCGAGGTATTCGCCGATAATGCCCAGGGAGATGAGCTGCACGCCTCCGAGGAAGAGGATGAGGATGACGATGGTGGGGAAGCCTTGGACAGCTTCGCCGACCACGAGTGTCTTGATGAAGACATAGACCATGTAGAGGATGGCCAGCAGGGCACTGAGCAGGCCGATGAGGGTGGAAAGGCGGAGCGGGGCGGTGGTGTAGGAGGTCAGACCGTCGATGGCCAAGTCGGCCAGGCGGCGGAAGTTGAAGGACGACTGGCCTGCCGTGCGCTTCTGCTCGTGGTAACTGATTTCCTGTTTCTTGAAGCCAATCCACACGTACATGCCCTTGGTGTAGCGTTGCGACTCGCGAAGTTGCCGTAGGGCGAGGATGCAGCGACGGTCGAGGAGGCGGAAGTCGCCTACGTTTTCGAGTACGTCGAAGCGGGTGGAACGGTTGAGGAGGCTGTAGTAGAGGCGGCTCAGACGGCGGCGCAGCCAACTCTCGCGGGCGATGTCTCGCCGCGCATAGACGTCCTGTGCTCCCTCCTCCCAAAGGTGCAGCATGTCGGGTATGAGGGCAGGCGGATGCTGGAGGTCGGCGTCGAGGATGATGACGCAGTCGCCCGAGGCGTGGTCGAAGCCCGCCAGCATGGCATTCTCCTTGCCAAAATTGCGTGAGAGGCTGATGAAGGCCACCCGTGGGTCCTTGCGACGCAACTGCCGCATAACGCTGAGCGACTGGTCGCGGCTACCGTCGTCGATGAGCAATACCTCCCATTGGTATTGCACCTGGCTGTCCATGACCTCGCACAGGGCTGCATGGAGGGCGGGGAGCGACGACTCCTCGTTGTAGCAGGGAATGAGCAGGGTGACTTTCTTCATTTTTTATTTCTTTCTTTGAGATTTCCGGCCCTTTCGAACAGATTCTTATGGTTGTGATGGAATCTGAAAAGGAGAAAATCAGTTGATGACGGCAATCTTGCAGACCACACCCTTGCTGCCATCCTCCGTGGCTGCCTCGACCATATAGACGCCACTTGCCACCCGCTTGCCGTCGAGGTCGTTGCCGTCCCATGTGAAGGTGCCACCTTGGCTTCTGCCCTCGGCCACGAGTGTGCCTGCGGTAGTGACGATTTTCACGTCGGCGTTGTAGCTCAGTCCCGTGACGGTGATGGTGCCACGGTAGTCAGGGCGAACGGGATTGGGATAGGCGTAGGTCGTCTCCTTGTCCATCGTCTGCGAGGGCTCCGAGGCGTCGCTCAGATAGGAGCAGAGACCCTTGTCGGTGCCGATGAAGACCTCTCCCGTCTTGGGGTCGATGGCCAGCGACTCGATGTTGTCGCTCACGAGGCCACTGTTGGAGGAAAGAAAATGGTGAACCTGCGTGTTGAGGTCGGCGCTGATGAGATAGACGCCGTTGCCGCCCGTGCCAAACCACTTGCGGTTGCCGCCATCGACGGCCATGCAGGTGATGTCGATGTTGGTGAGCAGGTAGTCGGCGAGGTTGCTGCCGTCGTTGCGTGGCACCTTGTACTGCTGGAAGACCACGCTTCCGGGATCGGTTGACAGATCGGAGGGCTGCAGATAGACAGGGCCACCGTTGAGTCCCGCCCAGATGTTTCTGTCGCGGTCCTCCGCCATGCAGCGCACGCCACCGCCGCCATTGACCTCGGCATTGTCCTCGTTGACGAAGCGCGTATAGCGGTTGATACCCTTTGTGGAGGGCTGATAGACTACCAGGGCTGGCGTCTTGTAGTGGTTGTTGGCCAACCAGAGATTGCCCGAGGTGTCGAAGGTCAGGCAGCCGCCGTTGTTGAGCGATGTGTTATCGCTGCCCATGAACGACTTGTTGTGGTGGCTCACCCATTGTCCATCCTTAGTGAGCTGGCTCAGGGAGGAACCATCGCTGATGCCATTGAAGACCCACAGGTCGCCCGTGGTGTCAAACTTCAGTCCGCTGACGATGACATAGTCCTTGTTGCCAGCCGCCACGCCATGGGCCACCTGCAGGCAGCCTCCACTATTATCGTAGTTATACTCGCGGACGAAGGTGCCGTTGCTAAACTCGTAGAGGCCCGTCCTGCCTCCCGCCAGGACGCGGGCAGGATTGGTGGGATCGATGTCTATACACATCAAGTCGAGATACTGGTGGCCCGTCTTCGCCGCCACGTCGTCCTCATAGATTTGCCACTCTCCGCCGTCGAGCACCTGGATGGTGGCGGGACGGCGCAGCTCGGTCAGTCCGTAGCCGCCACCGACGGTATAGAGTTTGCCGCCGCTATAGCGCATGAAGCCGAAGTAATTGTATTGGGGGCCGCCCGGTGAAAGCGTCTTCGCTGTAGCCATCAGATCGGGGTCAGGACTCACGCTGCGCGCCACATACTCGCCCGTGCGCCGCCAATTGCCCTTGTCGAGCAGGTTGTCCGTCATGAGGGCCCGATACTGTCCCTTCTGCTTCGACTCGGCGTAGATGTAGCCGCCCTCGATGTGGCAGTAGTCCACGGCAAAGCCGAGGTTGTAGGTGTTGGCTATCTCCGCCTGCGCCACATTGAGGCAGACGATGCCGAAGCCTGTGGCGATGTAGCAGAGTTTCCCGTAGTTGTAGATGCTATGGATGGTTTTGTCGGCGGTCATGGAGTGGTTGTAGTAGTCGCTGATGCTCACTACGTTGTCCTTGCCATCGACCAAGTCGATATAGCCCGACTCATAGATGACGACGAGGCGCGCGGCCCCCTTGTTCCACCCGATGAGCGTCACGCCCGTATCGGTCAGTCCGTTGGTCTTGTCGAAGGTGTGGATACTCTGGTCCTTCTCGTTGTAGGCATAGAGGTCGTTGGAGGCGAGGACGTAGAGCCGGTCGCCTCCTTTCTCCACCCATGTGGGGTTGTGGTAGGACATATACGCCTTCCATGTTCCGATTTCCTGTGCCTGCAGGCCCGTGGCCGAACTCAGGAGTCCGGACAAGAGCAGGGCTGATACGAAATGTTTCATCATCTATGAGATATAAATAGGTATAAATGGGGACGGACAAGCCTGGACGGGCAAGGATATCCGTTCCGCCTTGTGCTTACGCCTTCTCTCCGTGGAGAAACGCCACCAGTTTTCTGACGGCTCTTCCTCGGTGAGAAATTTGGTTTTTGACGGTCTCGCCCAGTTCGGCAAACGACTGGTCGTAGCCTTCGGGGATGAAGATGGGGTCGTAGCCGAAGCCTTCCGTGCCATGCTTCTCCAGGGCGATTTTTCCCTCCACCTCGCCGCAGAAGCAGTCCGTGCGGGGCGAGGCCGACGGCGCGTCCTGTCTCCTTATTAACGTGATGATGGTGCGGAATCGTGCCTTTCGGTTGTTATTATTTCCTAATTTGGCCAGCAGTTTGCGCATATTGGCCTCGCTGTCGTGGTCTGTGCCCTCGGCGTAGCGCGCGCTGTGGACTCCCGGCTCGCCACCCAAGGCATCGACTTCCAGTCCCGTGTCGTCGGCAAAGCAGTCGTAGCCATAGTGGTCGAAGACATACTGTGCCTTGGCGAGGCTGTTCTCCTCCAGCGTAGCCCCGTCTTCGGGAATATCCTCGTGGCAACCGATGTCGGCCAAGGATAGGAGCTCGTAGCCCGTTCCCAGTATCTCGCGCAGTTCGCGCAGCTTGTGCACGTTGTTGGTTGCAAAAACCAGTTTTATCTTGTCGTTGTTCATGTTCTATTCGTCGTTTATTTTCTTTTAGTCTATCATCTTCTTGTTGATCATGCTTTTTCCTCTGCGGCAGGTATTTCCCCCTTTATAGTGGGTTTCTGTTCCTTTGCGTCAGGGACTTCTGTATGGTTCTTTTGGGCTGCTTTCTCGGTTTCCTCGCCCAGTGCCATTTCCTTGCGCATCTTCTCCGAGATATTGCCCTTGATCTCGTCGAAGCCATTGCCAAAGACGCCAATGACGGCCGACTGCGATACGAAGGCGTGGGGGTCCACATACTTGATGAGGCGGAAGATATACTGGCTCTCGCGCTTGCGGGCCAGGACGAAGAGCACCTTGGTCGGCGTGTTGGTGAACCAGCCGTAGCCGTCGAGTATCGTCACGCCGTGGTGGGTGGTGCTGCCAATGGCGCTGGCTATCTTCTCATAGTTTTTGGAGAAGATAAGGAATTGTACACTCTGTCGCCGAGAGTTGAATACGTAGTCGAGCATGACGTTCTCCGTCAGCAGCGTGAAGAGGCCGAAGACCACCGTGTGGAGACGCTCCTGCATCGTTGCGCCAAAGGCTGAGAAGAAGAGACAGGAACCGATGATGCAGAAGTTGACGCAGATGAGGACGTTGCCCAGCGAGATGTCCTTGTACTTGTTGATGCAAGCCGCGATGATATCCGTGCCACCGGTTGATCCATTGCTCAGGAAGACGATGGCAAGGCCCGATCCGGTGAACATCGTGCCAATAATCAAGGCCATGAACGTGTTGCCTGCTCCGAGGATTTGGATCATCTGGCCGTCGGCCCCCGTCATCCAACTCTGTGCCAGCGTGAGCATGGTGGAGAGCAGGACGATGGCGTAGATGGTCTTGAGCAGGAAGCGCAGGCCCAGGATCTTCAGCGCCGCGATGAGCATGACAACGTTGAGCGTCAGGTAGGTTTGGTAGATGGGAATGCCCGTGACGTAGAATACGATGGCGGAGAGACCCGTCAGCGCACCTGTCACAATCTTGTAGGGCAAGAGGAAGCAGGTCCATCCTATGGTGTAGAACATCAGGCCCAGGGCGATGCAGAGGTAGTCCAGCATCTGGTTTTTCATGTGCTCCCTACTGTTGAGAAAGTTTTTTACCGTTTTTGACATAATTGCTATTGAGATATACTGTTACTATTGATACTATCGAGATATACTATATAGAGATATACTATTGCTGAGATAAAATCTATTGAGATAATCTTGTGTCTGTGAAGAGGGGTCGGAAGATGTTTTCAGCTCCCGACCCCTGTTATGCTAATCGTCTTTGGTCGGTCTATTTTACCACGATATTGATGATGCGTCCCGGTACGACGATGGTCTTGACGACCTGCTTGCCTTCCAGGTACTTCTGGCTTCGCTCGTCGCTCATGGCCGCCTCGATAATGGCCTCCTTGCTGGCCGTGGCGGGCAGGTTGATCTGGAAGCGCGCCTTGCCGTTGAAGGAGACGGGCATCTGCACTTCGTCCTCGACGAGGTAGTCTTCGTTCCAGGTCGGCCACTCGGTGTCGCAGACGCTTCCCTTGCCGCCCGTCTGCTCCCAGAGCTCCTCGGCAATGTGGGGAGCGAAGGGTGCGAGGACCGTCACCAGGGTACGGAGGATGCGGAGGTTGCGACACTTCTGCTGCGTCAGCTCGTTGGTGCAAACCATAAATGCGCTTACGCTCGTGTTGTAGGAGAAGACCTCGATGTCCGTGCTCACCTTCTTGATGAGTTTGTGGAGGCTCTTGAGTTCTTCCTTCGTCGGATCTTCGTCGACGAGCTCCTGCTGGAAGAGTTTCCAGAACTTCTTTAGGAAGCGGTGGCAACCGTCAATGCCGTTGGTGTCCCAAGGCTTGCTGGCCTCCACCGGACCGAGGAACATCTCGTAGAGGCGGAGCGTGTCGGCGCCATACTGGCTTACGATGTCGTCGGGGTTGACCACGTTGAACATCGACTTCGACATCTTCTCAATGGCCCAGCCACAGACATACTTGCCGTCTTCGAGGACAAACTCGGCGTTCTTCAATTCGGGACGCCAGGCGCGGAAGGCGTCGAGGTCGAGGATGTCGGCGTGGACGATGTTCACGTCGACGTGGATCGGTGTGGTGTCGTACTGGTCCTTCAGTCCCTTGGAGACGAAGACGGGGTGTTCGGCAGCGTCGGCTGCATTGACACGATAGACGAAGTTGCTGCGGCCCTGGATCATGCCCTGGTTGACCAGTCGCTGGAAGGGCTCCTCCTTGCAGCTCACGCCGAGGTCGAAGAGGAACTTGTTCCAGAAGCGTGAGTAGATGAGGTGGCCCGTGGCGTGCTCCGTTCCGCCGACGTAGAGATCTACGTTCTGCCAATACTCGTCGGCCTTCTTGCCCACGAGTGCCTGGTCGTTGTGCGGATCCATATAGCGGAGGTAGTAGGCGCTGGATCCGGCGAAGCCCGGCATGGTGCAGAGCTCGATGGGGAAGACGGTCTTATGGTCGATGAGTCGCTTTTCGACCACGCAGCGCTTCTCCGTGTCCCAGGCCCACTTCTCGGCGCGTCCCAATGGAGGCTCGCCACTCTCGGTGGGCTTGTAGGCGTCGATCTCGGGCAGCTGCAGCGGCAGGCAGTCTTCGGGAATCATATAGGGCATGTCGTCCTTGTAATAGACGGGGAAGGGCTCACCCCAGTAGCGCTGGCGGGAGAAGATGGCGTCGCGCAGGCGGTAGTTGACCTTGACCTGGCCGATGCCCTGCTCGGTGATAAAGGCCTTGGTCTTGGCGATGGCCTCCTGGACGGTCAGTCCGTTGAGCGTGAGCGTGGAGTTCACATCCTCGCGCGGCGAGTTCATGACCGTGCCCTCCTTGGCGTCGAAACTCTCCTGACTGACGTCGGCTCCCTCGATGATCGGGACGATGGGCAGCTGGAAGTGGCGAGCGAAGGCGTAGTCGCGCGAGTCGTGGGCCGGGACGGCCATGATGGCTCCCGTGCCGTAGCCGGCGAGCACATACTCAGAGATCCAAATGGGGATGCGTTCGCCCGTGAACGGGTTGACGCCATAGGATCCGGAGAAGACACCCGTCACCTTGTGGTCGGCCATGCGGTCGCGCTCCGTGCGCTTGGCGACATAGGCGAGATAGGCCTCCACCTCCTCGCGCTGCTTGCTGGTGGTCAGCTGGGCTACCAGCTCCGACTCGGGGGCCAGCACCATGAAGGTGACGCCGAAGATCGTGTCGGCACGTGTGGTGAAGATGGTGAAGTGGCCGCGGCGTTCCTCCGTGCCCTCGGGTGTGATGCTCTCGAAGCGCATCTCTGCTCCCTCGCTGCGTCCCACCCAGTTGCGCTGGGTCTCCTTGATGGAGTCGCTCCAGTCCACGAGATCCAGTCCGTCGAGCATCCGCTGCGCATAGGCCGAGACGCGCAGGCACCACTGGCGCATCTTGCGCTGGACGACGGGGTAGCCACCGCGCACGCTCACGCCGTCCACCACCTCGTCGTTGGCCAGCACCGTGCCCAGGTCCTGGCACCAGTTGACCATCGTCTCGCCGAGGTAGGCGATGCGGTAGTTCATGAGCGTCTGTTGCTGCTCCTTCTCATTCATGCTCCGCCAGTCGCGGGCGGAGAAGACGAGCGGCTCCGTCTGGGCCACGTCCATGTCGAGCGTGCCCTCCTCCTCGAAGTGGCGCACCAGCTCGTGGATGGGGCGCGCCTGCTTCGTGCGGTTGTCGTAGTACGACTCAAACATTCGCTCAAAGGCCCATTGGGTCCAATGGTAGTAGCCGGCGTCGCAGGTGCGCACCTCGCGGCTCCAGTCGAAGCAGAATCCTATCTTGTCCAGCTGCTCGCGGTAGCGCTTGATGTTCTGCTCCGTCGTCACCGCCGGGTGCTGTCCGGTCTGGATGGCATACTGCTCGGCGGGCAGTCCGTAGGCATCGTAGCCCATGGGGTTGAGGACGTTGAAGCCCTGCTGGCGCTTGTAGCGCGCGTAGATGTCGCTGGCGATGTAGCCCAGCGGGTGGCCGACGTGCAAACCTGCTCCCGATGGATAGGGGAACATGTTGAGGACGTAGAACTTCTTACGTGTTGGGTCCTCCGTCACCTGGTAGGTCTGATGGTCCCGCCAGTGCTGCTGCCATTTCTGTTCGATCTCTCTGAAATCGTATTCCATTGCTATGTTTTTGTGTTATCGCTTGTACTGTTTGCCGCCCGAGGGGGTGTTTGGGGCAATTTGCGTGCAAATTTACAAAAAACTTTCCTCATTGAAGCGTTTTTTCCGTGATATTCCCCTGTCGTTCCCTAAATTTGGAACGAATTGTTCCGAAAACCTTGTTGAGGCCCTGTCGGCTCACCTGATAATCCAAAATCACCCCAAAATAGGCTCATGAGACAAATCGGAAACAACTCATCAAAAACGCCTCAAATCATACTCAAAAAATGAAGTTATATTCATCGGCTTATGAAGTTAACTTC
>ULXP01025772.1_pt1 | contig 10156 bp, 9 predicted proteins | sample 1961351 | NCBI WGS metagenome assembly ULXP01 (sample SAMEA4835840, study PRJEB28245) | human gut metagenome | biome: gut microbiome; material: fecal sample | place: Denmark | collected 2008 | reverse complement strand
CCAGACCCGCAGCTACGACTCCAGGCGTGGCGGTATGTGGTTTGAGCGAATGAAAACCGCACACAGGACGCAGATCCTGAAGCTGGTCAACAAGTAAAGGAGGTCCGACATGGTCAAGTCAATCATCGAGGGCGTCGCTGACTTCTTCAAGGACTGCCCTCTCCTCAATGCCGGAGTGTTCCGCGTGGACGCCCTGGGAGACGAGCCGCAGGAGTACACCATCGAGACGGGGATCTTCAACCCGATCATCGAGACATACATCGACGGCAGCTCTGACCGGCGCTACCAGTTCAACTTCGGCAGCCGGGAGTATTACAGCATGGACCGGCTCCAGAACATCGCCAACAGCACCTTCTACGAGGACTTCGCCAACTGGGTCGAAGCTCAGGAAGCTGCCGGCAATTTTCCGGAGCTGCCGGAAGGTATGCACCCGGAACAGCTCAGCGTGCTCTCGTCTGGCTATATGTTCGACGAGTCCATGAGGAATGCACGCTACCAGATCCAGTTAGAACTCATCTATCATAAGGAGGCATAAGCACATGAAAAAGATCAACCTTCAGCTCTTTGACGAGAGCCGTGCTGCCCTGCTCCGCAATGCCATCGCGGACTATGCCGAGATCGACGGCACCTACGAGCTCATGGGCACCGGCTTCACCACTCTGGACGAGAGCCCCAACGCACAGACCGACAGCGAGACCTACATCAACGAGAGTACCGCGTCCACCGACATCACCGGCTACGAGACGGAGTTCTCCTATGAGTCCCGTCTGATCCCTTCCCAGAAGGCGATCTACAAGCTCTGGAAGATGGGCCGCGATCATGCGACCGGCACTGACGCCCAGCTGAAGTACGTCCGCGTCGAACTGTTCAATCCCATCGGCGAAGCTACTGAGGCCGCTGCCGAGTTCACCGCCCGCCTGTTCACTGTGGCCAATGAGGTCAGCGACAACTCCGGAGCAGGCGGCGAGAAGATCAGCGTCTCCGGCACGCTTCACGCGGTCGGCGATCCTATCCAGGGCAAGTTTGACACCGTGAGCAAGAAGTTCACGGCGGGCACTTTCGCCGGTAAGTACGACACCCCCGTCGCGTAAACAAGTAAACACTGGCTCCGTACTACTGGCCCAGCGAGGGCAGTGAGCGACCAGGCACCAGCAGGCACAACGGTGCAGCCTGCTGGCGCTCTTTTTATAGCACCGACCAGAGGAGGACAACAGAATAATGGAATTGATTATTAACGACGTGAAACTCGAAGGCGATCTGATGGACGCGGACTTCATGGAGAAGTTCGAGCAGTCCATGATTAAAATGCGCGACACGGCTCAGGCCAAAAAGCGCGAGAACCTCCCGACCGCTGCGGCCAACTACCGCGCCCAGTGTGAGGTGGTCAATGTGTGCTTTGACGAGATTTTCGGCGCCGGGACGGCCGATAGGCTCTTCCACGGCAAGATGAACGTCATGGAGCACCTGAAGGCCATCGAGAAGGTCAGCGAGTGGGCTGCCAGTGAGCGGAAGACGCTCAACGACTTCACCAACCGCTACACCCAGCGCCAGCAGGCTGCCACCCGGCAGATGCAGACCGCGCAGTTCGTCTCCCAGCAGCACGGTCACGGCAAGGGTAAAAGACACTGAACCTTCTGATCGACGGCCTGCCTGAGGAGGTCGAGATCGCGGGCCAGCTGGTCCCGATCACCACGGACTTCCGCACGGGGATCCTGTTCGAGGAAGTCCTGCAAGACGGCCAGCTCGATGACCTGGAGAAACTCAGGACCGCGCTGGATCTCTACTTCCCGGGCGTCGTCTTCGATGGCGACGTGCTCGACGAGGCGATCAGCAAAATGATCTGGTTTTATCGCTGCGGCACGGATCCCGCTGAGACGACGGAAGAAGACGCCACGGACAGCAGCGACAAGGATCCGCCTTTTTCCTACGAGTATGACGCCGACTATATTTACTCCGCGTTTATGCAGGCCTACGGCCTGGATCTGGCGCGGCATCCCCTCCACTGGTGGCAGTTTCGAGCGCTTTTTCGATCGCTCCCTGAAGAGACTCAGCTGGTCAAAATCATCGGCTACCGCACGATGAAGATCCCGGCCAAGGCGTCCAAGGAGCAACGGCAGCATTATGAGCACCTGAAGCGCGTCTATGCGCTCCCTCAGTCGGCTGACCGGCAGCAGCTTGAAAGTGACCTGAACTCTCTACTCATGAACGGCGGCAACCCCGCCGTCCTTTTGACAGGAGGAGAAGGTCATGGCATCAGACGGGACTCTGAAATTTGATACAAGCCTGGACACTGGCGGCCTACAGTCCGGCATGGGCAAGGTCGCGAGCGTCGCTCAGCAAGCGCTGGGCGTATTCACCGGCCAGATGATGACCAGAGCAGTTGATGCTCTGGCCAATCTCGGCAAGTCAGCTCTCGACAGTGTGGGGCAACTGGAGCAGAACGTCGGAGGCGTGGAGACGCTCTTCGGCGATGCAGCTGACGCGGTCATCGCGTCGGCAGATCGGGCCTACCAGACGGCGGGCATGTCTGCCAATGACTACATGAGCACGGTCACGAGCTTCTCGGCGTCCCTGCTCCAGTCCCTCGGCGGAAATACCGAGGAAGCGGCCAAAGTGGCCGACATGGCCATCATCGACATGGCCGACAACGCGAACAAGATGGGCACGTCCATGGATATGATCCAGAACGCGTACCAGGGCTTCGCAAAACAGAACTACACCATGCTGGACAACCTGAAGCTGGGCTACGGCGGCACTAAGACCGAGATGGAGCGCCTCCTGGCTGATGCTGAAAAGCTGACCGGCGTCAAGTATGACATCAACAACCTGAACGACGTCTACCAGGCGATCCACGCGGTTCAGGAGGAAATGGGGATCACCGGCACCACGGCCAAGGAGGCCGCGAGTACGCTGGAGGGCTCCATGGCTTCGGCCAAGGCCGCCTGGGACAACTTCATGAACGGATCCGGCGACGCGGACCAGCTGGCGGACGCCTTCGCCACGGCAGCGGACAATATCGTCAAGAACCTCGCCGAGATCATTCCGCGCTTCGCTGAGACGCTTCCAGCGCTCGGCGGCGCTATTATTGCACAGATTCCGGGTCTGGTGGCTGCCATCGTTCCGGCCGCGCTCTCAGCAGGCCAGAGCGTCCTGAAGCAGCTCCAGGACGCGGTCCTGGACTTCGACTTCGCCGGAACAGCTGACAAGGTCGTCCAGATGATCACGGGCTTCATCGAAGGCGACGGACTGGGCTCTCTCCTGGACACTCTTGTCACAATTTTCACCGGCATCGTGAATGGCATCAGCTCCATGCTGCCGTCGCTTCTGCCTGCGCTGATCGAGCTGATCAGCTACGTTGTGACCTCACTCCTGGACCAACTGCCCGCAATCCTCGACTGCGCGCTGGAGCTGATCCTCGGTCTGGCTCAGGGCATCCTTGCGGCGCTTCCCGTACTGATCGAAGCACTGCCGGAGGTCATCAGCTCCATCGTGGAGTTCCTGATCTCGGCCGTCCCGCAGATCATTGACGCCGGCATCGAGCTCCTGATGGCACTGGTGGACGCCCTGCCTGTCATCATCGACGCGCTGGTGGACGCCCTGCCTCAGATCATCAGGGCCACCGTGACGGCTCTGATCGCCGCAGCACCCCAGATCGCGAAGGCTGGCATCAAGCTCCTGGGGGCCCTGATCGAAGCCATCCCAGTCATCGTGGTCGAGCTGGCGGAGGCCGTGCCGGACATCGTCGCGGCCATCATTGACGTGCTGGCCGAGCTTCCTGGTCTGATCGGTGAAGTCTTCGCCGAGATCGTGACGGACCTCGTCGAGTGGGGCCAGCAGATGCTCAGCAATGCCTCCATGGCCATGAGCAATATGCTCAGCCAGGTCAACAGCATCATCCAGGAACTCCCTGGCAAGATCTGGACGCACCTGGTCAATGCGGTGAACAAGGTCATCGCCTGGGGCCAGCAGATGGTCTCCAACGCTTCGACCGCAGCGAGCAATATGCTCAGCAAGGTCAGCGGCATCATCCAGGAGCTACCCGGAAAGATCTGGACGCACCTGGTCAACACCGTCAATAAAGTGGTGGCCTGGGGCCAGCAGATGGTCTCCAACGCTTCGACCGCAGCGAGCAATATGCTCAGCAAGGTCTCCAGCACGCTCCAGCAGCTCCCGGGCAAGGTCTGGGACTATCTGAGCCAGGCGGCCCAGAAGGTCGTCACCTGGGGCACACAGCTGGCTCAGAAGGGCGCCGCAGCGGCGACCCAGCTGTTCAACTCCATCGTCAACGGGCTCAGCAGCCTGCCGAGCAAGATGGCGGAGATCGGCAGCAACATCGTCAGCGGCATCTGGAACGGCATCAGCTCTGGCTGGAACTGGCTGACGAACAAGGTCAGCAACCTGGCCAACAGTCTGCTGGACGCTGCGAAAGACGCCCTCGGCATCAACTCCCCGTCCAAAGAGTTCGCGGACAAGGTCGGCCGCTGGATCATGCCCGGCGTGGGCAAGGGCCTGGACAAGTCCATGCCTGCAACGCTGAAGGACATGAAGGCCAAGGCCGGCGAGCTCGTCAGTGCCATGCGGGCCGAGATGTCGGCAAGCGCCGGCCAGCTCTCCGTCGGAGCTTCGCACGCTGCGGGGCTGAGAATGGCGGGTGCCGGCACTACCGTCTACAATGACAATCGCATGGAGCAGAGCAACACCTACAATGTGCCCGTGGCTACTCCTTCCGAGGTGGCCAAGAAGCAGCGCGAGGCTCTGCGTAACATGGTCGGAGGTGTGAAATGACAGTAAACACATTAACCATCGAGCTTACCTGCAACGGCAAGACCCTCAAAATGGGACCGGGCCAGGACATTGACATCACTGCCGTGTCCGGCCTGGAGGCCTCTGAGGTGGAGATCAGCACATCAGACAACGCCCTGGTGGACGGGGCGTCTGTCGATGGCAAGAAGATCAAACCAAGGCCGATCCACATCGAGGCCAGCTTCAGAAGCAGCAAGAACAACCCGGAAAACCGGGCCAAAGTAATCAAGTTTTTCAACCCGAAGTACACCGGCAAGGCGCTCATCACCAACATGGGCGTCAGCCGCAACATCGAGTACGAGCTGGAGGGCTGGACCTTCGCAGCATCGAAGAACATGGACAGCAAGCTGAAGATCCTGGTGGATCTGATCTGTCCGGACCCGTATATGCTCAATGTGGACAACTTCGGCAAGAACATGGCGAACATCACGCCGCTGTTTTCTTTCCCCTGGGTCTCCCTCCGCAAGAGGATGGAGACGGGCAAGCTGGACTACAAGCCGGAAGCCCGTGGCCTTCTCCTGGGTGGCAACACTGCCGGCTACAGAACGCTGAAGAAGGAGGTCGTGCTGAGCAACGACGGAGACGTCCCGACCGGTGTCCAGATCCAGTTCATCGCGACCAGGGGCACCGTGGTCAACCCTAAGATCACGAACACCGGCACGGGCCAGTTCATGCGCGTGAGTGTCACGATGCAGACCGGCGACGTGCTTCTTATCGACACCAACGACCGGCACCAGGTCATCACTCTGAACGGCGTCAACTACTACCAGCGCATCGACCGCCGGAGTGAGCCCTTCAAGCTGGAAGTGGGCGACAACTATCTGGAGTACGACGCGGATGGGAACTACACCAACCTGGACGTCAATCTGTTCTACACTCCGAAGTATCTGGGGGTGTAGCGCATGAATTTGATCATCCTCGACCAGAACTTCGACACGCTGGGCGTCGTCAGCGTGTTCAATACGCTCATCTGGGACCGGCGGTACTACGCCTCCGGCCTGTTCGAGCTGCACACTCCCGCCGAGTTTTTCACGCTGATGAACACCGGCCGCTATCTCTACCGGAACGACCGGAACGAACTGGGCGTGATCCGCGAGGCCAACTTCGCGAGAGACGCCAAAGGCACCCGGACAGCCTACTGCAAGGGCTACTTCTCTGAGGAACTCCTGAACGGCCGCGTGCTTAACACGCAGATCAGCCTCACCGGCACGCCGGAGGTCATCGGCCGGAAGATGGTGGACCGCTACGTGATCAACCCGACCGATGCCGGCCGGAAGATCTCCCAGGTCAAACTGGGCGAGCTGAAGGGCATCGGCGCGAGCGTCACGATTACGGCTACCGGCGACAACCTGGGCGACAAGCTCTATGAAATCGAGAAGACCCAGGAGCTCAGCCACCGGCTGCGCTACGACTACCTGAACAACGACCTCATCTTCGAGGTGTGGAAAGGCAAGGACAGAACGGACGACCAGACTGAGAACAGCTGGGCCATCTTCTCGGACAGCTTCTACAACGTCAAGAACGCCGTCTACGACCGGGATGAGTCCGAGTATAAGAACTTCGCCTACGTCGCCGGCGAGGGAGAAGGCTCCGCCCGTGTCATCGTGGAGGTGGATCTCCGCAGCAGTGCGGACGAGGAGCGCCGGGAGGTCTACGTGGACGCCCGGGATCTCCAGAGCACCTACCAGGACGACACCGGCGACGAGCACACGTACACGGCCGACCAGTACAGGGCGCTGCTTCGTCAGCGTGGTCTGGAGAAGCTGGCCGAGTACCAGAAGATCGAGACCGTCAACGGCGACGTGGATCCCAGCGCCAACCTGACCTACGGCGTGGACTTCGACCTGGGCGACCTCTGCACCTACCGCTACGCAGACGTCGGCATCGAGACCACCAAGCGGATCACCGAGATCCAGGAGGTCTACGAGGGCAGCAGGCAGACCCTCTCCGTCGTCTTCGGCAATGACCAGATGACCAGCATCACGAAAATCATCCAAAGGGAGGTATTTTAACATGGCCATGAGATACGGCTATTTTGACTCGGAGATCACCGGCGTGGACTCCGAGGGTATGCCTATTTTTGACAGAGCAGAGACGTCGGAACTGTTCCGCCTGCTCTTTTCCAAACTGCTGACCAATGGCGTGCTGGCCAAGCCTGCCGACTGCTTCAAAGTGCTGGCAGGCGACACTGGCCTGAGCGTCACGGTCCGCCCTGGCTTCGGCCTGATCAACGGCGCCTTCGCCTATGATCCTGCCCCTGCCACTTTCCAGCTGGCCGCAGCTCCAACGAGCTACAGCCGCATCGACCGTGTCGTGCTGCGCTGCAACTATCTGGAGCGCCTCTGCGAGATCATCGTGAAGACCGGCACGGCAGCGGCAACGCCCCAGGCTCCAGAGCTCATCCAGCCCGTCAGCGGCGACTACTACGAGCTGGGCCTGGCAAACGTAACGGTCAGCGCCAACCAGACCGTCATCACTCAGAGCTCCATCAGCGACACCCGCCCCAACAATGCGGTCTGCGGCTACATCACCCAGTTCATCGACAGCATCGACACCGAGGCTTTCTATGACCAGTTCAATGCCTTCTATGCTGAGTTTGTGGCCAAGTCCAACGCCAGCTACTCCCAGTTCGAGCAGATGGCCAAGGCAGCCTATGACGGCTTCACGGAGGCCATGAAAGAGTTCCAGCGCACCAGCCAGAACGCTTTCAACGAGTGGTTTGCCACCGTGCAGGGCCTTCTGGATGAGGACGTCGCCGGCAGGCTCATCAACAAGACGAACGATCTGGACGAGCGCCTGACCGCTCTGGAATACATGATCATCCACAACGATCTGTTCACTCATATCGTTGACGATGATGGCAACCCGATCCTGGACGACGATGGCAATGCGATCATCGGCGACTGGAAATATAAAACCGCATAAGGAGGAACATTATGCAGATTGACGTAACAAACGGCAAACGCTTCACAGAGTACGACGCGCTGGCTGCCGTGGCCAGCGGGGAGGACGTTCTCCTGGTACGACTCGCAGACGGCACAGGCGTCAAGAGGATCCCTATCAGCGCCATCAAGGCCTTCATCAACGGAGACCTGGATACGCTGGAAACTGAGGACAAGACCAGCCTGATCGCCGCCATCAACGAAGTCTTCGGCCTGGTAGGCACCAACGCCCAAGACATCAAAGCCCTGAAGGAGCTGACCACAATGCTCGGCCAGACCGGTGCGTCCAGGGCCAACTCCTTCGTCTATGAGCGCGATCTCGGTGCCAGCTTCACCGCTGAGCAGTCCGCCGACATTCGTGCTGGCAAGTTCGAGAAGGTCCGCACCGGCGGCTACTGGACCATCAACAGCCGAAAATACTGGGCCGCCCATGCTGACTATCGTCTGCACTGTGGGGACGCAGAGCTGACTACCCATCATATGCTGGTCGTCCCCGACAAGTCCTTCTATAACGGCGTGATGAATGACACTAACGTCACGACCGGCTCCTACTACGGCAGCAAGATGAAGACCTCCGGCCTGGCCAACGCTCTGGCCACTGTCAAGGCTGACTTCGGCGCAGACCACATCCTGACTCACTGGATCCTCCTGGCCAACGCTGTCAGCAATGGCGCCAGCTCCGGCTGGGCATGGTACGACAGCCAGATTGACCTGATGAACGAGCGCATGGTCTACGGCTCCTACGCATGGGGCGGCGGAGTGCAGAACGGCTACGACACCGGCATCGACAAGAGCCAGCTGGCTCTGTTCCAGGCACGCCCGGATCTGATCACGAACAGAGAAAACTGGTGGCTGAGAGACGTCCAGTCGGCGACGCGTTTCTGCGCTGTCAACTCCAACGGTCTTGCCGCCGACTGGAACGCCTCGAGCTCCCTCGGCGTCCGCCCGGCTTTCCTGATCTATTGATCAAAAAATCCCGGCCCCTCGTGGGCCGGGTAAATCTAATCAGGGAGATAAGATAGCGTGTCAGACATCCCCAAAAGTAAAAGAGCATATTCCAACCTGGAAGCGCACCACAAGGCGCTGGAGATCCGCAGGAAGATCGCGGTGGAGCTCCTGGCCAGCTTCGCCTACAGCGAGAAAAAGCTGGAGGAAGCCGTCCGGAAGCAGACGCAACACATCCAGGACCCTGAGCATAGGGCGGAGGCCGCCCAGGCCATCCGCAACCTGGAGGAAGACTTCGCCTGCTGGTTTATCAAGCGCCACCGCGACCGGGTGGACGACCTCTGCTGCGACATCGCGCAGCATCTCAGAGGCGCCAATACCATCTGGCCGACCTACCACTTCGAGTACAAGGACAGGCGCGGCGAGCTAAACCAGGCGCTGAAGTGCTGCAACAAGCTCCAGGACGAGCTCCAGTACATCGCCGAGTCGCTGCCAGCAGACAAGAACAAGTATATGGACATCGTGCTGGAAGTCGAGGCCCTGTTCAACATGATCAAGGCACTGCGGCAGTCTGACAACCGTTTCCTGAAGCATCTGAAAGACTAAGAATATAGGGTGTCCTCTGTACGGACCGTCCAGTCGGCGACGAATTTCTGCAATGTCAACAACAACGGTAATGCCAACAACTGGAACGCCTCGAACTCCATCGGCGTCCGCCCGGATTTCACAACTGCACAAAGTCATCGGGCAAGTTCCCGCGTGCAGCAATGGGAAAGGAGAGGCCATCCTTCCAGCGGAAGCTGGTAAATGCTAACCAGGACGCTCCCGGTCACGACCGATGGGGCTATCGCGTGGTTTTTATATGACTGTATATTTTGATGCTAATAACATTTATGACGCCGGGACCAAGGCAATGCAAAGCAGCAAGTTCAAGCACAGCACCCAGCTGTTCGAGATGAACCACCTGCTGACCACTGCCCACATCCGGCAGGACTTCATCACTGGGGATTATAAACCGGAACCAGGCAACAAGTTCCCAATCAACGAGCGCGGTCATCCGCGCTACATAACCAGCAACACGATGGTGGACAAGACCGTCAACCATTTACTCTGCGACGAAGTGCTGACGCCGTCCATCAGCAAGTATCTGATCTATGACAACGGCGCATCGCAGAAGGACAAGGGCGTGGCCTTCCACCGTCACCGCTTCGAGGCTCATCTGCATCAATATTTTATGAAGAACGGCACCAACGAGGGCTATGTTCTCCTGGTGGACTTCTCCGGCTATTATGCCAATATCCCGCACGACAAGTGCCTGGAAGTGCTCCAGACATTCCTGGAACGAGAGGTCGAAGACCCTGAGACGCTGGCCATAACTGAGATGCTACTGCCGCTCATCTTCAAGACCTTCGAGCAGGACGTCTCTCGCTTCACTGACAGGGAGATCGAGGCGATGATGGCCGGAA
>ULXP01080955.1_pt1 | contig 10157 bp, 8 predicted proteins | sample 1961351 | NCBI WGS metagenome assembly ULXP01 (sample SAMEA4835840, study PRJEB28245) | human gut metagenome | biome: gut microbiome; material: fecal sample | place: Denmark | collected 2008 | reverse complement strand
GCGGCAGATCTCCGCACAGTCACAGGAGGCGGCCGAGGCTTGCCGACCGATAGTCGAGAAGCTGAAGGCCGGCGAACGCGTCGACGAGGTTCCGTTCTATCTTCAGTCGCTGTTCCGCCCGAGCGTGCAGCCCTTCCTGATCTCGAACATGAAGTACGACCCCGCCCAGGAGGCCTCAAAACTCGGCAAGCCGCTCATAATTATCCAGGGCACGACCGACATGCAGGTTACGGTCGACGATGCCCGCAAGCTTGCTGCGGCGGCACCGAAGGCCGACCTGAAGATTATCGAACGCATGAACCACGTCCTGAAATGCTGCGACACGATGAGCCAGCAGGCTCAGATGTTTGTCTATGTCAACCCGACCATCGCCCTGGCGCCCGGACTTACCGAAGCCATAATCGAATTCTTCGACAAGGTGGACTGATTTCCGCACAGCGACCGTAATCCCTTATCAGGGGAGCGCATGGACGGGTTCTGCGAGTGCAACGGTCCGCATAACCTAAAAACACAACTCATCACGGAGCGGCCGGAGATTATGTCCGGAACCGGTCCGTGATGAGTTTTTTATTGCACCTTTTTTATTGTGCCCAGCCGCCAATCCCAATCCAGCCCGCGGCAAGTTCTCCGGTTGCCCTCCTGCCGACAGGCCATTCCCTTCCGCCCGCATACCCGCCCGATCGGACTCCCCGCCCGAACATCGCAAACGGTCGCGAAATGCCGCCACCAGAACACATTTCGCAAAAAAGTGGACGGTTTGTTGTCGAGTCTGCAAAATTTTGACGATATTTGCAGATAATTTATTTTTAAAGCATCATTGATAGAACCATGTTAAGCGGAGGAAGAACCAAAATCGCGGATCTGCTCAAATCCGAACAACGAAATATCGAAGTGACCGCCAAAGGGTGGGTGCGCACCAAGCGCGGAAATAAAAACATAGCCTTCATAGCCCTCAACGACGGATCGACCGTACATAACATTCAGATCGTGGTCGACCTGGCCAAGTTCGACGAGGCCCTGATCAAGGATATCACAACCGGCGCCTGCATTCGCGTCGACGGTACGCTCGTGGATTCGGTAGGCTCGGGACAGCCCGTCGAGATACAGGCCGCCAAGATCGAAATATACGGCAAGGCCGACTCGTCGTACCCGCTACAGAAAAAGGGCCATTCGCTCGAATTCCTGCGCGAAATAGCCTACCTGCGCCCCCGTACAAATACCTTCGGCGCAATACTCCGTATCCGCCACGCCATGGCATACGCCATTCACAAATACTTCAACGACCGCGGATTCTACTACCTGCACACGCCGCTCATCACCGCCTCCGACTGCGAAGGCGCCGGCGCAATGTTCTCGGTCACCACGCTCGACCTGAACAACGTCCCCCGCACTCCCGAAGGAAAGGTCGACTATTCGCAGGACTTCTTCGGCCGCCCGTGCAACCTCACCGTTTCCGGACAGCTCGAAGGTGAACTCGGAGCGCTCTCGCTCTCGCAGATCTATACCTTCGGCCCTACATTCCGCGCCGAAAATTCAAATACCCCGCGCCACCTGGCCGAGTTCTGGATGATCGAACCCGAAGTGGCATTCTACGACCTGAACGACAACATGGATTTCGCCGAGGATTTCCTCAAATACCTCATCCAATACGCGCTCGACAACTGCGCCGACGACCTCGAATTCATGAACCGCATGTGGGACAACGAACTGTTGGAGCGTCTGCACTTCGTCGTCGAGAACGACTTCAAGCGCCTCGACTACACCGAAGGTATCGAAATCCTCAAGGCCAGCGGCCAGAAGTTCGAATTCCCCGTCGACTGGGGCTGCGACCTGCAGAGCGAACATGAACGCTACCTGGTCGAGAAGCACTTCAAGCGTCCGGTCATACTGATCAACTACCCCAAGCAGATCAAGGCCTTCTACATGAAGCAGAACGACGACGGAAAGACCGTCCGCGCCATGGATGTGCTCTTCCCGAAGATCGGCGAGATCATCGGCGGTTCGGAGCGCGAGGCCGATTACGACAAACTCATGGCCCGCGTCAAGGAGCTCGGCATGAACGAGAAGGAGATCTGGTGGTATCTCGATACCCGCCGCTGGGGCTCGGCTCCGCACAGCGGTTTCGGACTCGGGTTCGAACGCCTGCTGCTCTTCGTGACCGGAATGGCAAACATCCGCGACGTCATTCCCTTCCCGCGTACGCCGAAGAACGCCGAGTTCTGACGCTGCCGGGCGGCCTCACGCTGCTCTACTCGCCCAAAACGACAAATGAAGAGGCCCGTAACTAAAATATGGTTTAAAAACTGAATTTAGAAAAAGGTCCTTAACTATGTCAAACATCAATCAGAGACAGGTACAAACCCTGCAACAGAAACTCTCGCCGCAGCAGATCCAGATGATCAAGCTTCTTGAACTGCCGACGGCACAACTCGATTCGCGCATCAAGGAGGAGATCGAGTCGAACATCGTCCTCGAGGAGCAGGAGCCCGAAGAGACGATCGACGACAAACCGGCCCGCATATCGGTCGAGGAGTATCTGAAGGAGGATGAAACACCGTCATACAAGGCCCATATCAACAACCGCTCGAAGGATGACAAACAACGTCCCGTATATATTACGGGCGGGCGGTCACTGCGCGAATCGCTCATCGAACAGCTCGGGTTCCGGAACCTCTCCCAGCGCGAAATGGCTCTGGCAAGGTATCTGGTCGGGAGCCTCGACGAGGACGGCTACCTGAGACGCGACATGCAGGCCGTCAGCGACGACATAGCATTCACGGTGGGCATCGAGGCCTCGACCGACGAACTCGAACGTATGCTCAAGGAGATTCAGCAGCTCGAACCTGCCGGTGTCGGAGCCCGTTCGCTGCAGGAGTGCCTGCTGCTGCAGATCAACCAGCTGCCGATGACCACCCGTGCACGCCGTCTCGCCCGAAAGATCCTCGCCGACCACTTCGACGAATTTGTCAAGAAGCACTACGAGAAACTGATCTCGCGGCTCGGCGTCACCGAGGATGAGTTCCGCGATGCCGCCGCCGAGATCCGCCACCTCTCACCGCGGCCGGGCAACACCTTCAGCGAAAACGACGGCGATGCCGCCCCGTACATCATACCCGATTTCCTGCTCGACTACCAGAACGGCAAGTTCGATCTCCAGTTCAACTCGTACAACATCCCCGAACTGCGTATCAACCGCCGCTACATCGACATGATGCGCGACATGGCCCGCCCCGACGGCACGGTCAGCGAGGAGAACAAGGAGGCCGTACAGTTCGTCAAAAGCAAGATCGACTCGGCCAAATGGTTCATTTCGGCCATCAAGCAGCGCCACGATACGCTCATGCTTACCATGAAGGCGATCCTCGACTACCAGAGCGAATACTTCAAGGACGGTGACAAGAGCCGTCTGCGCCCGATGATCCTCAAGGACATTGCCGACCGCACGGGGCTCGACGTATCGACCATCTCGCGTGTGGTGAACAGCAAGTATGTCCAGACCCACTTCGGGATACTGTCGCTAAAGTCGCTCTTCTCGGAGGCCATGCAGACCGACAGCGGCGAAGAGGTCTCGAGTTACGAGATCAAGCACATTCTGCAAACCTGCATTGACGAGGAGGACAAACGCAAACCCCTGACCGACGAGACGCTGATGGATATCCTCAACTCGAAGGGGTACCGAATAGCACGACGCACCGTCGCCAAGTACCGCGAGATGCTCAACATCCCCGTTGCACGACTGCGCAAACAGATATGACCGAAACAGATAACATATCCCCAATCGAGGGCCCGGCCAGCAATACGCCTGCCCCTGCGCATAACGCTCCCCGCAGGACGGCCCAGGCCGTATCGTGGCTGTTGCCCCCGCTTGTACAGCCGGTCTACGTATTGCTTACGATCATATTCTCGGATGCATACATGATCCATCTGACCGGTTCGGTCAAACTCTATCTGATATGGGTCATACTGCTCTATTCGACCGTCATCCCGATGCTGTCGATCGGATTTCTGCGTTCGATAGGCATTCTCTCGGACCTCAGCATATCGACCCGCCGTTCGCGCATTATCCCGCTCCTGATCGGGTCGATATGTTATGTCCTGTGTGCAATCACGCTCTCGAAACTGGTTACGGTCACCGCCATACACAAATTCATCATCGCGGCCGCCTGCTGCGAGATCTTTGCACTCATCGTCACTCCGTTCTGGAAGATAAGCCTCCACATGATCGGAATGGGCTGCATCACCGCAATGTTCTATCTGCTCAATATCGCCGGCATGGGACAGATGTTCTGGGCCCTGGTTGTCTCGATAATCTGTTCCGGTGCTCTCGCTTCGGCCCGCCTGCAACTGCAGTCGCATAACCTCGCGCAGATTGCTGCAGGATTCTTCGGCGGATTCATCATTGCAATGATCGCAATACTCTTTATCTGACATTATCTGACACCCGCCAGCCATCTTACACTCGTCCGGCCCCTCACCGGATAGTTGTCGCTGCAACCGGATGCCCGACTTCAGCCGAACCGTACTCTCCGGACTGCCGGCCCCGCACACGTCGCGGCAATCCGGACAATATTCCGATACAATTACTGCTTCATGCTCGTTCCCGTACTCGCCGCCGCACGCGCCCGGTACAACAAAAACGGCGGCGCATCGATAGGATGCACCGCCGCAGGGCATGGTCTCTTCAAATATTTTACAGCGTATATACTTCGCCGTTGTAGGTTATCGTAATAGGCACCGACATGTTGCACGACTCGGAGGTCGGCATGAACTTGACGGTCACGAACGACGACGGGAACTGAGTCTGGTCGTACACGCTTCCCTCGATGAAGGATACCCGCTCCTCACCCGAGTACTTGTATACCGAGCCGTCGGAACCTACACCGCAGTCGGGACGATAGACTACCGACTCGCTGATCTGATATATCAGATTGGCCTGTGTTCCGTAGAGGTCATACATCGTCGGGCCCGAACCGCGTCCCGAAAGCTTGAAGGTTATCTTCTTCAGGTCCGACAGTGCGAAATCGGTTGCGCCAGTCGTTGCCAGCTGATAGTTTGCCGTCCAGTTGGAGGTATAGTTCGAGAGGATGAAGCTGCGGAAGTTTTTGATGTCTATATTGAAACCCTGGCCGTCATCCGAAGCCGAGATCGTATAGTCTTCAGCCCCCTCGACAGTGATCAGCGTAGCGCCGCTCGCCTCGACCGGATAATAGAATCCGTTCTCGCGGTTGAGGTCGATCACCCACATTCCGCCGGTTTCAGCCAGTTCCGAGAGCAGGTGGCCGCCCGTCGAGATCAGTATGCTTCCATCGCGTTTACGGTCATATTGCCCGGTGGTTTCGGTATATGCGAATGTCAGCAGGTAGTCACCCGGAACACCGCGGTAATCCTCTTCGATAATGGTCGAGCCGAACAGGTATTTATATTCATTGTTTCCGGCCTCGGTGCGCACCTCATCCAGTGTGGTAACACCCTGTTTTTCACGGTCGGTGAGCAGTGCGTTGAGACGGAACGCAACAGACGTGGGGTCAAGCGAATAGACCGACTGTGCGAGTCCCGAGTTATACAGGCTGATACCGTTCATGATCGTTTCCGAGACACCCGATCCCGAAGAGCCTCCGGTATCCAGACACGAAGCGAGCATCAGAGGTGCTGTCAGAGAGAGCAGAAGTACTTTTAATCTTTTCATTTTCATATTGTTAAGCGTTAATATTGTGTCATAGCACGGGTGCAAATATAACAATTGATTTTGCAAATCTATCATATAGACGCGCCGAATCGGGAAAATGTTGCAAGTATGGCAAAAAAAATTTACTTTTGTCGCAGGCACTTTCGGCCCGCAACCGAACAAAACAGTTGTTATGAACAGATTACATCTTATATCTATACTCTGCATGATCCTCGTTTTCGACCATGCAGACCTCCGGGCTCAAAAATCACAGACCGGTTTCGGAGCCGCTCCGGCACGTGCGGAATTCGTCTCGTTCGACATCCGTGAGGATGCAAACAGGGACGACCGCCAGGCCCTGCAGTTTTACGTCCCCTTCGATCCGGCCACCCTCACCTCAAACGCCTCTCAGCGAAGCGCCGGACAGATTGTCGACGTGCTGCAGTTCTGGAACAACCGTGACATGTATCTGCACATCGAGAATCCCGACGGTGCATATACACTGTACATAAATGACAGCCTCGTCGGCCGCTCGACCGATACGCGTACTCCGGTCGAATACTACATCTCGCCATACATCCGGCAGGGCCGCAACGCAATAATCGTCGATATCGAAACCGACGGAGAACCGCTGCTCAGTTCGTCGCTCGGGAAGAATCCGCGCAAACCGTTCGAAAACAGCTATATCTACTCGCAGCCCAAAATGCGTATCTACGATTACGAGGTACGTTTCGAACCCGATTCGACCGCCTCGTACGGTGTCCTCGAAATCGACATCATCGCCGGAAACAGCTACAACTACGACGAAACCTTTACGGTCGGATACGACATCTACGATCCGGCCGGCAAGCTGCAGGACTACAATCTGCGCGAAGTGACCGTTGCCGGCCGAAGTGTCGACACCGTCCACTTCAAGCAGTTCATCTACAAGACAAACCAATGGCGTTGGAGTGCCCGCACACCGCACCTTTACCGCCTCACGCTCTACACGCAGGCCAACCGTACGATTACCGAATACATCCCGTTGCGGATCGGATTCGGACTCACGGAGTTCAACGGCAGCGAGATACTGCGGAACGGCGAACCCGTCGAGATCAAGGCTGCGGCGTACAATGCCGCCGCCACACGCTCCGAAACGTCAAAAGAGTTGAAAGCCCTAAAATCCAAGGGCATCAATACGATCTATGTCGGCTACCCGCAGATCTACTGGTTCTACGACCTGTGCGAAGAGCTCGGTTTCTATGTCATCGATGCGGCCGACATCAACGTTTCCGAGGGGCGTGACGACCGTACCGTAAACGGCACCCCGTCGAACGATCCGACGCTTGTCGGCGAATACATCGACCGCGTCAACCGCATGTACATGCGCAACCGCAACCGCACCTGCATCATCGGCTGGGGGCTCGGCCACCGCTCCGGAAACGGCTACAACATGTACAAGGCCTACCAGTGGCTGAAAGGGCTCGACGATCCGCGTCCGGTGACCTACGACGACAGCGACGGCGAGTGGAACAGCGACATGGATCTTCCGGCTGCCATCCGGTAACGCGAACCATGAACATCGAACTCATCGTGGTCGGCAAGACCGACTCGACACAGATCGCACAACTGATCGAGACCTACGCCAAACGGATCTCGAACTATACCCGTTTCGGGATCACTACCGTGCCCGACGTCCGCAACAACCGCAGCATGACCTTCAACCAGCAGAAAAAGTGCGAAGGCGAAGCAATCCTGCGGCTGCTCTCCGAAAGCGACTATGTCGTCACGCTCGACGAACGCGGCCGGCAGATGACTTCAGTCGACTTCGCATTCTGGATGCAGAAGCGCATGAACAGCGGTCTCAAACGGCTCTGCTTCATTATCGGAGGTCCGTACGGCTTTTCCGACGAGGTCTATGCCCGTGCCAACGGTTCGCTGTCGCTCTCGGCAATGACATTCTCGCACCAGATCGTCCGCGCGATATTCGTCGAACAGCTCTACCGTGCATTCACCATCCTCAACAACGAACCCTATCACCACGCCTGACGCCCGCACGTCGTACAACGCAATTTCATTCATGAAACCATAAAAAACGGGAGAGAAGCAACCTTTTGCTCCTCTCCCGTTTTATCAATTCTGTCCGGATCAAGCCGAAGGCTGGCAGCTACAATAACCGCTTCACCTCCTCGTAGACGGTCTGTGCCGAGAAACCGAACTTCTCGTCCAGCACCTTGAACGGCGCCGAGTATCCGAAATGGTCCAGACCGTGGATGAATCCCTTCACACCGGCCAGCCAGATCATCGTCACGGGCAATCCCGAAGTCAGGGCGTAACGCTTGATATCGGCCGGAAGTACCTTTTCGCGATATTCGGCCGGCTGGTCACCGAACAGGCCTTCGCTCGGCGCCGAAACCACTCGTACCTTTACGCCATCCTTCCGCAGCAATTCGGCTCCGGCCATCAGGGTCGAGACCTCCGAACCGCTCGCGATCATAACCACATCGGGGCGGCCTTCGGAATCGGCCACGACGTATGCTCCGCGGGAGATCTGCATCGCTTCGGCACGGCGGTCGCCGTTCACTGCCGGCAGGTCGTCGATATTCTGCCGCGAGAAGATCAAGCCGACGGGACGCTGCTCCTCAAGCGCAATTTTCCATGCCGCAACCGCCTCGGCGCAGTCGGCCGGACGCAGAACAACCATCGAACGTTCACCGTCATGGTTGCGCAGGTGTTCCATCAGACGTATCTGGGCCTCCTGCTCGACCGGTTGGTGCGTAGGCCCGTCCTCGCCCACACGGAACGAATCGTGGGTCCAGATGTATATCACGTGCAGCCGCATGAGTGCCGACATTCGTATGGCCGGCTTCATGTAGTCCGAGAATACGAAGAAGGTTCCGCAGGCCGGTATCACGCCGCCGTGCAGCGCCATACCGTTCATCACGCAGGCCATCGTCAGTTCGCTAACACCCATATTGAGGAACCGGCCCGTAAAGTCTCCCTTCACGATTGGTTTTGTATTCTTCAGGAAGCCGTCGGTCTTGTCCGAATTGCTCAGGTCGGCCGAGGCTACGATCATGTTCTCGACCCGTTCGCCATAGACACCGAGCACCGCAGCCGACGCAGCACGCGTCGCAGCACCGGCACTCAGCGGAATCTGCGAATAGTCGATCTCGGGAAGGCGTCCCGAGAAGAAATCATCCAACTTCGATGCCTCTGCCGGATTCGCCGCACGCCATTCGGCTTCAATCTTCCTGTGTCCGGCCGCCCAAGCCTTCAGTTCGCCGCGGCGGCGGGCATACAGCGCCTCGCTCTCCGGGAATATCTTGAACGGATCGGCTGGATCCCCTCCCAGATTGCGGATCGTGGCGTCAACATCCACACCCGCCTTGCTCAACGGCTGTCCATGTGTTGATACAAGATTCTCACGGCTGCTGCCGTCCGGACCTACCGCACCGAGTCCCATCACCGTGCGGCCGATGATCAGCGTCGGGCGTTCGGTCTCACTCTGCGCCGTGCGCAACGCCCGGCGTATATCCTCGGCCGAATTGCCGTCCACGCTCTCCACGCGCCATCCCCATGCCTCATACTTCGCCGCCATATCCTCCGAATCGACCTCATCGACCTTCGTCGACAGCTGTATGTTGTTGGCATCATAATACATTATGAAGTTGTGCAGTCCGAGATGCCCGGCCAGGCGTCCTACACCCTGCGCCACCTCCTCCTGAATACCGCCGTCGGAGATATATGCATAGGTTTTGTGAGCGGTCCACTCGCCGAACCGCGCCGCTATAAACCGTTCGGCAATGGCGGCTCCGAGAGCCATTGCATGCCCCTGTCCGAGCGGACCCGAGGTATTTTCGATACCGTGGGCCAAGTCGAGTTCCGGATGCCCGGGAGTCACGCTTCCCCACTGCCGGAACTGTTTCAGATCCTCCATGGAGTAGTATCCGGCCAGCGCCAGCACGCCATAAAGCATCGGAGACATATGCCCCGGATCGAGAAAGAAGCGATCGCGGAATGGGTATTTCGGATCGTCGGGATCATAGTTCAGGAACTCCGAATAGAGTATGTTGACGAAATCGGCTCCACCCATGGCACCGCCCGGATGACCCGATTTAGCCTTTTCGACCATTGCTGCGACCAGAATACGGATATTGTCAGCCGCACGCCGTGTTTCATTTGAATTCATCTGCATCGAATTAATGTTGCCGTTACCAAGAGTACCGATGCCGCCGGCCGGAGAGCAAAGATCCGCGACCGGTACTTCGGATAGACAAATATACAAAAAATATCCATTCCCGAAACATCGGCGCGTAATTCGAAGGATTCTCGGCTGATCAATATGTGACGGCTTCCTGTTTTTCGATTATCCGCTTCAGTTGTTTTACTGTCATTTTCGGGTCGTAGATGACTTCAGAACCGGATGACTCACCGAGCAGGGCGACATACTCCTCGATCGTGCAGGTGTTGATCTGCTGCCGGCGGGCGTTGAGGCGGCGGGCATTCCGGA
>ULXP01015614.1_pt1 | contig 10177 bp, 10 predicted proteins | sample 1961351 | NCBI WGS metagenome assembly ULXP01 (sample SAMEA4835840, study PRJEB28245) | human gut metagenome | biome: gut microbiome; material: fecal sample | place: Denmark | collected 2008 | reverse complement strand
TTTCCCTACAAGACTGGTGGATTGGATGTCTGCATTATATCCCGTTCTACCTAGTTTGTCAATAGGTTAATTCTACTTTTTTCAAGGATGTATTTTTTGCATGATAATTTTGTCCGTACCGCCCCCGCCCGACAGCATTTTATACAGCGGCCCCTCTGAACAAAAACGAAGCCCGGAACGTCTGCGGACGCTCCGGGCTTCGTTTTTTCATAAAATGGTCAGACCTGCTTTGTCTCTTCTGTCCGGGTGGAAATGCTGAACAGCACAAAGCCGATGACAAACAGGATGGCAATGGAGCCAACGCCCACGTTGGCGCTGCCGGTCAGCTGGCTGCCCACGCTGACGATCATAGTGCCAAGGAAGGATGCGCCCTTGCCACAGATATCGAACAGGCCAAAGTATTCGCCGGATTTTTCCTGCGGGATGATCTTGGCAAAGTGGCTGCGACTCAGCGCCTGCACACCGCCCTGGAACATCCCCACCACCACGGCCAGCACCCAGAACTGCCACTGACTCTTCAGGAAGAAGGCAAAGACGGCGATGCCGGTATAGGCCGCAATGCACACCGGGATCAGGGTCTTGGACGCGTATTTCTGGCTCAGACGGCCAAAGATCAGCGCCGAGGGGAAAGCCACGATCTGGGTGACCAGCAACGCCAGCAGCAGGCCGGTGGTATCCAGCCCCAGTGCCGTGCCGTAGGCGGTAGCCATATCAATGATGGTATACACGCCGTCGATGTAGCAGAAGAAGGCCAGCAAAAACCAGAACACCTGCTTGTCCTGCGGCAGATGCTTCAAGGTCTGCCCGATGCGCACAAAGCTCTGGCGGATGGCGTGCTGCTCCACCTCCACATAGTTGATCTGACGGTACTTTTTCAGCAGCGGCAGGGTGACCACCAGCCACCACACAGCAGTAATGACCAGCGCGATAGACAGCGCGGTCATCTGACTAAGCCCCACCGCACTGCTGCCCAGCACCAGCGCCAGACAGACCACAAAGGGCACGCAGCTGCCGATATAACCCCATGCGTACCCGCGGGAGGACACCATGTCCATCCGCTCCGGGGTGGTCACATCGCCCAGCATGGAATCATAGAACACCAGACTGCCGGAGTAGCCGATCTTGGCAATGATAAAAATGACCAGAAAGGCCAGCCATGTGCCCGCCATACCCATGGCGCAGCAGCCAATGACGCCCACAAAAAGGCAAAGCATGAAGATGGGCTTTTTAAAGCCCTTGGTGTCCGCCAGCGTGCCCAGAATGGGGCTCAGAATGGCGGTGACCACCGTGACGATGGAGCTTGCATAGCCCCAGTAGGCCAGATAATCCACCTTGCTCACCCCACCGGCTTCGGCCAGCGCATTGAAGAAGATGGGCACCAGCGTGGCGATCATCAGCACAAAAGCCGAGTTGCCCACATCGTATAGGATCCATGCCCGCTCCAGCGGTGTCACCTTGAATTTTTCAGTTTTCATCGTATTTCCCTTGTCCTCTTTGCACCGCCGGGCGGCGCGTTTTTTAAAATTCCCCAAAGGTGTGGTCGTAGGCGGCATCCAGCGGCTCGTCCGTATCCAGCTTTGCCACATACTCTAAGATCAGCCGCTCTGCCAGCGGTAAAGCCTTGGCGTACAGCGCATCCAGCTTGCGGTTGCTCTCGGTGCACTGCGGGTTCGGCTGCGGGTTTGCCACAAGGCCGTGCATCCCATCATACTTGCCCAGCACCTTCATGCCGGTCAGCACCACCCAGCGCTTGACCGGGTTCGAGGCCTGCAGCACCTTATGCACCATGATCATCCCCTTCATGGCTTCCAGCGCGGTCTGCTCCGAGATATCCTTGTAGAACGGCGCAATGACCCGGGCGTTTGACGCGCTGGGGTGGATATGGCTGGCGGTAAAGAAGGTCAGCGGGTCATAGCCGTCCCGGCGCAGCAGCATATTGTCGAACTCAGTCTCGATCTCGCAGTGAGTCACGCCGCTCTCCCGGGTGAACTGCTCCACAAAGGGGTGGCAGGTGCTGTCCAGCGCAAAATGACACACAAAACCCAGCGCATAGGCCAGCGCAGCCTCGCGGTCGGCTTCCTCGTGCACCACCCGCCGTGCCCGGTCAAAGAATGTTCTGCCCGGCTCGTCGTGCATGGCATTGCCCAGCGCGGCGACCGGGGTAGACTTTTCCGCATGGTAATAGAACAGCAGATCCGGCCCGTGCAGACCGATATCATACAGCTCCCGGTGTGCCTCCAGTTTTTCCCGCAGCGGCGCGGGCAGATGATCCAGCACATTTGCGCCAAAGCGGCGGTGTGCGTAGGTAGAGGGCATCTCTCATTCCTCCTTCTTGCTGTGCCAGTGCCCGCCATCCCTGTTCCGGCTGCACTGACCAAAAATTTTATCGTTTTCAGTATAGCAGAAAGTTTGCCGACCTTCTACCCTTTTGTGTCTGTTTTCTGTAAAAAGTTTTAATAATTTTACTGTATCTCCCGCCAAATAAAAGAGGCTTCCGGAATGCCCGCAGACATTCCGGAAGCCTCTTTTCGATTATTTCAGGTTTACACGCTCTCATAGCCCTGCGGCATCTCGCTCTTGCGGTCGCGGGACATCAGGTTGCGCAGTGCGTCGCTGGCGCTCATGCCCTCCTTAACGATGGCGTTCACCGTCTGGGCAATGGGCATTTCCACATGGTACTTCTCGGCCAGCTCCATGGCGGCGGGCAGGGCGTTGATGCCCTCCACTACCATGCCGACTTCCTTCACGGCCTGCTCCGGGCTTTCGCCCTTGCCGATCAGGATACCGGCGCGGTTATTGCGGCTGTGCATACTAGTGGCGGTGACGATCAGATCGCCGATACCGGCCAGACCCGCAAAGGTCTGGATGTTGCAGCCCATCGCCACGCCCAGCCGGGCGATCTCGGCAATGCCGCGAGTGATCAGGGCGGCGCGAGCGTTATCGCCGTAGCCAAGGCCGGTGGAGATGCCAACGCCCAGCGCGATGACGTTCTTCATGGCGCCGCTCAGCTCCACACCCTTGATATCAGAGTTGGTGTACACGCGCATACAGGTGTTGCTGAACACCTCCTGCACCACCTCGGCAGCCTCCAGATCCGGGCTGGCGGAAACGATGGTGGTGGGCAGATCCAGTGCCACCTCCTCGGCGTGGGTGGGGCCGCTGAGCGCCACCAGACGCACCGCCCGGGGGCCGTTCTCGTGGCTCAGCTCGTCGGCAAGGATCTCGGTCATGGTATATAAGGTATCAGGCTCAATGCCCTTTGCCACATCCACGATGATCTGGCCGGAGCGGATATAGGGCCGTGCCTTGGCCGCCGTGGCGCGCACGAACACCGACGGCACTGCAAACAGCAGCACGTCCTTGCCGGTGCACACTTCCTCTATGCTTTTGGTAAAACGCAGCTCCTGCGGGATGACCATTCCCGGCAGATTGGGGTGCACCCGGGTGGTGGAAAGGTTATCCACCTCGGCTTCAATAGCCGACCACACCTGCACATCGTTGCCGCTGACAGTCAGCATCCGTGCCAGAGCCATGCCCCAGGTGCCTGCACCCAGAACACCAATACTAAACTTTTTCACGTTCGTATCCTCCGTGTCTGCACCGGTCAAGGGCAAGCCCCCTGCCGGTGGATTTGCGCCGTGCCGAGCCGTTGCCCCGCGCCTGCGCACTACTATGACCATTGTACACGAAAGCACCCACAGCGTCAAGCATCTGCCGCATTGCACAAATATTTAACAAGTTTATGCAATTTTTCGGTCACATCACACGTTTTGTGCAAACCGTTTGCGCTGCGGGGCATTTCATGCTATTATAGTATTCTGGTAGGTTTTGTAGGGATTTGTGACCGGGTCTCTTGACTTAGACCCTACTTTAAGGTGTATACTGCTTTATCCGGCAAAGGTTTTGCCGGTCTGCGTATTTTTATTTTGAGGAAAAAATGATGTTTGAAGCACTTTTATCCAACCGCACGGTCGGCGTGCTGGTGGAGGCGCTGCCCCGCATCCTGACGGCAGGCCTGACCATGACCATTCCGCTGACCCTTCTCTCCTTCTTTTTTGCCATGATCATCGCAGTGGCGGTGGCGCTGGTGCAGTACGCCAACGTGCCGGTGCTGCGGCAGATTGCCCGGTTCTACATCTGGGTCATCCGGGGCACGCCGCTGCTGGTGCAGCTGTTCATCATCTTTTACGGCCTGCCCAGCGTGGGCATCATGCTAAACGCCTTTCCGGCAGCGGTCATCGCCTTTGCCTTTAACGAGGGTGCCTACTGCGCCGAGACCATGCGCGGTGCGCTGGAAAGCGTACCGCAGGGGCAGCTGGAGGCCGGGTACTGCGTGGGCATGAGCTGGTGGCAGATCATGCGCCGCATCGTGCTGCCGCAGGCGCTGCGCACCGCCGTGCCTGCGCTGTCCAACTCCCTCATCGGTATGATCAAGGACACCTCGCTGGCGTCCAATATCACGGTGGCAGAGCTGTTCATGGCTGGGCAGCGGGTAGCCGCCCGCACCTACATCTTTTTGCCTATCTACTGCGAGGTGGCTGTGGTGTATCTGCTGTTCTGTACCGTTATTACCAAGCTGCAGGCGCTGCTGGAACGTCAGCTCAACGCCCGCGGCTTCCAGTAAAAAGGGAGGTGCGCACCTATGGCTATGCTTGAAATCCTCAATGTGCAAAAAACCTTCCGCACCTATGCAAAACCCGGCCTTTTCCACCGCCCCGGTGCACGGAAGGTCACCAGCGAGCTGCCCGTGCTGCGCGGGGTAGACCTGACCGTGGAAAAGGGCGATGTAGTGGCCATTCTTGGGCCGTCCGGCTCCGGCAAGACCACCCTGCTGCGGTGTTTAAACTTTCTGGAAACTGCCGATGCCGGGCAGCTGGTATTTGACGGCGAAAGCTTCGACCTTGCCCATGCCAGCCGCGCCGACATTGCCCGGCTGCGCAAAAAGACGGCCTTTGTGTTCCAGAACTACAACCTGTTCCGCAACAAGACCGCCCTGCAAAACGTGACCGAAGGGCTCATTGTGGCGCGTAAGCTGCCCAAGGAGCAGGCGGATGAGATCGGCATGAAGATGCTTGCCAAGGTAGGCCTTGCTGACCGCGCCAACTACTACCCCCGCCAGCTTTCCGGCGGACAGCAGCAGCGGGTGGCGATTGCCCGCGCCCTTGCCGCCGACCCGGAAATTATTTACTTTGACGAGCCCACCAGCGCCCTTGACCCGGAGCTGACCGGCGAGGTGCTCAGCGTGATGCGGCAGCTGGCCGAGGAGGGCATGACCATGCTGGTGGTCACCCACGAGATGGGCTTTGCCCGCAACGTTTCCTCCAAGACCGTGTTTATGGAAAACGGCGTGGTGGTGGAGCAGGCACCCTCTCAGCAGTTCTTTGCATCCCCCAAGGAGGAGCGCACCCGGGCTTTCCTGCGCAGGATCGCCCACACGGAATAAAACCACTTCTCTTTTTGCATTTTTTCACGACAGAAAGGAATTTTTACTTATGAAACGCAGAACCTTTATTTCTCTGATGGGTGTTCTGGCCGCAGCCGGAGTGCTATCCATGACCGGCTGCTCCTCCAAGGACACCGCCGCCAGTACTGCCAGTTCCGCAACGCTGAATAAGCTGGACAGCATCCAAAAGAGCGGCAAGCTGGTGGTGGCGCTGGAGGGCGCATGGCAGCCGTGGAGCTACCACGATTCCTCCGACACGCTGGTGGGCTACGATGTGGAGGTATCCCGCGCCATTGCCGAAAAGCTGGGCGTGGAGCCGGAGTATGTGGAGAGCGACTGGGACAGCCTGTTTGCCGGTCTGGACGCAGGCCGCTACGACATGGTGTGCAACGGCGTGGAGGTGACCGAGGAGCGCGCCAAGACCTACGCTTTCACCACCCCCTACGGCTACATCCACACTGCGCTGGCGGTGCGCAAGGATAACGAGGACATCCACAGCTTTGAGGACCTGAAGGGCAAGACCACCGCCAACAGTCTGGCTTCTACCTACATGGAGCTGGCTGAAAGCTACGGTGCCACTGTGCAGGGCATCGACACGCTGGAAGAGACCATCCAGCTGCTGACTGCAGGCCGCATTGATGCCACCCTGAACGCGGACGTTTCCTTCTACGACTACCTGAATGTCCACCCGGACGCAGACTTCAAGCTGGTGGCACAGACCGCCGAAGCCTCCCATGTGGCCATCCCGGTGCTCAAGAGCGAGGACACCGCCTATCTGGACGCGCTGAACACCGCCATTGAGGAGCTGCGCGCCGACGGCACCTTAAAGACCCTGAGCGAGAAGTATTTCGGACAGGATATTTCCTCTGAAAACTAATTTTATATGTAACCTTGCACCGCTGTGGAAAACCCGCAGCGGTGTTTTTTATGTCTTTCTATTGACTTATGCAATATTATATGATATATAATATTATAGAAACATACCATATCGAAAGGAGGCTGTTCCTGCATGAGTTTTCCCATCAGTGCCGCGCTGCTGGACGCCATTGTGCTGTCCGTAGTGGCGCAGGAGCCGGAAGGTACCTACGGCTACAAGATCACCCAACAGGTCACCCACACGCTGGAGCTAAGCGAATCCACCCTGTACCCGGTGCTGCGCCGGCTGCAGAAAGACCAGCTGCTCACGGTCTACGATGCGCCCTTCAATGGCCGCAACCGCCGCTATTATCAGATCACCGCCGCCGGGCGGGCGCAGCTTGCCGCCTACGCGCAGGAGTGGAGCCACTACCGTTCTTCCATTGACACATTTTTCAGAGAGGTGGAATGATCTATGACCCGTACTGCATTTCTTGCTGCGCTGGAGCAGCTTCTGGCTCCCTTGCCGGAGGCCGAGCGCAAGGACGCTTTGAGTTATTACGAGGATTATCTAGATGCCGCCGGGCCGGAAAACGAAGCCCGCGCCATTGCGGAGCTGGGCAGCCCGGAGGAGGTCGCCCGCAAAATTCTGGACGAGCAGACCCCGGCAGGCAGCTCTGCCGCCCCGGCATCCCCTGCCCGCAAGCCGCGTTCCCGCTGGCGCATGGTGCTGGGCGGCGGGCTGGCGGTGCTGGTGCTGGCCTGCTTTTTCTTCCAGCACTCCAAGGCCACCCCGGTACAGCCGGTCGAACCTGCGTCCCCGGCAGCGGACAGCAGCTCTGTCCCGGAGGAGGCCAGCAGCAGCTACCTCGCTGTCCTGGCCGATACCGTCCCCCTCACCATTCCTGCTGATGACCTTGGGGAAAGCACCCTGCAGATCCCGCTGGAAAAGCTAAATCAGGAACTGAAACTCAGTCTGAACTACGGCTCTGTGACCTTTGTCACCGACCCGTCCCTCACCTCGGACAAATACGCCACCTTCCAGTTCGACAACTTCCCCCATTCGCCGGTTCTACGCACCACCGGCGGGGATGGCCGCACTGCCCTGACCTTTGAAATGCCGGAAAACTGGCAGGTAGCCGAGGATGCCCCGGAGGCCATGCTCACCGTCACCATTCCGGCAGACGCCCTCACCCGGCTGATTATCAGCTTGGAGACCGGCGATGTCCGCCTTGCGCCCATGCAGCTGAAAACGCTGACTGTTGCGCTGAACAATGGCAGTCTGCGTGCCGAAGACTTGACCGTGACCCGCGACCTGCTGGTCGAGCTTCCTGCTGGGGGATGCATGATCGATCACCTTTCCATTGCGGAATACGCCAGTATCGCTGCAACCTACTGCATCCGCCTGCATCTGGATGGCGACCCCGCCGACTACACGACCGATGCCCGCACGGATGACGTTGTACGCATCGGCAATAAGGAATATGATAAACGCTATACCTCTACCGGTCCCAACGGCATCCTGAATCTTTACGCCAAAGGGCTGATTTATCTGAACGTTGAGGAACAACGCCCCGCATAACAGAAATCGCCCCTCTTCCATGGCTTTGCGCCAGCGAAGAGGGGCGTTTTTGTGTTTATGCCTGATGAAAATACTCGTAGATGGTCTGTGCCAGCTGTTTGCCCACACCGGGAGTGTTTTCCAGCTGGTCGGGGGTGGCTTCCTTCACCGCGCCCACACTCTTGAACTGCGCCAGCAGGGCTTTGGCCGTTTTAGGGCCTACGCCCGGCACCTCGGTCAGGGTGGAGGAGTAGCTTTTCTGCTTCATCTGCTGCTTGCGGTAGGCGTTGGCAAAGCGGTGGGTCTCGTCCTGAATGGCGGTGATGAAGGTAAAGGTGCCGCGGTTCATGTTGATGGCAATTTCCCGCCCATCGCTGTCCACGATGGCGCGGGTGCGGTGGTGGTCATCCTTTACCATGCCGTACAGCGGCACATCTGCCAGCGCCGTACCGGCAAGCGCTTCCTTTGCGGCGCTCACCTGTCCCCTGCCGCCGTCCATCAGCAAAAGGTCCGGCTTCTGCCCGAACCAGTTGCCGCCGGGCTGACCGTTTTGCGCCTGTGCAGCGTATTTTTCGTACTCTGCCGCCCGGCGGGAGACGGTCTCTGCCAGCGAGGCGTAGTCGTCCGTGCCCGCCACGGTCTTCATTTTGAACTTACGGTAGCCCGCCTTGAAGGGCTTGCCGTCCTTGAAGGTGACCATGCCGCAGACGCTGCTGCCATCACCCCAGTTGGAGATATCGTAGCTTTCAATAGCGCGGGGCGGCTTTGAAAGCCCCAGCACCTGCGCCAGCTCGTCCAGCAGCTTTTCCTCCCGGGCGTAGCGTCCGCTCTCCCGCGCCAGACGCTCCACCGCGTTGGTGTGCGCCATCTCTACCAGATGCGCCTTGTCCCCTCGCTGGGGCACGTACAGCTGTACCTCGCTGCCCCGCTTCTGGTTCAGCGCCTGCTGCAAGGCATCCACGTCCGGCGGCAGTGCGTCCACCGCGATGATTTTCGGAATTTGTTCATCGTCCAGATAGTACCGGGGCAGAAATTCCTCCCGCACCGCGTCGATATCCGAGGTATCGTGGAACAGAAACTCCCGCTTGTCGGTCAGCCGTCCCTCCCGGAAGCGCAGCACCGCCGCGCACACGCTGTCCGGTGTGCCGGCAAGTGCCACCACGTCCATCTCCACGTCCGGGTCTACCACCACCTTCTGCCCTGCCGTAAGCTTGGTGATGGCGTTGATCTGGTCCCGCAGAAGGGCGGCGGTCTCAAATTCCAGTCGGTCGGAGGCCTCCTGCATCCGCTCGTTGAGGGTTTTCAGGATATCCTTTTTGCCGTAGCGGATCAGGTGCACCGCGTTTTTGACTGCCTGATTGTAGGTCTCGCAGCTGATTTTTCCGCTGCACACCGCCATACACTTGCCGATATGGGCGTTCAGGCAGGGGCGGCCTTTGCCGATCTCCTGCGGGAAGCGCTTGGAGCAGCGCGGCAGCAAAAAGGCATCCATGGCCGTTTCTGCCATCTGCCGCGCCGCAAAGCTGGAGGTGTAGGGGCCGATATACTCTGCCCCGTCCTCCTCCTTTTGCAAGGTGAAGGAAAGGCGTGGCCATTCCTCCCGGGTGACGCGGATATAGCTGTAACCCTTATCATCCTTGAGCAGAATGTTGTACTTAGGGGTGTGCGCCTTGATCTGGCTGGCTTCCAGCACCAGTGCCTCGAACTCGCTTTGACAGACGATAACGTCAAAGGCGTAGGCATGGGCGATCATCTGGCTGACCTTGTTGTCGTGGGGCACGCCCTCGCGGAAATACTGGCTTACCCGGATGCGCAGGCGCTTGGCCTTGCCGATATAGATGATGGTGTCGCTTTTATCCCGGATGATATACACCCCGGGCAGCAGCGGCAGCATACAGGCTTTTTGATAGAGCTCGGCCTTGGTCATGCGTTTTCGTCCTCAGCTTTTGCAGCCCGGAGATTTTTGCAGTGGAAGAGATCGGCCACGCAGCCCACGATGCCCGCCACATTGAGCAGCCATACCCAGCTCTTGACCCGCTGCTCGGTAAACAGCTCCAGCAGAGCGTTTGCCGCCAGCAGCAGGCTGAACAGAACAAGGAACACATACCACGGCTTCCCGGAATCGCACAGTGCCACGAACTTTTCCATTCGCTGTTTGTTTTTCTCGCTCATAAAAAGCCCTCCTTCTTCCCGTAAAAAAGCTTATCAAAAAAGCGGCAGGGAACCCCCGCCGCTTTCTGTTGCTTGTGATACAGACTTACTCTGCAAAGCCGGACTCCACCAGCTTGATCAGGCCATCCACGGCAGCCTGCTCATCC
>ULXP01014782.1_pt1 | contig 10178 bp, 8 predicted proteins | sample 1961351 | NCBI WGS metagenome assembly ULXP01 (sample SAMEA4835840, study PRJEB28245) | human gut metagenome | biome: gut microbiome; material: fecal sample | place: Denmark | collected 2008 | reverse complement strand
ATGGAAAAGATAGGGATTGATTTTCCTGAATTCAAAATTGCTAATGTTATTATCAATAGTAAGTATCTAATATGTGGTGTTATATTTATGATAGCTTCACTTACTGATTTCTTAGATGGTTATTTAGCTAGAAAATATAATTTAGTAACTGATTTAGGTAAAGTAATGGATGCTATTGCTGATAAAGTACTGGTAAATGGTGTACTTATTGTACTTGCTGTTGAAGGTTATATTAGTGTAGTTGTTCCTGTAGTTATAGTTTCAAGAGATATATTTGTTGATTCTATAAAGATGGTAGCAGGTCAAAAATCAGGTGCTGTTGGTGCTAGTAAAGCTGGTAAATTCAAAACTGCATTTATGTTAGTAGGTATTACATTATTATTTTTCCAAGATATCCCATTTTCACTTTTAGGTGTTAATTTCGTATCACGTACAATAATAATGATAGCTACAGTATTATCAGTTATTAGTGGTATTCAATATTATGTTAAAAATAAAAAGTATTTATTCGATACAAAATAAATACTTTTTTTATTTCTCACTTTTTTCTTTAATATCAGTTTTTTCAATATTTTCAAGGGCATATCTATATGCTTGAACAACAAATGAAGAAAATGTTATATTTTTACCTACAAGCTGTTTTTCAATTTTATCAATTAATTCAATAGGAAATCTTATTGTTTTATTTTCTATTTCGTTTTTATGTTCTTTAATTTTAAAAGTCATATTTAACCTCCAAAATTATCGTATTACAAAAAAGATATAAAGTATGCATTGTATTTCGCAATACAAAATGATAAAATCTATTTATAGTATAGGAGTAGATATGAAAAAGGTAATAGATTTTATAAAAGAACATAATTATCTTATGATACTTTTAATATTTATAGGATTTAGTATTTCATTAAGTCTAACTTATTCTAATTTCATAGTTACTTCAAACAATCATAAAGCAGCTGAAATGTATATTGGAGAACTTAAATATTCAATAGAAATAGATGGGACTACTACTAACACTTTAACAGTACCAGCAGGCGAAACAATTATAGATGTAAAAGTAAATAATTTAAATCCAGTAGATACATATTATAAGTTACTTTATTTAAATAACTCTAACTTAGAAATAAAATATTTTAGTGAAACAAAAGATACTGATGAAGTTAAAACAAATTATAAAAGTCCTAATGATAGCGTAACAAGTAGTAATACTAATAATTTAAAACTATTTATTAGAAATAATAGTACAACTTCACAAAATGTAAGTTTTTCTTTAAAAGGTGGTTATATAAATAATACACTTAGTGATATAAGTGTACCTAGTGGTTATAGTGAAATAACTACTATAGAAGTTCCATCATCAAATACATATTTTTGTAAGACTGATAGCACTCTTACACAGGGACTTGAATATGTAAATGGGCAATATACTTATGGGTATAAAAAGGAAGGATATTATGCTCCATCTAGACTTGCTTGGAGTTATATATCAAATAATGGATGGGGAGTACAACTTACTGATAAAGCGAGTACTGATGCAGTAACAAGTAAATTATGTACTTATATAAACAATAAACCAGTTGTATCAATGTCATATATGTTTCATAATAGCCAAGCAAAAGCTTTAGATTTAAGTAATTTTGATACAAGTAAAGTAAATAATATGCTTGGTATGTTCTGGAGTAGTCAGGCAACAACACTAGATATAAGTAATTTTGATACAAGTAATGTTACTAGTATGGGTAGTATGTTTCACATTAGTCAAGCAACAATCTTAGATGTAAGTGGTTTTAATACAAGTAAAGTAACTAATATGTATAATATGTTTGCTAGTAGTAAAGCGGTAACATTAGATTTAAGTAGTTTTGATACAAGTAATGTTACTAATATGGGTTATATGTTTAATAATGCTAATAACTTAAAAACAATATATGTTAGTAGTAAATTTAATATTGATACTGTTACTTCAAGTACTAATATGTTTTATGGTTGTACTTCTCTAGTAGGTGGTTCTGGAACTAAATATAATTCAAACTATATTGACAAAACATATGCCCGCATAGATGGTGGAACAAGTAATCCTGGATATTTTACTGATATTGCTGATAAAGATATACCAGCACCTAATTCATTTAGTACTGATTCTTGGAAAACAATTATAAAAGCTGTAAAAAATAATAATATAAGTAAATATAATGTAGGAGATACAAAAGAAGTAGATTTAGGTACAACTTATGGAACACATACAATTAGAATTGCTAATATGAGTACACCAAGTGAATGCAGTACTTCTGGATTTTCACAAACAGCATGTGGATTTGTACTTGAATTTGCAGATATAATAACAACGCATAATATGAATCCAGCAGGTGAATATAATGGAACACAATATGATTATGGATATAATGTAGGCGGATGGCCAAATTCAAGTATGAGAACATTTGTAAATAATGATATATATAATTCACTACCTTCTGATTTAAAGAATGGAATAATAGATACAACAGTAGTATCAAGTTATGGAAAGAGTGATACATCTAATTTTACATCAACGGATAAGTTATATTTATTAGCACCAAAGGAAATATATACTGACTTTAATAATAGTTATGATACAGCAAAAGATTTAACAAGACAACTTGATTATTATAAAAATGAAGGAGTAACAACATCTAGTTGTTCTAAAGCTATAAAAATAAACAATTCTACTGCATCGTATTGGTGGCTGCGTTCCGCCAAATCTGTTAATATTAGCAGTTTCTATTTTGTCTATAACGCCGCCGGTGATTGGAGTACCGGCACTGCTTATACTACTGACGGCGTCTCCCCGGCTTTCCGAATGGGATAAAAATGTAAAGCAGTGATTGTCCAAAATTAGTAAAAGATAGAGAAACCTTTCCGACTTTTGGGAAGGAATGAAAGAAATAACTCTTGCGAACTCATAAGCGAAAGCGTTGATGAGCAATGGTAGAGGAAAAGAATGATAAAGAGATGTCCTTAATACTAATGTTAGCATTAAGGGCAAAATATAAATTATATAATAAAAAGTCATAAATATTTTAAAGTTGAAAAGTCATAACTTTAAGATGTTTATGATATTTCATATTGACATTTATAGTTTGATAATAAGAAAAGTAAAGATATTGTATTTAAGGACTTGTATTTAGAATAGGTTAAAAAATTTTAAAAAAAGGCTATTTTTGAATTTTGAATAGCTTTTTTGATGTGTTTTTGTATTATTGATGGGGTATTTTAGTTGATAATTTAATTATTAAGACGTTTTTGAAGCAATAATTAAATTTTAGCCAAACAAACGTTTGCAAAAAAGTGTTGACAAAGGATATTTTTTATTTTACAATTAAGTTACTGAAGGAGACAAAATGTTATGAAAAAAGAAAAAGACAAAACTTTAGATCAAGTACTTGCTGATATTGAAAAACAATTTGGTAAAGGTGCTATTATGAAATTAGGAGAGAGAGGAGTTAAAAATATAGATGTAGTATCAAGTGGTTCTTTGTTACTTGATCAAGCATTAGGTGTAGGTGGATTTCCAAAGGGAAGAATTATAGAAATATTTGGACCTGAATCAAGTGGTAAAACTACTATAGCTTTACATGCGATAGCTGAAGTTCAAAAGACGGGTGGAAGAGCTGCTTTTATTGATGCAGAACATGCATTAGATCCAGTATATGCTAGAAAATTAGGCGTAGATATTGACGAATTATTACTATCACAACCTGATACCGGGGAACAAGCTCTTGAAATAGTTGAAGCATTAGTAAGAAGCGAAGCAATGAGTATAATTGTTATAGATTCAGTTGCAGCATTAGTACCACAAGCTGAAATAGAAGGTGAAATGGGAGATTCACATGTTGGACTTCAAGCAAGGCTTATGAGTCAAGCTCTTAGAAAATTAAGCGGTATTATTAATAAAACAAATACAATATGTATATTTATAAATCAATTAAGAGAAAAAGTCGGGGTTATGTTTGGTAATCCAGAAACTACTCCAGGTGGACGTGCATTAAAGTTCTATTCAACTGTTAGATTAGATGTAAGACGTGGAGAACAAATTAAAGTAGGTGGAGATGTTCTTGGTAATAAAACTAATATTAAGGTAGTTAAAAATAAAGTTGCTCCTCCATTTAAAACAGCTGAAGTAGAAATTATGTATGGAGAAGGTATATCTAAAGTAGGAGAAATAATTGATCTTGCATCTAACTTAGGAATTATTGATAAAAGTGGAGCATGGTTCAGTTATAAAGGAGAAAAGATTGGTCAAGGTAAAGAAAACGTTAAACTTGTTCTTAAAAATAATCCAGCCATGTATAAAGAAATCGAAGATAAAGTTCGTAAAAGTTTATTTAGTAATCCTGATGAAGCTAAAAAGATTGAAGATAAGAAATAATTATCTTTTTTCTTTTTAAACATAGAATAATAATATAAAATGTGATAAAATCTTATTTAAAGAAAGAGGTGAAAAGCATATGTCATTAATGATATATAACACTGCTAGTCATAAGGAAGAAGAATTTAAGCCTTGGAATAGTGAATGTGTTACAATGTATACTTGTGGTCCTACAGTATATCATTTTGCTCATATTGGAAATTTAAGGACTTATATTATGGAAGACATCTTAGAAAAAACTTTAAGATATTTAGGGTATAATGTTAAACGATGTATGAATATCACTGATGTAGGTCATTTAACTAGTGATGCTGATAGTGGAGATGATAAAATGGTTAACTCTGCTAAGAAAGAACATAAAACAGTTATGGAAATTGCTAAGTTTTATACTGATAAATTTTTTGATGATTGTGATAAATTAAATATAAAAAAGCCTGAGCTTGTATGTCCAGCTACTGAAAATATAGATGAATATATTAAAATAATAGAAAAATTATTAAAAGATGGGTATGCATATGAAAGAGGTGGGAATGTATATTTTGATACTAGTAAACTTGATAAATATTATGTTCTTACTAATCATGAAGAAGAAAATCTTTTGGAAGGTGTAAGAGAGACAGTTGATGTTGATACTAATAAGAAAAATAAAACTGACTTTGTACTTTGGTTTACTAAATCTAAATTTGATAGTCAAGATTTAAAATGGGATAGTCCTTTTGGAACAGGTTATCCAGGATGGCATATTGAATGTACTGGTATAAGTATTAAATATTTAGGTGAATATTTAGACATACATTGTGGTGGTGTTGATAATATATTTCCACATCATACTAATGAAATTGCTCAATCAGAAAGTTTTTTAGGCCATCATTGGTGTAATTATTGGGTTCATGGTGAACATTTAAATGATGAAAGTGGTAAGATGAGCAAGAGTCATGGTAAAACACTTACTGTTGATACTCTAATAGAGATGGGATATAATCCTCTTAGCTATCGTTTCCTATGCTTACAAAGTCATTATAGAAAACAACTAACATTCAGCTATAACTCATTAGCTGGTGCTGAAACTGCATATAAAAAACTTAAAAATAGAGTTTTAAGTCTTAATAAAGAAGGTAATATTGATAGTGAAGTATATGATTTATATAATAGAAAATTCAAAGAATGTTTAGAAGATGATTTAAACACAGCTAATGCATTAACACTAGTATTTGAAGTATTAAAGCTTGATACTAATGAATCTACTAAATATAAATTAATTAGTGATTTTGATAAAGTACTTAGTTTGTCAATAACTGATTCTAATGAAACAAGTTTTGAGGATGATACAGAAATTCTTAAAAAAATAGAAGAAAGAAATGAAGCAAAGAAAAATAAAAATTTTGAACTAGCTGATAAAATACGTAATGAATTATTAGAGATAGGTATTATTCTTAAAGATACTAGAGAAGGTACTACATTTGAAAGAAAATAAAAAAGAATCATTAAATTGATTCTTTTATTGTACATTATTATTTTTAACATCAGTTATTGGTTCACTATTTGGAACTTCTATATTTGGTTGAACAAATTTATTTTCAACTACAGGTGCTGCTGGTTCTTGAGCTATAAACTCTTGTTTAGCAGGCTCTGTTTTTGGAAGTTCAAATGATGTATTTGTATTTTGAACCATAGGTTCTACTGGTACATTATTTTGAATTGGTGTTTGTGTTGGTGTAACTGGTTGTGTATTCATATTGTTATTCATATTGTTATTCATGTTGCTATTCATATTATTATTCATACCATTCATATTACCTTTATAACCAATATTTTCATTATCAATATAAGTTGCATTACCAAATCCTAATATTGGATAACCGATCCAGCTAAATAGTGATAATATAATACCAAATCCTGTACTTTTACCAAAGTTATGAGCTATTTCGATATTAATTTTAAACATTGCATATATGTTTACAACTGGAATAAAAGTTAATAATATGTAATATGCAGGAAGTTTAGCTATTTGTGTTAATACATATGTATTATAAATAGGTATTAATGTAGCCCAACCAGGTTGACCTGCCTTCTTAAATGTTTTCCATATAGATATTAATATTACTAATGATATTACTAACATAACAATAAGAAGTCCACCACCAAAGAATGAAGCAATATCAGAACTTGACGATGTAGTAGTATAACTTAAATCTCCATATTCTCCCATATCATATACTCCTTTCTACTATACTTTATAAATAAATTTTATCACATATCTTTTATATTTCAAATAAATATGTCATATTTTGTATAAAGTTGTTATGTTTATATGCATTTTGTTATATTTTTAGTATAATTATTATGGAGGATATAAATGAAAGTTAGAAAATTTAATTATTATAGATTTTTCATATTTATAGGTGTAACTCTTGGTATACTATTCTGTATTATATTTTATAGTATTAAATTTATTAAAGATTATAATTATAAGAAAACATATGATTATAAATTATTAAGTGCTGGATATAGTGAAGAAGAAGTTAAAGTTATTAAAGATAAATTTAGTAATGATAAAATTGACATATTGTTAAAAGAAAAGTATGATAAGAACGTTGTATCTTTTATTAAGGAAAAATACTTCATATATAATAATTTATCTAAATATATGGAATATAAGAAAAAGAATAAAAATGATACTTATACTCATGTTGTATCTATTATTAATACTGAAGCTGATGTAGAATGGCTTGATAATGAGAAAGAGACTGATACTTCTAAAGGTAATCTTATGCTTGTTAATAGGCTATATGGACTCTCTAAAGATTATGAGCCTGAAGATATAATTGATGTACCTGTATCTATTTCTTATAGTGGTGTTAAAATTAGTAAAAGTATACTTGAAAATATTGAAGAATTAATTGAAGCAGGTAAAGAAGCGGGATATACTTTTGTTTTATCTGATGGATACAGAAGTTATGAAGCACAAAAAAAGATGTTTGAAAGTTATAAGAATAGTTATGGGTATGAAGAAGCAGATAAAAATGTTGCTCGACCAGGACATTCAGAGTATCAAACAGGAATATCTTTTCAAATAGTGCCATATAATAAAGTATTTGATAAGCCAAGAGAAAGCACAGAATATTTATGGCTTAAAGATAATGCATACAAATATGGATTTATATTTAGATATCCTGAAGATAAGAAAGATATTACATTATTTGATTCTTATACATGGAGACTTAGATATGTTGGTACTGATGCAGCTTCAATAATCGAAAATGAAAAAATATGTTTTGAAGAATATTATGCTTATTTTGTTGACAAGGAGTAGATATGAATAAAAATGTTGTTGTTTTAGGTGGTGGAACTGGTCAATCTGTTTTACTTAGTGGACTTAAGAAATTTCCTGTTAATATTACTGCTGTTGTTAGTGTTGCTGATGATGGAAGAAATACTGGAAAACTACGTGAACAATTTAACATTCCAGCTATGGGAGACGTTAGAAGGGTTTTGATTGCATTAAGTGAAACTGAAGACTTTGTTGCTGAATTATTTAGTTATAGATTTAAAGGAGATTGTGATTTGGGCGGTAACAATGTTGGTAACTTGTTATTAACTGCAATGAGTGATATATGTGGTAACTTAAGTAGTGGTGTTAAAGAGATTAGTAAAATACTTAATCTTAAAGGAGAAGTATTACCACTTACTGATGATAATGTTGTTTTAATGGGAGAAATGAATGATGGAAGCATTATTGAAGGAGAACATAATATTACATTATCACCTAAAAAGATAAAACATGTATTTTATAAAGAAACACCAATTGTTAATACTGAAGTAATTAATAAGATTAAAGATAGTGATGCGATTATATTAAGTATGGGAAGTGTCTATACTAGTATAATACCTAATTTACTATGTAAAGAAGTTTTAGACGCAATAGATTCATCTAATGCAAAAATAATATATGTTTGTAATGTAATGACTCAGCCTGGAGAAACTGACGACTTTAAGGTAAGTGATCATATTAAATTATTAAATAGTTACTTAGGCAAAAGAAAGATAGATACTATTATTACTAATAGTGAAGAAATAAGTACTGAAACTCAAAAAATATATGAAACTACCGAACAAAAAGATTTAGTTGTTATTGATGATGAAAATATTGAAATAGAAAATGTTAGTAAGCCATTAATCAAAGTTGAAAATAATGTAATTAGACATGATAATCTTAAATTAGCATTAGAAATTATAAATATTTTATCAAAATAATTAAATAATGCTTGACTTTATAGATAGGTATATGGTAGTATTAATATGCTTGATTGTTATCAAGTGCCTACCTATATGGGGAATTGGCTCAGTTGGCTAGAGCATCTGCCCTGCACGCAGAGGGTCACCGGTTCGAGTCCGGTATTCTCCACCAAATAGGAAATAACCACTATAACGGTGGTTTTTATTTTGCTTAAAAATGGATTACATATTTCATTTTTATCTTTACAAAGTATTGTAATTGTTATATATTTTATATAGAGGTAAAAATAATATGGCACAAGTTAAAACTAAAAAAGAAATAGTAAAAATGCTACTAAAAAATAAAGTATTAGAAGACAAAGACGAAACAGAACTAATGGAAATGTTATTTGATCAAGAAATAGCAGTAGATGTTGATAAATATGTTGAAGAAAATGCAACATGGAAAGATAGGCTAGCCGATAGAATAACTAAAAGAGCAGGTAGTTGGGGTTTCATAATAGGATTTATAATATTTTTATTACTATGGATGGTAATAAATGGAGTAATACTTTGTGATGGAAAAGCTTTTGATGAATATCCATTTATATTATTAAACTTATTCTTATCATGTGTAGCAGCATTACAAGCACCAATAATAATGATGAGTCAAAATAGAGCCGCTGAAAAAGATTCATTACGTGGTAAAAATGACTATAAAACTGATTTAAAAAGTGAATTAATATTAGAAGAACTACATGAGCAAATGACTAAAATGATATCTAATCAAAATAAAATAATTAAATTATTAAGTGACGAAGATAAAAAGTAGGTGAAAAAATGAAAAGAATAAAAAAGGAAAAAAGAAACATATATTTCTACTTTATAACAATGATAGTTGTTTTTATAGCAGTAAATATATTATGTCAAATATTACCTAATTTAATAGCAATGAATATTAATTATAGTAAATATGGAAGTGAACTTCTATTTGAAATATTATTTGCATTTATTATATTAATAGTAATGCTTTTATTTAAAAATTCATATGTATTTACTGAAAAGAAAATGAAATTCAAGGATTCAGTATTACTAGGACTTCCTATGCTTATATTAATTGGCATTAATTTATATGGAAGCATTAGTTCTTTAGAAAGCTTTAATTCATCTAATTTTTTTAACTTATTACTATTATGTATATTCATTGGTATAAGTGAAGAATTCTTATGTAGAGGATGGCTTCAAAATGAATTTATAGAACGTTTCGGTGATACTAAAAAACATATAATTTTATCAATAGTATTTTCATCACTTATATTTGGACTTATGCATATAAGCAATTTATTAACTGGACAAAGCTTATTTCAAACAATAACACAAATATTACAAGCTACATCTATTGGTATATTATTTGGTTCAATATATTATAGAAGTAAAAATATATGGTCTGTAATATTCTTACATGGCCTTTATGACTTTTCAATTATGCTTAGCGACATTAACTTAGTGAAAGATTGTACTTATGGTACTCCAAGTACAAGTATTGCTTTATATAGTA
>ULXP01024113.1_pt1 | contig 10181 bp, 5 predicted proteins | sample 1961351 | NCBI WGS metagenome assembly ULXP01 (sample SAMEA4835840, study PRJEB28245) | human gut metagenome | biome: gut microbiome; material: fecal sample | place: Denmark | collected 2008 | reverse complement strand
AGCGGCATGTGAAGCTCTCGGGCGAGGCGCTGTTCGACGTGGCCCACGACGAGGAGCATCCGTTCGTCGTGGAGACCTTCGCTTCGGAGATCAAGGTGCTCGGCACGAAGTTCAACGTCTATGCCGACGAGGAGAACGGCCGCTTCACGACGACGCTGGCCGAAGGGCGCATCCGCGCGAAGAACCTCGTCGGAAACCGTCAGGAGCAGGTTGTCCTGAATCCCAACGAGATGGTCCGCCTCATCAACGGCCACCTGGTTCCCTCGCGCGTCGCCGACCTGGATGCGCTCTGCTGGACCGAGGGATACATCAACATCCGCAACGTCGCCTTCGAGGAGCTCATGGAGCGCTTCGAGAACGCTTACGACGTACATATCGTGATCGACCGCGCGCAGCTGCCCTCCATCGGCTATGCCAGCGGCAAGATCCGCATCTCGGAGGGGGTCGATTTCGCCCTGCACCTCCTGCAGCAGGCCTGCGACTTCAGCTACACGAAGGACGAGGCGACCAATACGATCACGATCCGCTGATACGAACCGATCGATAAAAAAGTATACCACACGTAAAAACCGTTTCTGCCTATGATATGATGCCAACTGTATTCTGAACGGCGCAAGTGACCCGCCGACGTCGGACGCCGCGCGGGAAAATAGATGATGAAGCCGCTGATAATTTCTAACCTATTACCTTAATTTTATGTATTTATGAATAAAACAGTATTCCACAGAATCTGTACACTGTTTCGATTCGCACTAACCCTGATGCTGTGCGCAGGAAGCCTCTCGGCGCTCGCGCAGACGCAGGAACTGGTAACCATCAACCTGAAAAACGTACCTATTGAACAGGTCATGCGGGAGTTGGAGCAGCAGACCAAGTATGTGTTCCTGAACAAGGATGTCGACGTCAAGCAGAACGTGAGCCTTGACGTGAACCAGATGCCCGTTCCCGAAGTGCTCTCGAAGCTTTTCGCCTCGCGGAACATCGATTTCAAGATCGAGGCCAAGCATATCGTGATTTCCAACCGCACCGCTCCCGCAACGGACGGTCCGGTCGTTGTCGAAGGCCAGGTCATCGACTCGTCGAACAACCCGGTGATCGGCGCCTCCGTCGTTATTAAGGGTACGACGATCGGCGTGAGCACCGATATCGACGGTCGCTACACCCTGCAGGTGCCCGCTCCCGCCGGCTCGGCCGTGCTGGTAGTCAACTACCTGGGCTACGAGGAGCTTGAGATTCCGGTCGGCAGCCGCACGCGCATCGACGTCACGCTGAAGGAGTCGGCTGTCGATGTCGACGCCGTCGTGGTGACCGCCCTCGGTATCAAGCGTTCGGAGAAGGCCCTGTCGTACAACGTCCAGCAGGTCGACTCGGAGAGCATCCTCGCCAACAAGGACGTCAACTTCATCAACTCGCTCAGCGGCAAGGTCGCCGGTGTGACGATCAACGCCTCGTCGTCGGGTATCGGCGGTGCCTCGAAGGTGGTTATGCGTGGTGAGAAGTCCATCCTCCAGTCGTCGAACGCCCTCTACGTGATCGACGGTGTGCCGATGTACTCCGCCACGTCGAGCGCCGGTACGGAGTTCAACTCGCAGGGTACGTCGGAGCCCATTGCCGACATCAACCCCGAGGACATCGAGTCGATGTCGGTGCTGAACGGTGCCGCCGCAGCCGCCCTTTACGGTTCGGATGCCGCCAACGGTGCCATCATCATCACCACGAAGAAGGGTAAGGCCGGCACGTTGAGCGTGACCGTATCGAGCAACACGGAGGTTTCGGTTCCCTTCGTCATGCCGCAGTTCCAGACCCGCTACGGCACGGGCGACCTCTCGTCGAACGAGGTTTCCCTGACGCGCAGCTGGGGCGCCCGTCTGAACAAGTTCAACTACCAGGGCTACGACCCCTATGACGACTACTTCCAGGTCGGCGTGACCGGCACGGAGAGCGTGTCGCTCTCGACCGGTACGGAGAAGAACCAGACCTACTTCTCGGCCGCCTCGGTCAACTCGCGCGGTATCGTGCCCAACAACAGCTACGACCGCTACAACTTCACGTTCCGCAACACGACCTCGTTCCTCAAGGACAAGATGACGCTCGACGTGAGCGCCAGCTACATCAAGCAGGAGGACCGCAACATGACCAACCAGGGTATCTACAACAACCCGCTGGTCGGCGCCTACCTCTTCCCGCGCGGCAACGACTGGAGCGACATCCAGATGTACGAGCGCTACGACGCCGCCCGCAAGCTCTACACGCAGTACTGGCCCGTGGGCGATGCCGGCATGACGATGCAGAACCCCTACTGGATCAACTACCGCAACCTGCGCGAGAACGACAAGGACCGCTACATGCTCAGCGCACAGCTCTCGTATGACATCCTCGACTGGCTGAACGTTTCGGGCCGTCTGCGCATCGACAACTCGGTGAACGACTATACCGAGAAGTTTTACGCTTCGACCAACACGCAGCTGACCGAAAGCTCGAACAACGGTCTCTACGGCATCACCCGCACGAAGGACCGCCAGACCTACGGCGACGTGCTGGTGAACATCAACAAGACCTTCGGTGAGGACTGGTCGCTGCAGGCCAACCTCGGTGCCTCGATCTCGGACATGAAGTCCGACGCCATGAAGGTGCGCGGTCCGATTGCCGACGGCGGCGATACCTTCGGTGACGAGAAGGTGGGTCTGGCAAACTTCTTTGCCATCCAGAACCTCTCGCCCAGCCGCACGGAGCGCATGCAGGACGGCTGGCGCGAGCAGACGCAGTCGATCTTCCTCTCGGCCGAGGTCGGTTACAAGAACACCTACTTCCTGACGCTGACGGGCCGTAACGACTGGCCTTCGCAGCTGGCAGGCCCCCGGTCGAACACCTCGTCGTACTTCTATCCTTCGGTCGGTGCTTCGGTCGTTCTCTCGCAGATCATCCCGAACATGCCCGAGAACCTCTCCTACATCAAGATCCGCGGTTCCTACGCATCGGTCGGTGTGGCCTTCGAGCGTTTCCTGGCCAACCCGCGCTACGAGTGGACGGGCAACCTGCAGCAGTGGGCCAACACGACGCAGTACCCGATCGAGAACCTGAAGCCCGAGCGCACCAAGTCGTTCGAGGTCGGTCTGAACATGCGCTTCCTCAAGCACTTTGAACTCGACGTGACCTACTACAACGCCAAGACCGCCAACCAGACGTTCGACCCGCAGCTGCCTGTTTCGGGCTGGTCGAAGATCTACCTGCAGACCGGTTCGGTGCGCAACCAGGGTGTCGAGCTCGCGCTCAACTACCGCAACACGTGGGGCAAGTTCTCGTGGAATACGAGCTACACCTTCTCGGCCAACGAGAACAAGATCCTCTCGCTGTCGGACAACGCCGTGAACCCCGTGACGGGCGAGACGCTGAACCTCTCGCTGCTGAACATGGGCGGTCTGGGCGACACGCGCTTCCTGCTTAAGGAGGGCGGCACGATGGGCGACCTCTACTCGCTCGTCGACCTGAAGCGTGACAGCAACAACAACATCTACATCGATCCGGACGGCAAGCTGGCCACCGAGAAACTCTCGTCGGACCGCTACATCAAGCTCGGCTCCGTGCTGCCCGATGCCAACATGGCATGGCGCAACGACTTCCGCTGGCGCAACTTCAACTTCGGATTCATGGTATCGGCCCGTCTGGGCGGCGTGGTCTTCTCGCGCACGCAGGCCATGCTCGACAACTACGGCGTGTCGGAGGCTACGGCCGCAGCCCGCGACCTGGGTTACGTGTCGATCAACGGCGGCGACCGCATCGATCCGCAGGTATGGTACACGACCGTCGGCAGCGGCAACTCGATCCCGCAGTACTACACCTACTCGGCCACGAACGTCCGTCTGCAGGAGGCTTCGATCGGCTATACGATTCCCCGCAAGGCCCTGCGCGGCGTCTGCGAGATCACCGTTTCGCTCGTGGGCCGCAACCTGTGGATGATCTACAACAAGGCTCCGTTCGATCCCGAAAGCATCGCCACGACCGGCAACTTCTATCAGGGTATCGACTACTTCATGATGCCTTCGATGCGCAACATCGGCTTCAACGTGCGACTCAAATTCTAAAGACTTACGACCATGAAACATACAATCAGCAAGATATTTGCCGGAGCGCTGCTGTTGGGCACGGTGTCGTGTACGGCGAATTATTTGGACATCAACTCGAACCCCTATCAGCCGGGTGACCTGACCGCCGACGACTACGCGCTCGGTTCGGCCATGAACTCGCTGGCCAGCGGCGTGATCTCGTCGGATGTCAACACGGCACAGTTCACCGAGGCCCTGATGGGCGGTCCGCTGGCCGGTTACTTCGCCCCGGCAAACTCCGGCTGGGAGAACACCGTCTCCAACTACAACCCGTCGGACGACTGGACCAACGTGCTGCTCAAGTCGGAAAAGGTGATTCCGGTGATCTACACCAACCTCGGCATCATCGAGACCGTGTCGGAGCAGACCGGTTCGCCCGTGCCCATGGCCATCGCCAACATCATCAAGGTGGCCGCCATGCACCGCATCACGGATACCTACGGCCCGATTCCCTACTCGAAGATCGGTGCCGACGGCAGCATCAACACCCCCTACGACTCGGTCGAGGAGATCTACATGGCCTTCTTCGACGAGCTCGACGCGTCGATCGCCACGCTGAACGAGAATTCGGAGTACAAGCTTGTGGCTACGGCCGACTACGTCTACAGCGGTGACATCAAGAAGTGGATCCGCTACGCCAATTCGCTCAAGCTGCGTCTGGCCATCCGCATCGCCAACGTGAAGCCCGATGTGGCCCGCGAGAAGGCCGAGGAGGCTGTCAACGATCCGGGCGGTCTGATCACGTCGAACGCCGACAACGCCGCATGGCACTACTTCGGCAGCGTGCAGAACCCGCTCTACGTGGCCGTGAACTACAACCGCGTCTCCACGCACGACGACGGTACGGCCTGCACCTCGACGGGTGATACGCACGCCGCAGCCGACATCATCTGCTACATGAACGGCTATGATGATCCGCGCCGCGAGATGTACTTCACCAAGAGCGAGTGGGAGGGTTACGACTACGTGGGTCTTCGCCACGGCATCGAGATTCCCGAGCACGGTTCTATCGGTCACAAGTTCTCGGGCCCGAACATCAAGGCCAACGATGCCCTGCAGTGGATGAACGCCGCCGAGGTGGCCTTCCTGCGCGCCGAGGGTGTCGCCGTCTACGGCTTCAACATGGGCGGCACGGCCAAGGACTTCTACGAGCAGGGTGTCCGCCTGTCGTTCGAGCAGTGGGGCGTAACGGGTGCCGATACCTACCTGGCACAGGAGACGGCTCTGCCCGAGCTTTACGACGATCCGTCGGGTTCGAACGACTACAACGTGCAGCTCTCGACGCTCTCGGTCAAGTGGGTCGACGGCTCGAAGGATGAGATGCAGGAGCGTATCCTGATCCAGAAGTGGATCGCCAACTACCCGCTGGGCAACGAGGCCTGGGCCGACTACCGCCGCACGGGTTACCCGCACCTGATTCCCGCCACCGCGGCCGGCAACATGAGCAACGGCGAGGTGGATTCCAACCGCGGTGCACGCCGCATGCGCTACCCGCTCGACGAGTACGTCAGCAACGCACAGAACGTACAGAATGCCGTATCCACGCTGCTGGGCGGTCCCGACCTGATGTCGACCGACCTGTGGTGGGCGAAAAAGAACTAACCAACTGAAAAACGAAAACCATGAAAAATACCGTGAAAAAAGGCTTGCGCTTTTCCTCTCTGTTTGCCGCATCGGCCCTGCTGCTGGCCGCATGCAGCGAGTGGACGGAATATGAGAGTCTCGACATCAAGACCCCTTCGATGGATCAGGGTCTCTACGCGGACTATGTCAAGAACCTGAAGGCCTACAAGGCCGGCAGCCACAAGGTGGCGATGGCCTCGTTCGAGAACGTGGCCAGCGGCCCGACGCGTCAGGCGGAGCGGCTCACCGTACTGCCCGACAGCCTGGACGTCATTCTGCTGAACAACCCCGACAACCTGCATGCCGGCTATGTGAGCGAGATGAAGAAGGTGCGCGAGAAGGGTACGCGCGTCGGCTATGCGATCGATTATGCGACCATTGAGGCCGAGTGGACCGAGATGGTCAAGGCCGATGCCACGCTGACCGAGGAGCAGGCCCTGACCTACATTGCCGACCGCACGAACGAGCAGCTCGGCCTGTGCGACAAGTATGGCTATGACGGTGTCGTCTTCACCTATGTGGGCCGTTCGACGGCGAGCATGACCGAGGAGGCGCTGGCACAGTACGGCGCACGTCAGGCTGCCTACTTCAATACGGTGGCCACGTGGCGCGAGAGCCACAAGTCGGCCTTCTTCGCCTACCGCGGTCTCGCCCAGTATGTGCTTGCCGCGAACAAGCCGCTGCTTGCCGACTGCAACTACATCATTCTGGAGACCACGTCGGCCAGCAACCTCTCGGAGATGACCATCGCCGCGAGCGCTGCCGTCGACAGCGGGGACGTGCCTGCGGACCGTTTCATCGTCACGACAGAGACGACGCGCTACAACGACGAGGACAAGATCTACGGATACCTCGGCACGACGGATGCCGAAGGCAATGCCGAGCGGTCGATCCGCGGCGGCGCACTCTGGGTAGGGCAGCCCTCCGACTTCACGCGTGCGGGCATGCTGATCCTCAATGCGCAGTACGACTACTACGACAACACGCCGATCTACTTCCATCTGCGTGAGGCCATCGACATCATGAATCCTTCACCTAAAAACTAACTTACGCCATGAAATTCGATAAAATATCGCTGACGCTCTTCCTGCTTGCCGCCGTGGCCTTCACGGGGTGCAAGAACGAGGATCCCGCCGAGCATCATTTCGACAACAAGCTCTATATTTCGTCCGCCCAGCTGACCGATGACCTGCTCATCCGCGACGACATCGTCAGCGACTCGCGCACGATCTCGGCCCGTCTGGCGTTGCCCGCACCCGAGGACGTGACGGTGACCTTCGAGGGCCGTCCCGACATGGCTGCCCGCTACAACATGGTCTACGGCGACAACGCCGTGGGTCTGCCTGCCGAGTACTTCTCGATTCCCGAGAAGGTCATCTCGATCGGCAAGGGCAATGTGACGGGCAACGACATCGTTGTGAACTTCACCAACACGAACGAGCTCAACGGTGACCTGCGCTACGTGCTTCCCGTCACCGTGGCCGACATCCAGGGCATCTCGCTGCTCGAGAGCACGCGCACGGTCTACTTCATATTCAAGGGCGCCGCGCTCATCAACGTCGTGGCCGACATCTCGGAGATGTATTTCCCGGTAAACTGGTCGAGCTCGGTCAACGTGAGCGGCCTGAAGACGATCACCGTCGAGGCGCTCATCCGCGTTGCCGACTGGGACGACGGCCGTTCGGGCTCCGTGCTGAGCTCCGTCTTCGGCATCGAGGGCAACTTCCTGATCCGTATCGGCGATGCCGACCGTCCGAGCAACCAGCTCCAGCTGGTGAACCCCAACGGCAACTGGCCGTCGCCCAATGCGGCACCGGGTCTTCCCGTCAACGAGTGGGTTCACATCGCCGTGGTATGGGATGCCACGACCGGCGAGCGCATCTACTACCAGAACGGTGAGGTCGTGGCCTCCGACAACGCCGCAAGCGGCAGCGTATCGCTCAACAGCGGCTGCTATGTCGGCAAGTCCTACGACGACAACCGCTGGCTGCCCGGCGAGATCTCCGAGCTTCGCATCTGGACCGTGCAGCGCACGCAGGAGCAGATCGCTTCGAGCATGTACACGGTCGATCCGACGACCGACGGGCTGCTGGCCTACTGGAAATTCAACGAGGGTAGCGGTAATGTCATCAACGACGCAACCGGCAACGGCACGAATCTGACCGGCGAGGGTACGCCGACGTGGGTGAATGTCGAGCTCCCCGAATAATCTCAAGTCGAACCAATAGATTGAATCTGTCATGAACTTCAGATATTTCAGAATCCGCACGTTTGCAGCTGCCGCCCTTGTGGCCGGTGCGCTGCTGGGAGTTGCGTGCTCCGAGGAGATCGAGGCCGGAAAGCCGATCGACGAAACTCCCTACGAGACCATCTACGAGACGAACGGCTACCTGCTGGATCAGGCCAGCAATCAGTCGGTCGTGACGATCGCCCCGACCGGTCAGGAGTACACCGCCACGCTGTCGTTCGGCCTCACCCGCGCCTACGAGGGTACGCTCTCGGCCCGGGCTTCGGTCGACGCCGCCTACCTTGAAAGCTACAACGCGGCCAACGGCACCGCCTACGAACTCTATCCCGAGACGCTGGTTTCGTTCGCCAACGACGGCGCCTTCACCGTGAGCGAGACCGATGCCACCCGGGCTACGGCCACGATGACCGTTTCGCCGAGCACGGAACTCGCGGCCGGTGTCGTCTACGCCATTCCGGTGGTCGTCAAGGCCGACGGCATCACGCTCAAGGAGGAGGCATCGCACTGCCTCTACCTCATCAACGGCGATACGGAGCAGGCCGGGAACTTTGCCGACTGCGACAAGGGCGAAGGTCACCCCAAGGGATTCCTCTTCTTCGAGGTGAACGGTACCAACCCGCTCAACGCCCTGACCTTCAAGCTCGAGAACGGCAAGCTGCTGTGGGACGTCGTGGTGCTCTTTGCCGCCAACATCAACTGGGATGCCGCAGCCGGACGCGCCTACGTCAACTGCAACCCGAACGTGCAGTTCCTGCTCGACAACAACGAGACCTACCTCCAGCCGCTGCGCAAGCGCGGTATCAAGGTGCTGCTGGGTCTGCTGGGCAACCACGACCAGTCGGGTCTGGCGCAGCTCTCCGAGATCGGTGCGCGTGACTTCGCCGCCGAAGTGGCCGAGTACGTCTACGCCTACAACCTTGACGGCGTGAACTACGACGACGAGTACTCGACCTCGCCCGATCTGTCGAATCCCTACTTCGCTTCGCGTTCGCAGGAAGCCGCCGCACGCCTGTGCTACGAGACCAAGCAGCTGATGCCCGACAAACTGGTGACGGTCTTCGATTACGGCTCCATGTACGGAGCAGAGAGCGTGGACGGCGTGGATGCCGACGAATGGATCGACGTGGTGGTAGCCAACTACGGCGGCTCCTCCTATCCGATCGGCAACATGAGCATCTCGAAGTGCTCGGGCATCTCCATCGAGTTCAATCAGGGATGGCCCTCCATGAGTTCCAGCACGGCGCAGAACATCCTTGACCGCAATTACGGCTGGATCATGGGCTTCGCGCTCGCACCGGAGAACTTCGCCCGTTCGTATTCCATGCTGTCGGGTGTGGAGACCCTCTACGGCTCGCCGCTGGCCTATCCGACGACCTTCTACAAGAAGGACGATCCGAAGCCGTATGTCTTCCCCGACGATCTGTAATAACCACATAAAACGACTACAACCATGAAAAATATTTGGAAACTGACGCTCCTCTCCGCACTGGTTCTCGGCAGCGGCATGCTTGCGGGCTGCCGCGAGGAGGAGGAGCTGGATCTGGCCGGTTATCCCGAGGTTCCGGTCGGAATCACGATCGAGGGCACGGAGAGTGCGAACGAGGCGACGGTCAACGTGACCTACGCTCCCGTTACGGGCGAGCTGCAGGCCGACGCACCGCTGAGCCGCACCTATGTCTTCACCTTGGCCACGCCGAGCCCGAAGGATGCGACCTTCCAGGTCGAGCCGATCATCGTGGACATCCCGACGGATCGCGTGTCGATCAGCGAAACGGAGCTGCACATCCCGGCCGGCAGCATCTCGGCCTCGGTGACCGTGAGCCTGCTCGACGAGGACCTGTCGTTCATGGACGGCGAGTACGCGGCGAAGACCTACGAACTGGGCGTGCGGCTTATCGCAGCCGATGGTTCCCGACTGGATCTGACGCAGTCCGAGGCCCGTCTCAAGATCGAGAAGGAGGCCTACGTGAGCGTGGCGTCGGTTCAGGGTGTCGACGGCAGCACGTCGGCCGAGTTCCGTCGCGCCTACATCGAGGGCGGCATCATCAATACGGACCCGATCAGCTACGAGTACCGGGTCGTACTGGACAAACCCGCGTTGCATGACCTGACCTTTACGGTCTCCTCGACGGGTGCTCCCGAGAACAGCGGCGAACGCTTCTCGGCCTCGCAGCTGACCGTTACGGCCGGCAAACTCGAGTCGACCT
>ULXP01091992.1_pt1 | contig 10186 bp, 8 predicted proteins | sample 1961351 | NCBI WGS metagenome assembly ULXP01 (sample SAMEA4835840, study PRJEB28245) | human gut metagenome | biome: gut microbiome; material: fecal sample | place: Denmark | collected 2008 | reverse complement strand
GGGACACCTACGCCCGCCTGCTCGGAGCATACAACCGCTTTGAGATGGAGAGCAACGAGGATCTGCTGGACTCGGTGATATACGAGATACAGTCGCTCAAGGCGCTCTACCGCTACCTCATCAAAAAGGCGCAGCGCGAGGGCGTTAAATGCAGGGAGATAAACGTATACGGCAGGGAGGTAATATAGAATGAACGCGGTTTTTATAACGCTCGCAGTCATATGCGCAGCAAGCGTACTTTGGTGGATGATAAAAAGCGAAAAGGGCGCGACCTGCTTCGCCGTCTCGGCGCTGCAAGGGCTTGCCGCCGTATTTGCCGTCAACCTGGCGGGCCTTGTCACGGGGATAACGCTCGCCGTCAACTGGTACACGCTCGGCACGGCGGTGCTGCTCGGGCTGCCCGGGGTGATAACCGCCCTCGGGTTAAATCTTTTATTGCTTTGACCTTGTTTTTTGGCGCATAATTTGGTATTATTGCTTCAGGGTCGCATTCAGCGGCAAAGAAGGAGCGATAATATGAAAAGCAAGATACTCAGGAGTCTCTTATTCGGCTTCGCTGCGCCTTGCCTTGCGGCAATGGGCACTCCGCAGAAATCCAAATCGGACAAATTCAAGAGAGAAGCACCCGCTCCGTTAAAATTCGGCAGCGACGGTAAGTTTCGCATACTGCACCTGACCGATATACACGACGTCGACCCCGACATGGACGACGACGCCGACCGCAAGATCCCCCTCGCCCGCGATATCGAGACGATAAATACTATCGAGAAGTGCCTTGACATCGCAAAGCCCGACCTCGTGGTATTCGGCGGCGACAACATAAGCGGCTATTGGCAGGAATTCACCTATGACTACATCGAAAAGACTATCAAAAAGATAGTCTCCCCGATAGCCGAGCGCAATATTCCGCTGGCGATAGTATTCGGCAACCATGACGGCGAAGCGGGCTTTCACCGCGAATTCCAAATGCTGATCTACTCGGAATACGAGAATTTCCGCTCAAATTTTAACGACGCCGACGTTTACGGCTGCGGCAACTGCTGCCTGACTATAAAGAGCAGCGACGGCAGCAGGGATGCTTTCGGTATTTGGCTGATCGACTCAAACGACTATGTCAAGCGCCCAGACGGCTCATTCGGCTATGACAGAGTTCACGCCGATCAGATAGAATGGTATGAGCGCAGAGCCGCACAGCTGCGCGAGGCAAACGGCGGAGAACCGCTGCCTTCGATCCTGTTTCAGCATATGCCCGTGCAGCAGGAACTGGATATGCTCACTGAGACCGCCGAAAATTGTGAAAATGTTATTGACTGCGGCGGCAGGCTGTTCTCATTCGGCGATAAGCTGATAAGCGGAAGGCTGCGTGAGCGCCCCTGCCCGCCCGATGAATCCCTCGACGCCCACGATCAACTCGAGAGCTGGAAGCGCATGGGCGATGTCATCGCCGCATTCTTCGGCCACGACCACGTCAACGATTTCCACATCAATTGCGACGGCATCGACCTCTATCAGACCATCGGCTGCGGCTACTTCACCTACGGGCGTGAGCACGGCGGCAGGCTGATAATTCTTGATGAAAACGACCCTCGCAGGCTCGAGACCGAGACTATCGAGATCCCCCGCATGACAACGACCGAAATTTAAGAGCATATACGCAAATGAGCCGCCGCATCGTTTGATGCAGCGGCTCTCTTATTCTATTCAGGCAAAGAAGCCTTTAACTTCACTTGCGACAATACGGAAAAGGCAGCGTATCATCGGCCAAAGCATATTTTTGAACGAGAGAATGGTATTCTCGCTCAGGGCGATCGCTCCGCTCGGCTCGGGTTTGTCTCCCGATCTGTCGGTGCTGTAGCTCGAGAGCCACGAGATCATGCCGTCGGGGTATGTAAGGTCGATCTTATTGCCGTTGCCGTCAAAGGTCTCCATATTGTAGTATTTGCCGCCGTCACTCGTGAACATATCGTTGAGCACTGCAAACCAAACGTGGTGATTGCTCGAGGTCGGCGTGCCGTCGGGGTAGCAGACCTTGCCGAATATCGAAATGCGGCAGTCGCTCTTAACGGCGGATATCGCCATGAGCTTATCCCAGATATCGGAGGTGTAGGTGTAGTAGCCCGCAAGCACATCATATCTGCTCGCCGATATCCATATGGGCATCTGAGTGAGGGTGGAAAGCTCAACGGTGGTGAATTCATGCGCCGGGCACATGGGGAACGCCGCCGCAAAGAAGCGGGGATAGCTTGCGGCCATCTTAAGCGTCATTTTGCCGCCCATCGAGAAACCGCCGATATAAATACGGCTCGTGTCAATATGCTCGGAATTCTTTGCGATGAAGTCGTCAATGGCGGCCTTGAGCGGGACTATGAGCTGATTTGCCCAATAGAGGCCGTCCTCCTCTCGGGAGCGCGCGACAAGCAGGAAAGCGCCGCCCGTGCCCTTGAATCTGCTCTGCATTTCATCACTCGCCCAAAGCGGGAAGTTGCTTCTCTCTATCTGAGCGCCCGGCTCCGCGCCCTCGGTCATGCCGTGCAGCAGGACGACAAGGGGGTATTTGGTGCTGTCATTCTCGCCGACGGGCGAATAGGACATATAGTCTATGCTGTAGCCGTCAGCAACCGGGCCTTCGCCGGCAACAAAACGTGCCTTGAGAGCCTCGATGTTGGGCGCAGAATCCTCCGCAACGGCAAAAATGCAGCAGGAGAGCGCTATGACAAGCGCAAGAATTACGCTTAAGAATTTTTTCATTTTGTGCCTCCAAAGCATAAAATTAAATCAGATAAACAAAGACAATGCCGAATATTATGCCGCCGAGGAAGCCGCCTGCGTGCTCCCTGCGGTCAATGGGATTCGTCAGCATTCCGATAACGGAATATATCAGCAGCAGCACTATCAACACAGCGGGCACGGGCGAGAAAAACAGATCCCGCTCCTTCAACGCCATGAGCAGATAGGTCGCTATCATGCCGTAAATGCCTGTCGAGGCGCCCTCGCCATCGTCAAACTTAAAGACGAAAGCCATTATGCACGCCGAGCAGAATGCCGAGAAGAAGAAACAGGCAAGCATCCTGCCGCTGCCGAGGGTCGAGCCTAAAGCACAGCCGACTATCAGCAGCGCGGCGGTATTGAATACGATATGAGCGAGCCCGACATGCAGGAAAACCTGGGTCACGAGCCGCCAAACCTGCCCCTTCTTTATCTTGGTGCAGGACATTTTCAGCGCCTTGGTAAGGGCGCCGGTCTTGTCACCGTCAAGGATATGATGCCTGCTGAATTTGTCGACCCCTTTGGGGACAAAGACAAAGGTATCAAGAATAAAGCAGATATCAATAACAGCGGCAAGGATGATCGCAGCGAGCATATCAAACAGCTCCGTTCAATTTACTTAGCCTTTGCTTCTTTTCTCTTCGCAATGGCGGCGGTGACCTTGGGGTAAACCGCCTTGACTATGAAGTATGCCGCAACCGCCCAGATAGCGCCGGAGACAAGGCCGCCGAGCACGTCGGTGCAGTAATGGACATGGACATAGATCCTGGTGAAGCCGATGAGCAGCGCAAGGATTATAGCGGGGATAGCCCAGGGCTTATCTTTCTTATCGAGGGTGAGCATAAGCGCCAGCGCGGGTGCAAAGCTCGATGAGGTGTGACCCGAGGGGAAGGAATAGCTGGTCAGCTTGTCGACATAGCCGGGGAAATGATATTGCTCAGCCCATTTTGCGGCGAGAGCGGGGTATTTGCTTATACCCTCCCAGTCAAGGAGGTTATAGGGTCTGGGTCTTGCAACTATGTTTTTGATGATAAGATTGTTGCCGACGCCCATGAGAGCCATTGCAACGAGCATGACTACGCCCGCCTTACGGGTCTTTTTGGGTATAAGCATCAGCAGCGAGAAGATTATCCAAAATGCGCCGTCGCCGAGGTTAGTGATGAATACAACGATGGGGGTGAGCCAGTCGGCCCAGATATGTTCCTCCACAAAGTGAAAAACAGACAGGTCAAAATTGAGTATCGCTTCCAAAGTATCATCCTTTCTTCATTTTTATATATTATCGCCGTTATTGCCGAAAATTGCAAGGGGTATTTCCGAAAAAGTTGTGAAAATTACAAAAAAGACTGCGCCGATAAGCGACGCAGCCTTTAATAAAGCCTTGATGATTTAGATTATTTCTTTGCTTCCTCTGCGGCGGCTTCAACCTTGCTACCCTTGCGAGAGAGGACAACATTGGTGATGATGCCGAGGATGAGGGCGCAGGCGATGGAGGTGAGGGTGACCTTGCCGAAGGAGATGGTCAGGCCGCCGATACCCGCGATAAGGATAACGGAGACAACGAAGAGGTTTCTGTTATCCTCAAGGTCGACCTTCTGGATCATTTTGAGACCGCTGACTGCGATGAAGCCGTAGAGAGCTATGCAGACGCCGCCCATGACGCAGGAGGGAATGGAGGAGAGGAAGGTTGCGAACGGGGAGATAAAGGCGATGATTATCGCAAGAATCGCGGTGGTGATGATGGTTGCGACTGAAGCGTTGCCCGAGATAGCGACGCAAGCGATCGACTCACCGTAGGTGGTGTTCGGAGCGCCGCCGAAGAATGCGCCGACCATGGAGCCGATACCGTCGCCGAGGAGGGTTCTGTGGAGGCCGGGCTCAACGAGGAGATCTTTCTCAACGATGGAGGAGATATTCTTGTGGTCTGCGATGTGCTCTGCGAAGACAACGAATGCGACAGGCACATAAGCCACTGCAACGGCAGCTATGTAGGAACCGCTGAGCTCGCCGAAGCCGCCGAATGCCTCAAAGAAGGTGAAGTCGGGCACCGCGAAGAAGGTGTGGAGGCCTACGCCGTCCTTAACAAGTGCGCTGAAACCGCTGAAGTCGATTATTCTGAGAGCGTCGTTGCCGGTCTTGATGCCGATAGCGGTGAGCACCGCTGCGACCGCATAGCCGGAGAGGATACCGATGATGAAGGGGATGAGCTTTGTCATCTTCTTGCCGAATACGGAGCAGATCATGGTGACAAAGAGAGTTACGAGGCCGCATATGATAGCTACATACACGCTTGCGGTGGGTGCGCCGTCAACCATGTAGGAGCCCTTCTGGAGGTCGCCGATAGCATTGCCTGCGAGCGAAAGACCGATTATCGAAACGGTGGGGCCGATAACCGCTGCGGGCATGAGCTTGTTTATCCAGTCAACGCCTGAGACTTTAACAGCGATAGCAATAACGACATAAACGAGGCCTGCGAAGATCGCACCGATCACAAGGCCGAGGTAGCCGAGCTGAACGGTAGTCGCGCCTGCAAAAGCAGCAGCCATGGAGCCGAGGAACGCAAAGGATGAACCGAGGAAAACGGGGCTCTTTTTCTTGGTGAAGAGGACGTAAACGAGAGTACCCATACCTGCGCCGAACAGAGCGGCAACAGTGCTCATCTTGACCTCGCCGCAGTCATACACATTTGATGTGATCATCGGCACGGCGATGGTAGCCGCCATGATGGCGAGCAGCTGCTGGAACGCGAAGACGATCATTTGACCGAACTTCGGCTTTGCATCAATGTCGTAGGTTAATTTCATATATGTGACCTCCTAAAAATAATTACCCATATCTATATCAACGCGGTGCGTCAATATTCACTTTTGCCAGATGGAGACGCTGACCTCTTCATCGAAGGGCGGGGTCTTGACCACTATCACTTCGCTGCGTGAGGTCGGCACATTTTTGCCCACATAGTCGGCGACTATCGGCAGCTCTCTGTGCCCCCTGTCGATGAGGGCGGCGAACTGGATCTTAGCGGGTCTGCCGAGCGAGATTATCGCATCCATGGCGGCCCGAGCCGTCCTGCCAGTATAGAGCACGTCGTCAACCATTATGACCGTCTTGCCGCTGACGGAGAAATCTATTTTAGTCTCATTGAGCCTTGGCTGGTCGTCGTCCTCGCTGAGGTCGTCGCGGTAGAGCGTGATATCAAGGTAGCCTATCTCGACCTTTGCGCCGAGCGACCTGACCCTTGCCGCAAGGATATCCGCGAGCGGAGCGCCTCGCCGCATTATGCCGACGATGCAGAGCTCCTCGCCGTCGCCGTTGCGCTCGACTATCTCATGGGAGATCCTTGAGAGCGCCCTGCTGACCGCCTGACAATCCATAATATAGGATTTGAACTCCATTATCCCGCCTCCGCACAACAAAAAAGCGACCCTGTCGCCTGACAAGATCGCATAAAAATCTTAGGATGAACCCATAGATATCCTTATTACCAATCTTGTCGGCATCTCTGTACCGCTCTTAAAGATTTCATCGGCGTTAGTATATCATATGCGGCGGGGTTTGTAAAGAGATTTTTGCAAAAAATCTTTTTTTCGACAAACTGACCAAAAATGTGATATGAGCCGCCGAATCTTTGCATACCGTAAAACGAAAGACCCCCGCATCTCGCGATGCGGGGGAAGCATTAACATGATGATATCGTCATTATTCGTCAGGGAGCGGGCTTGGGCTTTATATTCTGCTTGAGAACGTCGATAACGAATTTTATTAGTTCCTTAAAGCCCTCGGGTGTAAGCACCTTCTTGGGTATCGCGTTTGCATTGTAGCGGAGATAAACTCTCTGCCACATTTCAGGCTTGAAGAAGCCCTTCCAATCCCAGTTCTCAAGCTCAACCTCATAGAGAATGAAGTAATCGCTTCCGTGACGGTTGATCTGGCCTTCACCCTTAGCGCAGCTGGTTTTATTATTCCAGTAGTAGGTCTTGAATTTCTTGCTCAGAGCGGAGTAGAGACCCTTCTGAGAGTCATAAACTCTGAAGAACAGATCCTTGTATGCAATCCACTGCGCCTGATAGACAAGGCAGGAATAAGCCTCCTGTGTGCCCTGAGAATTGTAGCCCTCGTGCCACTTGGCGGGATCGCTGATATCCTCGGGTTTGTCAAGGTAGAATACCTTCCAGCCGATTATCTCATAGTCATCGCCGGGCTTATCTCCGGGGAATATCGGATATCTGCGGATCACGGTGCCGGGACCGTCCTTGTCGGGTTTTTCGGCATCCTTATACTCAGGATCGGCACCGTAAACGACAGCGGATGTCTTGACAGGCTTGCCGTTGTTGAAGTCATAGTATACTGTGAAGCTTTGATCGCCGTATACGGCATAGCAATTAAGATCGCTTGCAGGCATATAGGTGAGAGTTTCACCGCTATCGGTCTTGGCGCTCCACTTCTGAAGCTCTCTGCCCGCGGGAGCCTTTGCGTCAATCGCAGCTTTGTCATCAGTGGTAACTCTGGTGTATTCGAGCAGATTGGTGTTTGCGGGAACGGAAACGGTCTTATAAGGCACCGTGTCATACTCGGGCGCGGATTCTGCGGTTATGATATAGAAGTTGATGTTATAATTCTGAACTTCCCAAGCATCATAGAACATAATATAGGAGTCTTCTATCGTATGTGCTTTGAGGAATTCCTTAGTAACGGTGATCGGGAATTCGATAAACGCTACGCCTGCCATATCTTCTGCAGTCTTCAAGTTACGGACATTCGGATCCCATGACCAGCCTCTGAAGACGTTACCGGCATCCTTCCAGCCACGAGTCTTCTGCTGGGTAGCCTCAACGCCAATCTCGGGGAGGAACAACTCGGTTGACGCATCACCCTTCGCCTGGAACTTGAGCTGAGAAAGATCTATAACGTCTCCCCTGCTCACCTTCACGGAAGCAAGCGCATAGGTGTTACCCATGTTGAAGCGAAGCTCATACTCTCTGAAGCCGATCTCTGCGGTATAGTTGATGACAGGGCCGCAGGCAACAGTAAAGTTAAAAGAGTAATTATTGACGGTGCTGACGGTGGTTGCTTTTTTGCCGGTCGCGTTATCGACCCACTGTTTGAAAGCAAAGCCCTCAACAGGAGTGAGAATAGATTGAATCGCACTGGCGGTATATCCCACTTTACCCGTATTAACCTCACCCTTTAATACAGCGTTCTTGACCTGAGGCTCGCTCGGAGCGACATATGAATCGGTAGCAGCGTCATAAACAGGGATAGTAAGGGTAACGTCATAGGCGATCTCAGTGTGGATATAGACGGTCTTGTCGCCGTCGAAGCCGATCGAATCGCCGTTACGGATCTTTTCGTTGTATTCCTTATCGTAGCTGTAGCCGTAAACCGTTGCGTTGCCGTCCCAGGAGACATCTGCGCCGGTAACCGCGTTGGTGATCTTTTTGAGATCGGACGCAAAGGTGAGAGCCTTGGACTCGACCGTGCCGGTCTTGGTGTCATAGTTCTTCCACTCGCCGGTCTTATAATCCATTATCATAAAGTTAATGGAATACACGGTTGCCGACCAAACTGCCTTAACGGTGATGCCGTTGATATTGTCAACGGTGGTGGTGGCGGGGTTCCAACCCTTGAACTCGTAGCCAGCCTTAACGGGGGTAATGCCCGTAAGGTCAACGGTAGTGCCATAAGCGGCTTTGAAGGACTTGGAGGTCTCACCGTCAACATTACCGCCGTCGAAGTCAACGGTAACATCGAAAGTATCGGTGGTATAAATTGCCTTATAGGTTATGTTGCTATCGCCCATGGTGAGATTTGTGACATCCTCTACCTTACCGGTAGCGACATTCGCCCAGCCGAGGAAGTCGGCACCTGCATCGGGCACAGCAACGGATTCACCGGGAGCATAGAACTTGGTATCGGTGGTGTCGCGGATGATGAAGTTAGCGGAATACTTGCCTTCGGGATTGGGATTCTCGCCGATAACGAAGGTATAGTTGCAGTCCGCTATGTCAAAGCAATCAGCGGCAAGGCCGGCAAATTGGAACAGGTTCTTGGCGGTAGTAGCCTCGTTGGGCGCGAGGTAAGCGTCGCCTTTTCTGTTGGCGTTTATCCTCGGTTCGCCGTTGAACCTCTCATAGGATTTGAAAAGGTTGCCGGTAAGGATGCTGTTGCCGACGGTGCCGTCCGCAAGGCCTTCTTTAACGGTAACATTAAAGCTATAGATGTAGTTATCCTGATCGAGCTTGAAATTGCGTCTGGTGCCGCCGTCATTTCTGGCAAGATTGTTGATCTCACAGAGATCCCAATTCTTCATCGTCGTATCGGGAATTCCTATCTTCGCTTCTGTATAAGAATTGTTGCTGGCAGCAGCCTCGGTCTTCCACTGAGTCACATTAAGGCCTACAGCGCCCTTGGAATCCGGAGTTACGGTATAATCGGGATTAACGGCTGCCCTGGAGACCATCTCATAAGCACCGTCCTTCTTAACATCAAAGAAAGTGTTTTCGAAGACATAATGGGTGCTGAGTTTGCTCATAAAGAACGACGACTTGACATAAACTCTGACTTCGAGCGTGTCGCCGGGCTGGACATAGCCGTCGGTCGGCTTGCCGTTGCTCTCATAAAACTCGAGGCCGAGGTAGTAGAAGCCCTTATTGCCGTATTCGGCGTTAAGCTGCTCCATGGTTTTGATCTTGTGAGTCACAGGCTCTGCGCTCGCTGCCGATGCAGTCGGGACGAATGCGCCGTCGAGGATGGCGACCATACCCGCAAGCATTGAAAGGCACAGCAACAGGCTGATGACCTTCTTGAGGTTGGACATTAGTTTTTCCTCCTTTTATTTCTGAATTTTCCTGCATTGAAAACCATGTCCGCCCCAAAATGCCCAATCGGGCACATTGAGACATTGTACGATGCTATTATTGCATATTACAGAGAATAAAGCAATAGAAATAGTGAAAAATGTCTATATTTAAAAGCGATTTTCTGCGTTTTGCACAATTCGGAAAAATCAAATTCGTGCAACTTTACTATCCCTCGCGGCCTCGGCTACCGCAGCGGCGACCGCCTTGCCCACTCTCGGGTCAAACGCCTCGGGGATTATGTATTCCGTGCTCAGCTCGCTCTCGGAGACAAGCCCCGCTATCGCCTTTGCGGCGGCGAGCTTCATGCTCTCGTTGATATCGGAGGCTCTCACATCGAGAGCGCCTCTGAATATACCCGGGAACGCCAGCACATTGTTTATCTGATTCGGGTAATCGCTCCTGCCCGTGCCGACAACGGCGGCACCCGCACTGAGCGCTTCATCGGGCATTATCTCGGGTGTGGGGTTCGCCATAGCCATCACGACGGCGTCCTTCGCCATTGAGGCGACCATCTCGGGGCTGACTATGCCGCCCGCGGAGACGCCGATAAACACATCCGC
>ULXP01010291.1_pt1 | contig 10209 bp, 4 predicted proteins | sample 1961351 | NCBI WGS metagenome assembly ULXP01 (sample SAMEA4835840, study PRJEB28245) | human gut metagenome | biome: gut microbiome; material: fecal sample | place: Denmark | collected 2008 | reverse complement strand
CGCAGGCGATGCCGCCCCGCAGGGCAGCGCCGAGCAGCTGGCCGGTGCCACCCTGCTGCGTCACCCCTCTGCCGGCAGCCTGTACCTGAATTTCTACTATGACCTTGGCACTGTCACCCCGGAGGAGCTGCAATACCTGAACCTGCTCACCGATGTGCTGGACGAGCTGGACACCCCCGCCCATACCGCCCAGCAGCTGAACACCCTGCGCAGCACATGGCTGGGCGACAGCCGCGCCCAGCTGGATTTCTGGACCGGGCGGCAGGAGGGCGCTCCCTGCCACGCGAAGCTGACCCTCTGCCTGAGCCTGCTGGAGCGCAGCCTGGAAAAGGCGGTGGAGATCGGCGGCGAGTGGCTGTATGATACCGTCCTTACCGGCGCTGCCGCCGAGGCGGCTTACGCCCGGGTGGTCAGCCAGCTGAAATTGCGCATGGAGCAGCTGTTTATCCAGCAGGGCAACGAGTTCGCCTCCACCCGCGCCCGCGCCCATTATTATGTAGAAGGCGCTGCGGACGAAGCCTGCACCGGCGTGAGTTATTACCACTTCCTGTGCAGTCTGCTGGAAAAGGCCGACTGGTCCGCACTGGGCGCAAAGCTGGATGCTGTGCGCAGCCGGGTGCTGCAAACTGCCGCCCTGACCGTCAGCCTGCACGGCACCGAAGCTGCACTGGAAAAGCTGCGCACCCTGCTGCCGCAAAGCCGCTTTGCCGCTGCGCAGCGCACCCCGGCGCAGCCCTACACCCAGCCCCTGACGCCCCCCGTGAACGAAGCCTTTATCATTGACGGCGGTGTGAACTACGATGTGCTGGCTTGGCCCATGCCCCGGGACAGCCGCCGCCGGGTGCTGGCGCGGGTGATGAGCTACGAATACCTGTGGCACGCCATCCGGGAGGTGGGCGGTGCCTATGGCACCGGCATGCTCTGTGCCGACGGCATCGAGTTTTTGTACACCTACCGGGACCCCCACCTGCGGGAAAGCTACAATACCTTTGCCGCCGCCCCTGCCGCCCTTGCCGCCCGGGACTACACCGCCCGGGATCTGGACGAGTTCATCGTGGGCACTGCTGCCAAGCTGGACACGCCCCGCAAGGCACGCGCCGCTGCCCGAGAGCTGGATCACCGGTACTTCTGCGGCATCACGGACGAGATGCGCGCCGCCGACCGCAAGACGCTGTGCAGCGTGGACGCCGCCCTGCTCAAAGCACAGGCCGCTGCCCTGTCTGACGTGCTGTCCGGCGGCGTGCGGGTGGCCTTTGGCAGCAAGGACGCCGTGGAAGCGGCGAAGGATCTGTTCGACCGGGTAGAGACGCTGTAAGCGTTTGCGCTACGGGCGGGACGATTTTGAATGCGCTCCGCGTTCGCTTTACGCATATTCAGCGGAAAAATTATTTTTAATAGAGCAATGCCGGAGCGTCTGCGGACGCTCCGGCATTGCATTTTCACGAGAAGGGGTCGTAAAGGCAAACGGCAGCTGCCGCGCCTGCTTCCTGCGGAAGTGGCGGCGCGGCGGGAGCACCCCTTCCGTCTGCTCACTTCGCTCGCAGCCACCTTCCCCAAGGGGACGGCTTTAGCAGTGGCGGGAAACTTTGCGGTAGCTGCGCAAAGGCGCCCCCTTGGGGGAGCTGCCGAACGCAGTGAGGCTGAAGGGGTGTTTCGGAACTACTTTTTTCCCACACACACTTTTTCTGCACAAATTGCCTGCATTCCGTCCAAACTACTAAAAAATGCCAGATTTTTTGTGAGATAAGTCATACTTATTTAAGAAAATTTGAACAAATTGCGAAATTTATGTGTTTCCGATGTGGACAAAAACGTTTTCAGCTGATAGAATGGAAGCTGTTCTTTCTCCGCCGTCCGCAACCGGCGGAGTGTTTTATTGGAAACAGGAGGTTTCTCATGTTAGAAAAGTTCTTTCACCTGAAAGAAAACCACACCGATGTAAAGACCGAGATCATGGCCGGTATCACCACCTTCATGACCATGGCTTACATCCTTGCCGTCAACCCCAATATCCTGTCCGCAGCGGGCATGGATTCCAAGGCTGTGCTGATCGCCACCGCGCTGGCATCCTTTATTGCCACTGCCCTGATGGCTGTGCTGGCCAACTACCCCTTTGCACTGGCTCCCGGCATGGGCCTGAACGCCTACTTTGCCTACACGGTCGTGCTGACCATGGGTTACAGCTGGCAGCTGGCCCTGATGGCCGTTTTTGTTGAGGGCGTCATCTTCATTGCACTGTCCCTGACCAATGTGCGCGAGGGCATCTTCAACGCCATTCCCATGACCCTGAAGAGCGCCGTCAGCGTGGGCATCGGCCTGTTTGTGGCCTTTGTCGGCCTGCAGAACGCCAAGCTGATCGTCAACAGCGATTCCACGCTGGTCACCTACCAGCACTTCAAGGGCGCAACCTTCCACAGCGTTGGCGTGGGCGCTATTCTGGCTCTGCTGGGCGTGGTCATCACCGCCATCCTGCTGGTCAAAAAGGTCAAGGGCGGCATCCTGTACGGCATCCTGATCACCTGGCTGTTGGGCATCGTGTGCGAGCTGACCGGTATCTACGTCCCCGATGTGGAGGCCGGCATGTACTCCGTCATCCCCACCGCCTTTGTCAGCTTCGACTTCTCCGCACTGGGCGAGACCTTTGGTCAGGTGTTCAAGACCGACTTCTCCGGTGTCGGCCTGCTGAACTTCTTCGCTGTGATGTTCTCCTTCCTGTTCGTGGACCTGTTCGACACGCTGGGCACCCTGATCGGCGTGGCCTCCAAGGCTGATATGCTGGACGAGGACGGCCGTCTGCCCAACATCAAGGGCGCACTGATGGCAGACTCCATCGGCACCTGCGTGGGCGCTGTGCTGGGCACTTCCACCACCACCACCTTCGTGGAGAGCGCCTCCGGCGTTACCGAGGGCGGCCGCACCGGTCTGACCGCTATGACCACCGGCGTGCTGTTCCTGCTGGCTACCATCTTCAGCCCGCTGTTCCTCACCATTCCCAGCTTTGCTACCGCTCCGGCTCTGATCATCGTGGGCTTCTACATGATGGGCTCTGCCGTCAAGATCGACTTCAATGATCCCAGCGAGGGCATCCCCGCCTTCCTGACCATTCTGGCTATGCCCACCGCTTACAGCATCTCCGAGGGTATCGCCATCGGCATCATCTCCTGGACCATCATCAATGTGATCACCGGCAAGGCCAAGGAGAAGAAGATCAGCCCGCTGATGTATGTGCTCACCGTGCTGTTCATCCTCAAGTACGTGTGCCTTTAATTCCCTGAGCGTCTAAAAAAGCCAAGCACCCCCTGCGGTCTGCCCGTACAGGCCGCAGGGGGTGCTTTTTTGTGCAGTTGAAAAGAGGCCGCAGCCTTTACAAAAACAGCCGCGCCCCATCTGCTGGTTCAGACGAGGCGCGGCCTTTTGCGGTATTGGGTTTGGGGTATAGGAGGAATCATGTCCCTGAGAGGGGGCTTGCGGCTCTCCCCCTCCCGGTGACTTTATGATACCCCAAAAATCCTACGAAATTATGCTTATTTCATGAATGCGCTGTAAACATTACTCCGGGGCCTTCATGCTTTCCACCATGCTGATGCGCCGGACGTGCCGCCGCATCACAAAGCAGACCACCACGGTAAACACCATGGTCAGTGCCACCGCCAGCAAGTAGCTGCGGGGAGCAATGGTGCGGATGAACATGAGCTGATCCATCTCCACGGTCAACACAATGAACTTGTGCAGCGGCACCCCCAGTGCCAGACCCACGCCGGAGCCGATGAGTGCCAGCAGCTCGATCTCGCGGAAGATGTAGCGGTACACCTCCTGATCGTAGAAGCCCAGCACCTTGATGGTCGCCAGCTCCTTTTTGCGCTCTTCAAGGTTGACGCTGATGAGGTTATACAGCACCACAGCCGCCAGTGCCGCCGCACAGATGATGATCAGCACCACCACATAGCCCAGACTGACGATGAGGTTATCGAACAGCTCGGTGGTGTCCTCGGTAAAGCTGATGCTGCTGACATAGTTGCAGTCCAGCAGATCGGTGCGCAGGGCGTTATACCCGGCAGCATCGGTGCAGGTGGTCTGGCCATAGACCGTGTTCCACGGGATATCCTCCGTGCCCAGCAGGCTTTCCAGCTGTGCGCGGGGGAGGTACAGCCGGGTGAACATATAGTTCTCGGTGATGCCGGTCAGGGTCAGCTCCACCCGGGCACCCTCGGTGTTTTCCACCCAGAAGGTATCGCCGGTGTGCAGACCCAAGTTCTCGGCGGTCTTTTCGGTCAGGATGGCGCTGCCGCTGTCAAAGCTGATGGCCTTGTGCCCCTTGCGGGTGCGGAAGGTGACGTACCGGGTCAGGTCGCTGTCCTTGGCGGCAGCCACGATACTCACGCTTGCACTCTCGCCTGCGGCATTGTAGATGGTGGTGGATTTGGTATACACCGCACCCCAGTTCTGCACGGCGCTGTTGCTGTCCAGCTCCTCCGCCAGCCCCTGCTCCATGGTCAGGGCTTTGGGGTCGCTGAGGGTGATGGACATATCGTTGTGGGTCAGCTCCGTAGACTGCTTTGTGACGATGGGCAGCAGGGAATCCTGAATGCCGAAGCCGATAAGCAACAGCGCGGTGCAGCCCGCCACGCCCAGCACGGTCATGAAGAACCGCTTTTTATACCGGAACAGGTTGCGGGCGGTGGTCTTTTGGGAGAAGGACATCCGGGACCACAGCGGGGTGATGCGCTCCATCAGGATGCGCTTGCCCGCCACCGGGGCCCGGGGCAGCAGCAGCGCTGCGGTCTTTTCAGCCAGACTGGAACGGCAGGCGTACCATGTGGCAAAGCCGATGACGGCGGCGCTGATGCCCACGCTGGCAGCTGCCATGCCCGGGTAGAAGTACAGGGTGAAGGTGGGCAGGGTGAACACCAGCTGATAGGCGTTCCAGATAATGATGGGGAACACCACAAAGCCCACCACCATGCCGACGATGCTGCCCAGAATAGTGGCAAGCAACGCGTAGAACAAATACTTGCCCGCGATGCTGAGGTTAGAGTAGCCCAGCGCCTTTAAGGTGCCCATCTGCAGGCGGTTCTCGTCCACCATGCGAGTCATGGTGGTGGTAGCCACCAGCGCCGCCACAAGGAAGAAGAACACCGGGAACACCCGGGCAATGGCGTCCATGCGGTCGGCATACTGGGCAAAGGTGACGCAGCTCATGGTGGAGGTGCGATCCAGCACATACCACTCGCCCTTTTTGATCTGGCTCACCTGCTCCTCGGCATCGTTCAGCTGGGCAAGGCCGTCTGCCAGTTTCTGCTCTGCCTCGGCCTTCTGGCTCTCGTACTCGGTGCGGGATTCTTCCAGCTGGGTCTGCCCGGCGTTATACTCTGCCCAGCCCTCTTCCAGCTGCTTTTGTGCGGCATCGAACTGGGTGTAGGCGCTGGCGGTGCCGGTGGTCAGCTGCAATTGTCCCTGCAAAAGCTGCAATTTCATCTTGCGCAGCGCAGCCTTGGCTTCGGTCACCAGCTGGTCGTTGGAAAGGTTCGGCGAGGAGATCAGCCCCTGCTTGTACATCTGCCGCTTGCCCGCGTCCAGCTGCTGCTGATAGCCTTGCAGCTGGTTATAGATGTTGTCGTAAGCGGCCTGCGCCTTGGCCAGCGCATCCCGCAGTTCAATGTAGTCCTCGTCCTCCGGCTCGGCCTCGTTCAGCGCCTTTTCGGCGTTGCGCAGGGCTGCTTCCGCGTAGGTCAGCAGGGGGTCTGCCACCTTTTTCAGGTTGACCAGCAGCTCTATCTGCTGTAACTGTTCCTCAAATTCCAGCACCTGCGCTTCGCTGCTCACCAGCTTGTCGGCACCGCTCTGCATGGTGTCCGGCAGGGCAGCTTTCTGGGCGGCAAGCTCCTTTTCGCCGGCATCCAGCTGCGCCTTGGCAGCATCCAGCTTTGCCTGTGCGTCCGCAAGCTTTGCCTCGGCTTCAGCGAACTGACGTTCGGCTTCGGCCTTCTGGCTGTCGTACTCCGTGCGTGCTTCGGTCAGCTTGTCGTTGGCGGTATCCATCAATTCTTCCCGCCGGGCGGTGCACTGCACGCTCTGGATGGCCTTGAGCTTTTCCGCTACGGCATCCACTGCGGCCTGATATTCATCGGAATAATTATCATACAGCCCGGCGTTTTCCGTCTTGATATAGCACACCGTATAATAATCTGCGGTCAAAGTGCCCTCCGGCACAAACAGGATGCAGTCCAGCTGACCATCGCCCACAGTGCTGCTCTCGGAATCGGAGGAAAAATGCAGCGGGTCCTGCACCGTGCCCACCACCGTGAACACCTGCCCGCTGACCCCTTCGGTCTCTTCCGGCAAGGTCAGCTGGGTGCCCAGCTCCACCGGGCTGCCGTGGCCCATCACGTGCACCACGCACTCCCCGGCAGCTTCCGGCATCCGGCCGGACAGCAGCACCGGACGATTCATGTTCTCCGGCGTATCGGCCTGCGGGTCGGCAGGCAGCTGATACAGCCGCGCCACCGTGGTCTGCTCGTCTCCTGTCCAGTGGCCTTCCACATCCTGATACTTCACCGCCTGCACGGCGTCCACGCCGTCCACAGCGGCAATCGCGCTGATATCGCTCTGACTCAGGCCAAGGGTGGACAGCACCCGCAGGTCGAACACATTCTGCTGCACATAGTACTTCTGGGCAGCGGTGCGCATATCGGGGGCAATGCACATCAGGCCGGTAAGCATCATCACCCCCAGCGCCACGATGCCAAACAGGGACACCACCCGGCTGATGCTGCTTTCCATCTCGCGCAGGATATTTTTGCGGTAACTTTTCTGCACAGTACTCACCACTCGATCTGTTCCACCGGCACCGGATGCTCGTTGACCTGATTGGACACGATGCGGCCGCTGCGCACCTGAATGATGCGGTCGGCCATACCGGTCAGTGCCGTGTTGTGGGTAATAACAATGACGGTGCGTCCGGTCTTGCGGCAGGTATCCTGCAAAAGGCCCAGCACCTGCTTGCCGGTGCGGTAGTCCAGCGCACCGGTGGGCTCGTCACAGAGCAGCAGCTTGGGGTTTTTGGCCAGTGCACGGGCAATGGACACCCGCTGCTGCTCGCCGCCGGAAAGCTGCGCCGGGAAGTTGTTCAGCCGCTCGCCCAGCCCCACGCTGCGCAAGGTCTCGGCGGGGTCCAGCGGGTCGCGGCAGATCTCACTGGCAAGCTCCACGTTTTCCAGCGCGGTCAGGTTCTGTACCAAGTTGTAGAACTGGAACACAAAGCCCACATCGTACCGGCGGTAGGTGGTCAGCTCCCGGGCGGAAAAGCGGCTCACGTTGCGGCCGTCCAGCCAGACGTTGCCCTCGTCGCAGTTGTCCATGCCGCCCAGAATGTTCAGCAGGGTGGTCTTGCCCGCACCGGAGGGCCCCACGATGATGCAGAACTCGCCCTTGTCCACATAGAAATTCAGGTGGTCTGCGGCAGCGATCTTCACACTGCCGGTCTGGTAATATTTACAGACATCTTCAAACTCCACAAAATGCTCCATGGCGTTTTTCCTTTCTGTCAGAATGCAAAGTATTTCAACTTAAATATAGCATAAACCCACCGGGATTTGCAAAGCCCCCGGCACGAATTTTCAAAAACTTAACAGAAGCCGCCGCAAAACATAAAAAGGGACACCGGAGCGTCCGCAGACGTTCCGGTGTCCCGAGATATAAAGCTTCTATACCGCCGCGCGGCGGGCATTGTCAGCTTATTTTGCAGCGTACCAGTCTGCGCTGGGCTGATGCTTACCGGCGGTCACGGCATTGCCCTGATAGTACAGGGTGCCGTCCGCACCGCGGCTGTAACGGGAGAAGAACTCATTCCAGATGGCAACGCTCTCCTCCTGCAGGTAAACGTGAGGGGTATCCTTGACCACGGTGTACTGCACCAGCGGAGCGTTGCCGCCCATAAAGCTCTTGGTCACAAAAGCGCCATCGTAGGAGGTGCTTTCTGCAACAGCTGCCTCGTTCGTGGCATTGTGCGCGTTCCAGCCCTGCAGCGCCTTCACCGTACCGTTATCCTCCACCAGCTCTGCCACACCTGCCGAGTCGTACTCGCCCAGGAAAGCCCATGTCGGCAGCAGAACAGCGGGATCAAGCTCCGGCAGTGGGGCAAACATATAGCCGACGGGTGCAATGGCAGCAAACCGGCTTGCATAGCGGCAGGCGGTAGCCCAAGTCATCAGGCTGCCGTTGGAGTGACCGGTGGCATACACACGGGTGGTGTCTATGCTGTAATCCTGCTCCATGCGGTCCAGCAGACTGTTGATAAACTCCAGATCCACACTGGGGTCGATGTCCTTACCAGCCATTGCTGCAAAGGGACCTGCCAACCACATGGCAGTGGGAATATTGCCCATCAGGTCTGCAGGACGCACCAAACCCTGTGCAAATACCACGACAAAGCCATTCTGCTCTGCCACCTCGTACCAACGAGATTCCTCTGCAATGGCATACATGGAAGCGGTGTAGCCGTGCATCACCAGCACCAGCGGCACCTTTTTGCTGCCAGTGTAGGTAGACGGAACATAGACCATCCAGCGGCGCAACTCGCCGTTGACCCACTCCTCGTGAATATCAAAACCACGCCGGGTAAAGTCCTCTGCCTTTGCCACGCGGCCCGGCAGCTGCAGCGCCATGAAGCGCTTGAACTGACCAGAGAACTTTTCCCAAATGGTGGCCGGGCACTGTGCCTTTTCCGTAACCCACACCTCAGCTGCAGAGCCTACGCGGCTGCTGACATACACGCCGTTCCCCTTTGCTACAGCCTGATTGGCCTTCAGATAGAAATCCAGCGCTGCCTTATTAGCAGAATCGACCTTGGAGCGGATAAACCAGACGGGGGTATCCACCGTCTTTGCCGCAATGGCTTCCTCCTGCACGCCACGGGTGGAGTCGCCGGGGAAGGGCAGCACATACTGACCACCCACTGCCTCTAACGAAGCTGCCGGAACCTCAGTGGCGTCCACAGCGCAGATGGAGCTGAAATCGCTTGCCCAGCGAGCGCCGAACAGCAGAGCGGCTGCGCCGCCCTCCTTGTAGCCCACCAGTGCAGTGTGGGACTTGTCCATGGAGAATGCGCCGGATAGCTTAACACCCTTCTTGCGCATGAGCTGATACAATGCATCCAGCGCTGCTGCGTCATCACGACCGGCAGAGCTCAGGGAAAGGTTCCAGCTGCCGCCGTTTTCAGGACCGAAAAATGCAACGGCGATCTTATTTTTGCACGCCACCGTGCGCCACATACGTCCTGTGACCGAGCCGGAGAACGCCTTTGCGGTGGTGTTGTCCGGGGTCAGCACGATAACTGCCGGCGCCCAGGGATCCATGCCGTCGGGCAGGTAATAGGTAGCAGCACCAACATTCTGACCGTCCACCATTACCTGCGCATTATGAAACAGACCCACATTCACGTTCAAGTACGGGTTTTCCGGGTCATAAGCAAAGGTCTTGCCATCGCTCAGACCCATAGCAGCGGTCTTGCGATCTACGGTAGTGTGCAGATTTCCGTTGGTCTGGTCCAGCTCTGTCGCAGCCAGAGCCGAAGGTGCCATAGCGGCTACGGTAGCGCCCAGCGCGGTAGCGGCGGAAAGCTTCATAAAATCACGGCGTTTCATAGTGTTTTCTCCTTCTTGTACGTGTCTGCGTACTTTATTATGCCCAGCTTTGAAAGCCGGACTCGCTTGCTTTTTCTCCGACTTTTTTCTTCACAGCAGGTGCCTCCCTGCTTCAATCCTGTACAAAGAATACCATTTATATCATGATTTGTAAATAGTATTTAGTGTCTTTTGTTGAAATTAATATATTAGTATATCATTTTTTGTGAAAAGAGCTGATTAGCGAAAGCACCCTATAACGCTGCTGTTTCTCATGATACACTTCCTTTTCTCTATGAAAGCGCAAAAAGCCCCTGCACGCAGGGTGCAGGGGCTTTGGAACAGCTTCTTACTTGCGGTTTGCCAGCAGGTTCTCGATCTTCTTCAGGGGGTCGATGATGCTGGAAACGGACATATCGTGGTTCAGTGCCACCACAAAGTAGGCAGCGTACTTGGAAACGTCCACGTCCACATACCAGTCGCGGGTCAGCAGCTCGGGCATACGGTAGGTCAGGTTGGTGCCCACAACGTAGGTCAGGGTGCCGTCTGCCACAGCCTTGTCGAACTTCTCCAGACCGCTGGTGAACAG
>ULXP01056175.1_pt1 | contig 10225 bp, 9 predicted proteins | sample 1961351 | NCBI WGS metagenome assembly ULXP01 (sample SAMEA4835840, study PRJEB28245) | human gut metagenome | biome: gut microbiome; material: fecal sample | place: Denmark | collected 2008 | reverse complement strand
TATGGTGAGGACTTTGCCTTTCATAAGGCGGAGAGTCAGGAGGAGGCTGCCGGCATCATCCGTGAGCTTTACCGGGAGCAGATCGCCGCACAAGGAATCGAGCAGGTGGAGATTTTATCGCCGTTCCGCTCTGAGGGCGAGGCATCGGTCAACAGCCTGAATGAAGCTATCCGCGAGGAGATCAACCCCGCATCGCCGGAGACACCGGAGATCGTGTACGCCGGAAAGATATTCCGCCTCAATGACCGCGTGATGCAGATGCGGAATAATTACGACATCAAGCTGTATGACCGCTCCGGCAAGCAGGTCGGTGAGGGTGTTTTCAACGGTGACATCGGTACTATCCGCAAAATCAGCGGCACCAATGTCGTGATCGAGTTTGACGGCCGCTATATGGATTGCCCGCAGGTACTTCTGGATGATTTGGAGCTGTCCTGTGCCATTACGATCCACAAATCCATGGGCTCAGAGTATGATACGGTCATTATTCCGCTGCTGGCTGCCCATAATGTGCTTCTGACGCGGAATCTTCTCTACACGGCAATCACGCGTGCCAAGCGCCGCGTGCTGCTGGTGGGTGAAAAAAGGGCGCTGTATATGGCGATCCATCGGAGCCGAAAAGGAAAACGCAATACCATGCTGGGCGAACGCATCGCCCTCTACTATAAGGCAGTCACGCGCAAGGCTCTCCGTAACGAAGAGGGCGAAGAATGGCAGCGTGCCAGTTAATGTGAGATGAATGTGCAAAAAAACGCACAGTCATCTCTTATTTATTTTATGAAGGGAGTATCAAACCATGTCCAGAGAAAGAATTATGCTGACCCAAGCGATTCCTGCCGTGCAGCAGCTTCGCAGGGTGCAGGGCTTTGACCCGCTGCGCTTTCTGAAAAGAAACGCCAACGGCGGAATCGAGCTGGAGCCGCGCTATCAGCGGCTCTGGTTCCGATTGGCCTGCCCCGATGGAAAAATGCTGCTGAACCGGCTGCAGATCACAGACCAAATCGCCGTTTATGAGGCGCAGGTATTTCTGTCCAGAGAGGACAACCAGCCCATTACCAATTTTACCGCGGCGGTGGAAAAGGCTCAGGCTCCTGCCGGACGCTATGTGCAGGCCGCGCAGGACGAGGCGCTGAAAACGGCGCTGGATAATGCAGGCTTCGGCATCCAGCTCTGTGAGATCAACCCCTCTGCGGCGGTAGATGCACAGGCCGATGGAAAACAGGAAGTCGCAACGGGTACTGTAAATCGTCAGGAGACTGCTCTGGCGGTAAATGGAGCCGCAGCGCCGCAGCGAGAAGATCCTATCGGCGAAAATCATCCGGTGCAGGCAGTGCCTACACCGCAAGAGGTTCAACCGCAGGAGGCGGCAAAGACACCCAGCGCAAATCAGCAAGAGGTTCACACCACCCAGCAGACGGAAAGCGTTTCAGACGCCATGAGTCTGCTGCAGGCGTTAAGCGGCGGAACTGCGGCTTCTGAGCCTGATCCGGTTATGCCCCAAAAGGCGCAGGAGGTTCCTTCGGAAACAGCGGAGCCTGCTGTCATGGAGCGGGCTGAAACAGCGCGGACGTTGAAGCCTGTCATGGTCGATATGCCGGCAGCGGCATCGACAGCGGCTGCGCCGAAATATTCGGACGATATGACGGTGGACGAGATCCTTTCGCTGATGACAGAAGAGGAAGCCGCGGAGCTGGTCGTAACCACCGGTGTCAATAAGGGCTGGACGATGGCACAGGTTTCTGAGCAGCGTCCCTCCAGTCTGAAATATTACGCCTATCTCTGTGAGGATTGCGGCAATATTATGAAGGCTGCCGCCATGCTTCTAATGGGCGGTTCGCAGCAGTTAAAGGCAAGCTGACCGCTTTCCATCCGTAAATTTTGCGTCTTGGGAGGGATGCTGGTTTGAATTACGGGAAAAAGCATGATCTCCCCTTTGGCATTATGGATGTGGCCGGGCTCCTCCGCCTGAATATCAGGCGGAGGGCTCCCGGTCAGGTGTATGTGGATTGTCCCATCTGCGGTGACCGCCGGGGGAAAATGAATCTGAACACGGTAAAAGACCTGTGGCGCTGTAACTACTGCGGTGAAGGCGGCGGAATGCTGTCCCTTTACGCAAAGGTATATGGCGTCAGCAATTCAGACGCTTATCGGGAGATCTGCGACGCTTTGGCGGTAAATGGTTTTTCACCGGACTATACCGTTCCGGAGAAGACGACGCCTGCGGAGGCCGAGCTGTCTGACGCGGCTTCTGTTCAGGAAGTGCATCAGACTCTCTCCATGCTGCTGTCCATGCTGACCCTCATTCCGGCGCACCGCGCACACCTCCAGTCTGTGCGGGGGCTGTCCGACGATGAGATCACACGCTTTGGCTTCAAGAGCACGCCGCCCCCTTTCCTGTGCCGCTCCCTGACCAATCGGTTGGTCAAGGCGGGCTGCAGGGTGCAGGGTGTTCCCGGCTTCTATGTGGATGATAACGGCTGCTGGACGGTCAAATTCCACCAGCGGACATCAGGCATCATCATTCCCATCTTCGGTGTAGACGGTTTGATCCGCGGCGCACAGATCCGGTTGGATCATCCGCTCAAGGATAAAGACGATCCACCGGAGAAAACGGGCGTGAAATATCTGACGCTGTCCCCCACGGGAAAGCGCATGGGAACGACCTCGGGGAGCCCCATTCATTTTGTGGGCGACCCATGCTCCCGCGTTGTATATGTGACGGAAGGCTGCCTCAAGGCGGATGTCGCTCACGCGCTGATGCACAGGACCTTTGTTGCCACGCTGGGCGTTAACAACACCGCCAAGCTGGATGAACTGTTTGCGTTCCTGCACCGAAACGGAACGGAGGAGATCATCGAGGCGGAGGACATGGATAAGTACAGCAATGAAATGGTGGGAAAAGGCGCATCGAAGATCTATGCGCTGGCGGCCAGGCACGGGATGCGCTGCCGCAGGCTCACATGGAATCCCAATTACAAGGGCATTGATGACTGGCAGCTTGCGCTGCGCCGCAAAGAACAGAAAATGAAGGAGGATCCAGGAATGACATTTAAGGAGCAATATCTTAATGGCCTATGCGGGCTGGAAATGCTGGAAGCCTGTACGGAAAAATGGCATGCGATGAAGGTGGACAGTATTTCCCTGCGGGACTATCTGGGGCTGACGGAGCAGGAATACGATGCGTACTTACAGACCGACCCCGGCGTTTCTTTTCAGAAGCTGTTGGACAGTCAGCGCAAAACGCAGCGGTTTCGTGTTTATCAGCTGGATTTGGAGCATGGCGAGACGCGTGCATTCGCCTTTGGCGGCATTGACGCGCTGCATAAAGCGGGCTTTCAGCAGCCGCCGGCGGCGGAATACACACTCGTTTATGACGGTGAACTGATCTGCCCCGTCGGGCAAGATGACCGTGATATTCTGGAACGCATTTTTGCACGCTATAATCAGGCGTTCCCCCCGGACTATCGCGGCCGCAGCATTGCCCCATCCGATGTGCTGGAATTGTATGATGAAAGCGAGCGCAGATACTTCTACTGTGATATGGCCGGATTTCCGCAGGTGAAATTCTCTCCCGCACTGGCAAAGAAGGCTTGAATGCAGGCTTTACCGCAGACGATCCATTTAGAAATGGACGAGCAGAAGACAAAGCAGCTGAAAGCCATGCTGGGAATCTGTCAAAGACTTGGGGCGGAGACACGGTATCATCCGGAACACCGTTATTTCACAGCTATGGTCTGGGCTGGATGGGATACTCCCTGTGGAATGGGAGAGGCCCTTGCTGTCCAACAGAAAATTCAAAGAACAGCCGCTCAGTATCCGGCCGTCGTGTGCTATTGCTTCGACCCATTCAGCACACTGGTCTATACGGTTTGAGCGCAGTATGTAAGAAGGGACGCCTTGTGCCATTGGCACAGGAGCGTCCTTTTCTCATTTTTTATTTAGGAGGAATGTACGAATGGGCGCTTTTTCAAATATGGATTATGAGCTTCAAAACAGCGAGGCTGCCGTTTCCGACGCCTTTACGGAAGATGGTGCTATGGATATGCCGCAGGCGGCTCCTGTGGAACCGGCGACAGCAAGTTCTCCGACTGCAGCTCCGACTCCAGCAGCGGCGGCCAGCGAACCGGCAACCGCCCTCAATACCCAAAGTGAGGATGAGGCCCGCCGTGCGCACGAAGCGGCTGAAGCCAAGCGCAAAGCAGAGTGGGACGACAAGCAGGCGGAAAAGCGGCGGGCGGAACAGGCCGCGCTGGAAAGGTTGGATGCCATGGGCCCGGCGGAACTGCTCAAGGCTGCCACAAAGCGTGTGTCCGCAGATACGGAGAAGCTGACGCGGCGCAACATGAAAGAAAGCGTTGCCGAGTTTATCCAGACCAAGTGTATTGATGACCTCGGCTTTGCCCGGCTCACCATGCACCCGCGCAAAAGCATGATCCACTGCTTCCAGTACATCAGCCGGAAAGCATGGGATTATGTGCAGGACGAGCTGAAGGCAAATGGCGTTCAGCCGGGCCCCGGCCAGCAGGCATACGGCTGCGATATTCCCGATGATCTCTGCTATCAGTGGGCGGAGGACTATTTCCGTGACCCCGACGCCAAGGAGGATCAGGGGGATGAAGAGGAGTTTGTCCCGCAGCCCTATCGTGGGAAAACATCTTCCAAGTCCGTTTCCAAGAAGAAAAAGGAAGAAAAGAAGAAAGAGCCGGAGAAGAAGGAACCGCCGAAAAAAGCGGAAGCCGACGATGGGCAGATCTCGCTGGGAGACCTCTCCTCCTTTGGGGAGGCAGCCTGATGTACGCTTATAAAGGCTTTGAGCCGGATCTCTCCTGCCGTGGCTATCGGTTCGTCATGGGAAAGAATGTCACCCCGGAGGCAAACTGCGCCAGTAACGGCTTTCACTGTGCGGAAGACCCGCTGGATTGTCTTTCCTACTATGGCGACATGAATCGCTCCACTTACTGCTTGGTGCAGCCCGGCGGGGATATTGACGAGGACGATCGTGATTCCAAAATTGCCTGCACGGAACTGACAATCCTGCGGCGGCTGACGAGGAAAGAATTCTTTCTTCATGCACTTGCCTACATGGTGGATCACCCAGGCCGCAAGGTGAGCGACAAGGTACAGCGTGAGCACAGCACCAGCCGCAACGGCTATGCCATCGTTCGAGGCAAGACACCCGCTGCGTGTGGAAAACTGGGCGATATTCTCGCATTTGCCAGAGAGCAGCGTGAAACCGAAGAAATCTGTCAGATTGCGGTCGTTGAGGTCGATGGAGAAAAAATTCTGCCTGATGTATGGTATGACATTGATTTTGTGAAAAGAGAGGCGGTGCAGAAATGAAAAAAAGCAGTTTGCTGAAAATGAAGAATTTGCCTGCGACTGAAGAAATGCTTGCGGTGGCCCGCGAGGATGTCCCGGTCAAGGTCGGTTCGGGCTGGAACACTTCCTATCGATGCCGATACAGCGGTTTTGTACGAAGCGCGGTAGAGGGCGGCATTTTGAAAGTCACCCTGTATGACCCGGATGCAATGCGCCTTGGAGGAACGCTGCCGGTCTATGAGATTTTCATGGAGAAAGAAAAGCAGCAGTTTCTCACCTATGACCGTACCCGTAACGAGTGGCGGGCGGCAAAGATCGACTACTTGGAATGGCAGGCGAAGGGATCCAATAACGTGTGGATCAGCGCCGTGGATGATGCACAGATCCGGCAATATCTGGTGTCGGATGAAAAAAACGTATATCGGGCTATTCTGAAATTTCAGCGCGCCGTTCGTGATGCTGAACTGGAACGCCGGCACAGAAAGGAAACCGATCCGTGGGATGCGGAGCTCTCTCAGACACCGCCGCTGCCGAAAGACTGGGAACGGTGGGTCAATAAGGTGGGTATTCAGGAAAACTACATCTTCTACGATTACCGCAGAGGCGGAGCAAAGTATGGCTACTGCACCTACTGTGAGAAGGAAGTCGCACTGAAACGGCAGCCTTATCATAACAGAACTGGAACGTGCCCTGAATGCGGTCACAGAGTAACCTTCAAAGCAAGGGGAAAGATGGCGGACTATCTGCACTCCCCAACAGAATGCGCATACCTGGCGCAGAAGTGCGGAGACGGGTTTGTGGTTCGCCAATTTCAGGTGAGCAGGCAGTACCGGAAAGAAGAGAACACCATCACATCGAAAACCTCCTGCTTTGAGAAGCAGCGCATTTTCTACCGTGCGGATCTGTCCTCACACCCGTATCACTGGGGCTGGTATAAGCAGCGCCGCGTCCGATGGGTAGAGGGCATCGATGAGTACATCAACACAGGTATGGGCTATTCCTACAACGAGCATTGTTATCAGCCGGGGAGCATCTATGGAAAAACGCTTTCCAGCATTGCCCCATTTCTTGTGAGGACCGGATTGAGCGAGTACGTAGGACTATGCCGGGGCTGTGTAAGTCCCAATTGGTACCTACTTGCGTGGGGAAGATTTCCCCGCATTGAGCAAATATGCAAGGCAGGTCTATCCAGGCTGACAGTGGAATGTATGGAAAATGTCAAAACCGTAAAAAGCTGTATCCGGCAGGAGTCTGAAACCAGTCTCGTCAAGGCATTGGCGCTTGATACGAACCGGCTTTCGCGGCTCCGGGCGCTCAACGGCGGCGCCATTATGCTCGACTGGCTGCAGCGGGAGAAATGCAGCGGCAGAATCATCCCGGATCATGCGCTGCGCTGGCTGGAGCAGGAGAAGATCCATGTTTCCGATATCGCCTTCATTCTGGATCGAATGTCGGAGCAGCAGGTCTGCAACTATCTTCAGCGTCAGAAAAGCGGCACGCGGGATTCCCTGCGGCAGATTATTTCCACATGGCGGGATTACCTTTCCATGGCGGACAAGCTGGGAATCAATACCAACGATGAGATCGTGTATCGTGTCAAGCTGCTGCGCCAGCGTCACGATGAACTGGTGGAACAGCTGCGGAAAAGAGAACGGGACATGGAAGCTGCCGCAACAGCAAGAAAATATCGTAAAATTGCAGGCATCTGCCGCTCGATCAAACCGAAATACGAATACACCGGAGAAATGTATTCCATCGTTGTTCCGTCAGGTGTGCGCGATATTATGCGCGAGGGCGATGCGCTTTCCCACTGTGTCGGCAAGTCAGACCGTTATTGGGAGCGCATCGAACAGCAAGAGGCATATATCCTGTTCCTGCGCAAGACCGCAGAGATCGACAAGCCGTACTACACCCTTGAGGTGGAGCCAAACGGCACGATACGGCAGAAACGAACCTACTTTGACCGACAGAACGATGACCTCAAGGACGCGGAGCAGTTCCTGAAGGAATGGCAGAAGGTTGTCTCCGAGCGCTTGACAGAGAGAGACCGGGAAAAAGCGGAAAAGAGCAAGGTCCTTCGCCTGCAGGAATTCGAGCAGCTGCGAAAGGATGACATCCGTATCCATACCGGCGACCTTGCCGGTCAGCGGTTGGTGGATGTTCTGGTGTCGGATCTCATGGAAACTGCGGCCTAAGCCGCAGCACAACACATTTGAACAAAGGAAAGGAAGTTATAGAGAACATGAAAAACGGATTTACGATCACGCAGCGCAACGCTGTGGTGGAGCAGCATCTTTGGTGCATTGACACGATCATGGCGCAGTACGCCGCGTTTATGCAGACAGAACCCGTAGACCCCGATGATGTGTACCAGTCTTTGGCGGTACGCCTGATCCGGGCAGTCAACAGCTACGATCCCCGTAAAGGGTATCTGAAGGAGTACATCCTCTCTCAGCTCAAGCGGGAGATGGTTCGTATCCGGAGTACGCAGACTGTCTATGGACTGACGCAGGCGCCGGCCAATATCGGCAGCACCATTGTTCCACTCACGATTGCTGCACAGCGGGAATCGTACTGGGAAACCTATATTGCTGTATAAAAGGAGTCATGTGAAAATGAAACAGTTGGGAAACCTCGCGGTTATTTGCGCCCAACGCCCGGAGCTGCTGATGCAGCTCCGGGGCGGTCTGGTCTTGGTACAGGCGAAAAACCGTGCGGCGATGGAGGCCGCATGGAACGATGACACACGGATCGAAAAGATGATCTATGAACTGAACTTCGGAGCATTCTCCAAGGAAAGGCTGGTGTAAGGAATGGAGCAGAGCAAGCAGCAGAGAATACGGGAATTGACCGACCGGCTGAACCGATGCCGGTATGAATACTACAATCTCAACGCGCCGTCTCTGACGGATGCCGAATATGACGCGCTTTTTGATGAATTGAGCGTGCTGGAAAAGGAAACGGGATTTAATCTGACCAACTCCCCCACACAGACCGTTGGCTGCTATCCCGCCGTCAGTACGTTGGCGAAAACAAGGCACCTGATCCCGCTGCTGTCCTTGGATAAGACCAAGAGCAGCGCAGAGCTGCTGCGTTTCGCGGGAGAACAGATGGTCATGCTGATGCTCAAGCTGGACGGCCTGACGGTAAAGCTGACCTATGAAAATGGCCTTTTGATGGAGGCCGCTACCCGCGGCGATGGAGATACCGGTGAGAACATTACTCACAATGTGCTGGGGATCTCCGGCATCCCGGATAAGATCCCGTACAAGGAACGGTTGGTCGTTACCGGCGAGGCATTTATCCGTCCCAGCGATTTTGAGGCGTTAAAGGACACGCTGCGGGACGGAAATGGCGAACCTTATAAAAACGGGCGCAATCTGGCCGCTGGCTCTGTCCGTCTGCTGGACTGCGGCGCCTGCAAGGATCGCCGTGTGACCTTTATGGCTTTCAACGTGCTGGAGGGCTTTACAGAATACGCTTGGAAGTCGCAGCGGCTTCGGGCCATCGAACAGCTCGGCTTTCCCATTTGCAAGTATCTGGCGAGCAAGCAGGCGTTGACGCAGTTCGATATGGACGCCGGTATCCGGCACCTGCGGAAATACGCGCAGGAAAACGACATACCTATCGATGGCATTGTGGTCACCTACAACGACGCCGCCTATGCGAGATCCTGCGGTCGAACCGGGCATCACTATAAGGACGGGCTTGCGTTCAAGTTTGAGGATGACACCTATGAAACCGTCCTGCGCTCGATTGAATGGACGCCCAGCCGCACAGGGGAAATTGCTCCGGTAGCCATCTTTGACACGGTGGAGATCGACGGCTGTGCGGTATCCAGAGCGAGTCTCCATAACCTCTCTTTCATTGAGAATTTGGAGCTGGCGCCGGGGTGCCGCATCAAGGTGAGCAAGCGCAATCAGATCATTCCCCATGTGGAGGAGAATCTGGATCGAAACTGCTACTCCAGAGACAAAGTCGTTCCGGCCAGATGCCCGTGCTGCGGACAGCCCACTCGCATTCACATGACCAAAAACACCGTAAACGGGGTGGAAAAGGTCACGGCGGCGCTGTTCTGCGACAACGAGCATTGTGAAACGCGAAAGCTGCGCAAATTCGTTCACTTCGCAAGCCCGAAGGCGCTGAATATTATGGGACTATCTGAGTCGATCCTGGAAAAGTTCATTGGAAAGGGTTGGCTTCACTCCTATATGGACATCTTCGCTCTGGACAAGCACAGGTCGGAGATCGTTCAGATGGAGGGGTTTGGAGAGAAATCCTGGCAAAATCTTTGGGATGCCATCCAGCACAGCCGCATTACCACCTTTGAGCAGTATCTGACTGCTATGGATATTCCCATGGTGGGCAGCACAGCCAGCAAAGCTATCTGCCAAAGGTTTCGCGGAAACCTTGCGGAATTTGAAACGGCCGTGTGCCAGAGCTTTGATTTTACACAGCTCCCGGACTTCGGAGAAACGCTGCACAGGAATATCCATCAATGGTTCCGCAGCGAGGAAAACTGGACGATCTGGACGGAGCTGCGGCGACTGGTGTGCATTAAGACTTATCAGCCGCCTGCGGCCAGCACCGATATGGGCAATCCCTTTGTCGGAAAGACCCTTGTGGTGACCGGCAAAGTAGAGCCATACACCCGCGATGGGATCAACACAAAAATCGAATCTCTGGGCGCTCATGCCGGCAGCTCGGTGAGCAGCAAGACAGATTATCTGGTCTGCGGCGAGAACGCCGGAAGCAAGCTGGCAAAGGCACGGGAGCTTGGAATCAAGATTCTGTCGCCAGATGAGTTCTTCCGCATGGCTGGAGAAAGTGCATAAGGATATAGCGGGAGACTGGCATACAGTCTCCCGCTTCAGTCTGTCGAAAAAGTCCGGCTGGAGCTGGGCTT
>ULXP01009664.1_pt1 | contig 10281 bp, 8 predicted proteins | sample 1961351 | NCBI WGS metagenome assembly ULXP01 (sample SAMEA4835840, study PRJEB28245) | human gut metagenome | biome: gut microbiome; material: fecal sample | place: Denmark | collected 2008 | reverse complement strand
TGGAGGGAGAGAAATTTGAAGAAAATATTGATCTGGATGAGGTATTTCGTGGACAGCTAAAGATGAACCAGGATACCAGACTGATTTTTGAGGAAGATCAGATGTCGGAACAGGAGTATCGTACAAAATGCCAGAAACTGGAATCCTATATAAAGGAAAGTGGATTGGAAGGATCTTTTTCGGTTTGCCTGGTAGACAGGAATGATCCGGAAAAAGTATTGGATGAGGATAATTTTTTGGGGAATAAAGCAGGCAATCGATAAAACGAAAGACAAATGCTGTAAATATCTAAAAAAACTATTGACAAAAATTATAAGACAGGATATTATATATCATGTTCTGTATGAACAGAATATGATATGTGTGCGTAGCTCAGCTGGATAGAGCACTTGGCTACGGACCAAGGTGTCGGGGGTTCGAATCCTCTCGCGCACGTATAAAAAGAGACATGATAGTATCGTGTCTCTTTTTTTATTCATAAGAAACTACGTCCGAGGAAATAAGTTAGCTTTAAACAGTACCGCCCGAGTGGGAAAGAGTCGCTTGCAACTCTTTATTATGCAATCTTTTGTTGCGAAATATATAAAAACAGTATAAAATAATTTTAAAAAGCATCGTATCGTAAAAGAACGAGAGCAGGAGGAAAATAGAATGCTTCAGGGAAAGACAGTACTTCTTGGCGTGACCGGCGGGATTGCGGCATACAAGATGCCGAATGTGGCACGGATGTTAAAGAAAATGCATTGTAATGTGCATGTCCTGATGACACAAAATGCAACGAATTTTATTACTGCAACGACATTTGAAACATTGACCGGCAATAAATGTCTGATAGATACATTTGACCGTAATTTTGAATTTTCAGTGGAACATGTTGCTTTGGCAAAACAGGCAGATCTGGTGTTACTTGCACCCACAACTGCAAATATGATCGGTAAGATTGCAAATGGGATTGCGGATGATATGCTGACCACGACAGTGATGGCATGTACCTGTAAAGTCTTGGTTGCACCGGCGATGAATCATAATATGTATCACAATTCGATCGTGCAGGAGAATCTGGAAAAACTGAAGCGGCACGGATATGAAATTATAGATCCAGTATGCGGCATGCTTGCAAATGGCGATACCGGGGATGGAAAACTTCCGTCCGAAGAAACATTAGTCGAGTATATTTTGCGGGAACTTGCTTTCGAGAAGGATATGCAGGGACTGAAAGTACTGGTAACAGCAGGACCGACACAGGAAGCAATCGATCCGGTGCGTTTTATATCAAATCATTCTACTGGAAAGATGGGGTATGCTATAGCAAAGAATGCAATGCTGCGTGGTGCAGATGTGACACTTGTGACAGGAAAAACTGCATTAGAACCGCCAATGTTTGTAAAAACGGTTTCCGTGACATCTGCAAAGGATATGTATCAGGCGGTCACAGAACGTGCAAAAGAACAGGATATCATCGTAAAGGCAGCGGCGGTAGCAGATTATAAGCCGGTACATACTGCAGATGAAAAGATCAAAAAATCAGAAGGCGAGTTATCACTTGCACTGGAAAAGACAACAGATATTCTTGCAGAACTTGGAAAAAATAAAGGTAATACGGTTTTATGTGGATTTTCTATGGAGACAGAGCATATGCTGGAAAATTCCAGGGCAAAACGCAAAAAAAAGAACCTGGACATGATCGCTGCGAATAACTTAAAACAGCAGGGAGCTGGATTTGCCGGTGATACCAATGTGCTGACACTGATCACAGAAAGCTGGGAAAAGGAGCTGGCACTTATGAGTAAGGATGAAGCGGCGAAGTGTCTGTTAGATGAATTGTTAGAAATCAAAAAACACAAAAAATGATGATGGCATAAAATAAAAAGTGTTGCAGTATGAAAAGCTGACAGGAGACAGGCTATATGGAAACAATTAAAGTAGAGAAAAATCAGATAATTGCAAAACAAAAAGAAAAAGTAAAAGCATGGTATTTAATTTTAGAGGGCTCGGTTGTACAGAGAAATTCCTATGCGAGGATTGTCTTGAACAAAGACAGCGTGATCGGCGTCTCGGAGAAAGACAGATTTTTGTGCGATTATATTGCGAGAGAAGACTCTGTGCTTGCAGTTTTTCCATATAATACGGCAGATGATCTGATCAATGCATTAAATGGACAGGAAAGTATGAGAGGTACGCTCCTTCGTGCCGCATTAAAACAGCGGCAGATGCTGCTTGAGATGTATGCCGGTTTTAAAAATCTGGTAAGACAGTTCCATACATTTGTGGAAACAGAATATAATGATTATACAATGCTTTGCAGTCAGATGCGTATAGACGGACAGAGTTTTCCGAGGATGGACAACTTTAAACCGCTTGACATGGTACATATGGCAGAAAACTGGGAGGTCAACAACAGTACGAGCCTTACCCAAAAAGGATATCTTGATGAATACATAAGACTCATGCAAAAAGATGACAGTCTTTGTATCGGAGCGATTATGGAAGCTTCCTATCAGACAAGGCGTGTTATGCAGGGAATTATCGAGATGGTTGATTATTTGAAATATAACCAGGATATTCTGTTGTCGGAATCTGAAAATGATTTATTCCATCTTTATTTTGAACTGGTAATTCAGGCAGAAATGAATCATTATGATGTCACACCATTAAAAGAACGCATGGATAAAATTGCAGAAGTTATCCGCAAATTAAATATTTATGATGATAAACTGGTATCTTATCGTCTGAATGAGTACAAAAATCATGACTTTACCCAGTATGCGATCGATGAGTTTGCAACACCGGGAGAAGACGATAATGCTTCCGATGATGAATGGGATGAGGAGGAAGAAGAATCAGAAGACTGCTTAGAGCATATCTTAACCTATGCCGGATATACGCCGGAGCGGATCGAGGATATGCGTAATCTGATTCAGAAGTACAGGGATCTTCCGGATATGCTTTCCACGGATGCAGAAGTATTCCAGCTTAGAAAGCAGCTTTCACAGGTATTTTATGATGCATATTATAAAGTATTTATGAATGTGATGAAAGATGATGACGAACCGACACCGATCATAGAGATGTTTTTGAATTTTGGTTTTATGGATGTACAGATGGTAGGGGAGGACAATGCCAATATCTTATACGATCTGACAGAACATTTAGAACTTTGCAATTCGGATCATATTTTTACTATTTTTGAGTGGTTAAAAACGATTTATAATGGTCAGAACGAGCCGTCAAAGAATGAATTTGATCTGGATTATACAGGTTATCTGGCCGAATTGAAAAAGACCGGAAAAGTAAACGAAAAGCAGATGCGTGAGTATGCAAATAATCGTGATATGAAAGTCAAATTCGAAATACAGAATATGTTTACTTCCGGAAACCGTGTTACTTATGGCAGGGTTTCGACATTCTGTCCGATTCTTGGGGAGAATGACCTGATCAATTCCGTTGATAAGATGCTTGTCACCGCACAGAAGATAGAAGATGCCATGAATAAAGTACGGAAGGTTGATTTTTCCGTATTTTACAGGGGCGTTGTATTTTCTGATCCGGATAAGGGAATTAATCGCGAGGAGATCATGAAAGAAGTACTTCCGAACATTATTCTGATGCCAAATGCCGGAACAAGAGCCATGATGTGGCAGGAGACTGCGGGGGTAAGACGTGATACACCGGCGAGATATATGTTCCCTATTTTTACAGCGGTTGATCTCGATGATATGATGGTTGAAACGGCCGGACGTTACCGCTGGGAGATCTGTCGTAAGATTCAGGGTGTACATTGGAATGATATCCGTGATAAATCCCTGACAGCAGAGTATTGTGATTATATCCAGTTTTATAAGAAAAATCATGATCTTTCGACTGAGGCAAAGGAGAAAATAAAAAGTGCATTGCTTCGTGGAAAAAATAATTATCGTGAGGTGTTTGTAAAAGATTATCAGAACTGGATCAAATATGAATCCAAAGGAAGTTTCCGTTTAAATAAGGTTTCAAGAGAGATCCTTGTGACATACTGTCCGTTTTCAAAAGAGATCAGAGAAGAGTTAAAGTCTAATCCGATGTATCAGAATGCATGGCAGAGATATGATATTTTAATGACGAAAAAGATTCAGCGCATCCATGGAGTCTATGATAAATATCAGAAGGCTGGCGGTAAGATCACAGATGAACTGAAAGACAATTTGGAATATTATATGATGTAATTGTATGTATAATTTAAAGAATTTCTTCCCATAATATTCTTGCAATAAAAGTTTCATGTAGTAAAAGTTCCATGTAGTAAAAGTTCCATGTAATTAAAATTGCATGTAACCAAGAATTGCATGTAAACGAAATTGTAGTAAACAAGGCGCAAAATTGCACCGGAATGGAGGAAGAAATGGCAAAGAACGCAGACAATACAAACAGTGGTTCTAATTGCAGAAACAGTTATGAGGACAGCTATGAGCAGAACAGCTCAAAAAACAAGTATTCCAATAAGACAACAAACAGCAACGGACAGAACAAGTCCGGACAGAACAGCACAGGTTCTAACGTATCTAAATAAGAACATGGATACCGAAAACTGCATATAATGTAAGGAAAAAACATTAGCAGAAGAACAGATTACAGGGCAGCGCTTTGTAATCTGTTTTTATTTCGGAGGAACTATGTCTTTTATTACCATTCATCCACGCGAGATGGAACAGATTATTTTAAATAAGCATGCTCTGGTATTGGATGTCAGGGAACGGGAAGCTTACCGGGAAGAGCATTATAAGGGCGCATATTGCTGTCCATATGAGGAAATCAACAGATGGATGCGGCATTTTAACAGAAACAGAACGCTGGTAGTTTATTGTGAATATGGCAGTACGAGCCTTTTGGCAGCAAGGCAGCTCTCAAAATGTGGTTATGAGGTGTATACGGTTGTTGGTGGAATGCAGGCAATCAGACGATATAATGGTTATGATTAACATTGACAGGGTATTTTAGAACGGATAATATAGTACTAAGGTAAAAGAAACAGTTAAGGAGAATTCATGAAAACATACGAGCTTGTGGTACCGTGCCATTTTGGATTAGAAGCGGTATTGAAAAGAGAAATCTATGATCTTGGCTATGAGATAGACAGAGTAGAAGATGGAAGGATCACATTTACCGGAGATGAGGAGGCAATCTGCCGGGCGAATATCTTTCTGCGCACGGCAGAACGTGTCCTGATTCAGGTAGGACGTTTTCATGCGGAAACATTTGAGGAATTATTTCAGGGAATCAAGGCACTTCCGTGGGAAGATTATATTCCGGAAAACGGTAAATTCTGGGTAAAAAAGGCATCCTCCATCAAAAGTAAATTGTTCAGTCCGTCTGATATCCAGTCGATTGCAAAAAAAGCGATGGTAGAGCGTATGAAGCAGCAGTATCATAAAGAGTGGTTTCCGGAGGATGGGGCGCCGTATCCGGTGCGTATTTTCCTGTTGAAGGATGAGGTGATGGTAACGCTTGACACATCAGGAGATTCCCTGCACAAAAGAGGATACCGTACTTTAACAAGCAAAGCTCCGCTGACGGAGACACTTGCGGCATCTTTACTGATGCTGACACCGTGGAGACCGGACCGTATCCTTGTGGATCCGTTTTGTGGAAGTGGTACGTTTCCGATTGAGGCTGCAATGATCGCTGCAAATATTGCACCTGGAATGAATCGTGAATTTACAGCAGAGCAATGGACAAACATCATTGACCGTAAAGTCTGGTACGAGTGCGTGAAAGAGGCTCAGGATATGGTAAATGATGATATTACCGTGGATATCCAGGGATATGACATTGACGGTGATGTGGTTAAGGCGGCGAGAGAGAATGCAAAACGTGCGGGAGTTGACCATCTGATCCATTTCCAGCAGAGACCTGTGGCAGAGCTGCACCATCCGAAGAAATACGGTTTTATAGTGACAAACCCGCCATATGGAGAGCGTTTAGAGGACAAGGCAGATCTGCCGGAATTATACAGCCAGATTGGGGAGGCATACCGTAGACTGGACGCATGGTCCATGTATCTGATCACCAGCTATGAGGATGCAGAGCGTTACATAGGGCGGAAGGCGGATAAAAACCGCAAGATCTACAACGGAATGTTAAAGACGTACTTCTATCAGTTTATGGGACCGAAACCGCCCAAAAGGGATAATTTTCATTAAGGAGATTCTGATTCATGCATTATTCGAAAAGATTTATTGCCTTTGGTGGAATTGTGGCGATTGCTTTTTTGATAAAATATAATATACCCGGTGCAGAATATGAGCAGGTTGGCAGTTTCCGCGGGGCAAGTTTAGAGGCAGAAACGTGGAATCCATTGATTGCATCAAGTGTGAATGATAATCTGCTGTCTGTGATCATTGACAATAAACAGTATACAAATGAGAAATACAAATTTTATATGGATGATAATTTAGACATTATGATGCCGGTTTCTATCCTGCGGGATGCTTTAAACTGCAGTGCACATATTTATGATGGGGACAGGCTTGTTGTGGAAAAACATTCCAGTAATATATCATTTTCCCTGGATCAGGGGACTGCGGATGTGAATGGAGACATTGAGAAGATCACATCTCCGTTTACCATGATTGACAATGAATATTATGTCAGCCTCAATGATCTCTCACAGTATATGGATTATACATATAGCTGGGATATGCAGGAAAATGAAGCGCAGGCTGCGGATAATTCAGATGCATCGATCGTGCCGACGAGTTATGATCTAAGGACCAGAGACCGGACGTCAAAAGTGCGTAACCAGGGAAGTTATGGAACCTGCTGGTCGTTTGCGGCATTAGGGGCACTTGAGTCATCGCTGCTGCCGGAGGAGAGCGAGCAGTATTCTGTGGATCATATGACACTCTGTAACGGATTTAATATGACGCAGAATGATGGTGGCGAATACACTATGGGGATGGCATATCTTGCAGCATGGAAGGGTCCTGTCTATGAAAAGGATGATCCTTATGGTGATAACAAGACAAATGAGGATCTTACGGCAGTGAAACATGTGCAGGAAATGCAGATCATTGAAAGTAAAGATTACGAAAAGATCAAGGAAGCTGTATTTAAATATGGTGGGGTACAAACTTCAATCTATAATGCACTGCGAAGTTCACAGTCGTCCTCTCCGTATTATAATAAAAATAACAATGCATACTGTTATATTGGTACGGAAAAACCAAACCACGATGTTGTGATCGTTGGATGGGATGATTCCTATTCAAAGGATAATTTTAATACGGATCTTGATGGTGATGGAGCATTTATCTGTCAGAACAGCTGGGGAGACAATTTCGGGGAAAACGGATTTTTTTATATCTCCTATTATGATACAAACATTGGAACACATAATGTTGTTTATACGGATATAGAAAACACGGATAATTATGATCATATTTATCAGAGTGATCTGTGTGGCTGGGTCGGACAGCTTGGCTATAATAAAGACAGCATTTATGGAGCGAATGTATATACCGCAGAAGGAAACGAAACTTTAATGGCGGCATCTTTTTATGCAACTGGAAAAGATTCACAGTATGAATTGTACGTGGTGCGTCAGTTTGAGGATGAGACATCCTTAGAGAAGATGATTCCGGTTGCATCCGGTAAACTCGGAAATGCCGGTTATTATACCGTTGATTTTAATCAGGGAATCGAAGTGGATGCAGGGGAGCGTTATGCAGTTGTTCTGCACATTATTACCCCCGGATCCGTGCATCCGATGGCAATCGAATATGCTGCGGATGAAGCGACTGAAAATGTAGACTTAGATGATGGAGAGAGTTATATCAGTGCAAATGGTTCAAAATGGGTGAGTGTTGATACTGTAGAAAAATCAAATCTCTGTATCAAGGCATTCAGTGATAATCGATAGAAAGCAGTTATTACATGGAAGATAAAGTATTAAAATTTGCAGCAGTAGTTGTCGCGGTGCTTACTGTGGCAATCTGCATCGGACTTCCATTTTTTCCACAGATCCATACATGGGCTGTGGAGGCGAGGGAAGAACGTTTAGCGGAGCAGGAGTATGCGGAAAACCAGACAGAGATGAAAGATCTTGAAATTGTTGCTGCAGATACATCAGAACAGGTTCACGGCGGACAGCTGCAGTTGAAACTGCCGGAAGGAATAAAGGGGTCTGATATTCAATTTACCAATGATTATGTGACACAGACGATACGGATCAGTATTCCGGGAACAGACCGCTCTTATTTTGAAAACGGACCGATTACAGGAAGCAGTAATCACATTGCAACACTTTCTTATTCCAGCAAGGGAACAGATGGTGTGATAGAGATTGTAATGGATCATGTTTATGAATTAAAAACAGAATACGACAGTGCGTATTATTATTTTGATTTTTTGACACCACAGGAAGTGTATGATAAAGTAGTCGTAATCGATGCGGGGCATGGTGGACGCGCACCGGGAGCAAATAAACAGGGTATTAATGAAAAGGAAATTGACCTTGAGATTGTTCTGCAGTTAAAAAAGATACTTGATGAGGATGATCACAATATTGGTGTTTATTATACCAGAACAGACGACAGTAACCCTACTTTTGATCAGAGGGTACAGCTTGCAAATAAGTCGGATGCAGATCTTTTTATCAGTGTACATAATAATTCCACAAACAGCGGAAGAATGTCTTCGGCGCATGGTACAGCAGTCATGTATAATGAGGCAGATGAGAGTGAACTTGGAAGTAAGCGTCTGGCACAGATCTGTTTAGAGGAAGTAACAGGACAATTACAGAGCAGAAACCGTGGACTGGTTGAGGGAGACAGTATCTATATTATAAGAACGAGCAAGGTTCCGGTTGCATTGATCGAGGTTGGTTTTATGACTAATCAGGAGGAACTTGACCGGTTACGCTCAGAGGATTATCAGAAAGAAGCAGCACTTGGTATCTATCACGCGATACTGCGTGCATTTGAAGAAGGATATTAGTGTGAAAAGCAATGGCATACAGGGAAATGGAGAAGCGGAATGAACAGAATTATTTTTGCAACCGGAAATGCCGGTAAAATGAAAGAAATCAGAGAGATTTTAGGGGATATGGATGCCCAGATCCTGTCTATGAAAGAGGCTGGAATTAAGACAGATATCGTAGAAGATGGAACAACATTTGAGGAAAATGCCCAAATTAAGGCCAGGGCAGTTGCACAGTTTACCAAAGATATTGTTCTTGCGGATGATTCCGGGCTTGAAGTGGATTATCTGAACAAGGAACCCGGGGTGTATTCTGCCCGCTATATGGGGGAAGATACATCCTACACGATCAAAAATCAGGCGATATTAGACCGGTTAAAAGGTGTGCCGAAGGAAAAGCGCACGGCACGGTTTGTCTGCGCGATTGCAGCTGCAATGCCAAATGGCGATGTACTTATAACGCGAGAGACAATAGAAGGATATATTGGAGAAAAGCCTGCAGGAAGTAATGGATTTGGATATGATCCGATTTTTTATGTGGATGAATTTGGATGTTCTACTGCAGAACTTACAGAGGAACAGAAAAATCAGATCAGCCACAGAGGGAAAGCGCTGCGGGCGATGAAGGAAAAATTGAATCAGTATGGAATCTGATGTATCAGGAATGGGGATTGGAAATACATAGGATGGGGCAGGTAGCCTTATGAGAGTACTGGTTATAAGTGATACGCATAAAAAACATGAAAATTTAAAAGTCGTTTTAGAGAGAGTTTCTCCGGTGGATCTTGTGATCCATCTCGGAGATGCTGAAGGGTATGAAGATTATATTGGGGAGCTTTGTGGCTGTCCATTAGAAATTGTTGCCGGAAATAATGATTTCTTTTCTTCCCTGCCGCGCGAAAAGGAAATCATGGTAGGAAATTACCGTGTGTTTATGACGCATGGGCATTATTACTATGTTGGTTCCGGCATTGAAGATTTAAAGCGTGAAGCTTTAGCAAGAGGAGCAGATGTGGCAATGTTCGGGCATACACATGTGCCGATGATCGAGTATGGAGACGGGATTGTTGTCATGAATCCCGGGAGTATTTCTTATCCGAGACAGGAGGGAAAACGTCCTTCATACATTCTTATGGACATAGATAAAAAGGGCGTGGCACATTATGAAATTGAATATTTATAGTAAAAAAATCCCTAAATTAAAAAAATTTAAAAAATATAAAAAAAAGTGTTGACATTTATGTTTGCGTCCTATATAATAACTCTTGCGTCACGGATGAGACGGAAAAGACAAGCGCTTAGATGACTTGCTTTTCAATATTAAAAGTT
>ULXP01049986.1_pt1 | contig 10354 bp, 6 predicted proteins | sample 1961351 | NCBI WGS metagenome assembly ULXP01 (sample SAMEA4835840, study PRJEB28245) | human gut metagenome | biome: gut microbiome; material: fecal sample | place: Denmark | collected 2008 | reverse complement strand
TTTGCCGCCATAAGCGGTGTCTCTCCCGGTTCAATTTTTCCGCCCTGTGTCTCCCAGGTAGTGCGTTTTTTGTGTCTGCTCAATAAAATTTTACCCTGATATTCAGATAAAACTACTACATATTTATAAGTAGGCAGGGTGCCGACCGGGTAGGTTTTCGTTATCATATTTTCTCCTCTGTTGCCGCCCTATCACTCTAATTTCTGTTCTTTCCCGGCAATGATAAGTTTTTTATCGACCAGTGTATCGCCTTCGTATACCAGTTTCAGCGAAAAATATTCCTCACACTCATCCAAAAGCCGTAAGAATATTTTGTCACCTTCCCACAGTTTCAGGTCTTTGATCTCCTTTTTCGGAACCCAGACAAGTTCTCCCTCGTCGCAGTCAGTCATCTCTCCGGTAAACCGGTCTGCCGTAAATAAATGCATATATTCGGTGCCCCACTCATTGGAAATAAAGGTAATGACACCCCGCGCGCGGTAGGATGTCAGGATAAGACCTGTCTCTTCTTTTACCTCCCGCAGCATACATTCCTCCGGCATTTCCTCCGCCTCAAACTTGCCACCGACACCGATCCACTTGTCATGGTTCAGGTCGTTTTCCTTTTTTACCCGGTGCAGCATCAGATAACAGTCATCTTTTTCGATATAACAAAGTGTGGTTAAAAACATCGCATCCTCCTGTAGAAATTTTCTGTTTCGTTTTTGCTGCCGTTCACACGTACTGTGTGAGCAGCAAATATTTTTTTACTCCTGCAGACCTGCAAACTGCGCCATATAAAGCTTGTAATAAGCGCCCTTTTTCTCCATCAGCTCTGCCGGACTTCCTTGTTCTAAAATACCGCCCTTGTCGATCACAAAAATGCGGTCCGCATTCTGAATCGTGGAGAGTCTGTGTGCGATCACAAAACTGGTTCTGCCGGAAAGCAGCGCCTCGATTCCCTGCTGCACTAAAAGTTCTGTATGTGTATCAATGCTGGATGTTGCCTCATCTAAAATGAGGATTTTCGGCATGGAAATCATCGTTCTCGCAAATGCGATCAACTGCCTTTGTCCGATGGATAGTCCTGCTCCATGTTCTTTTAATTCCGTGTCATAGCCCTTTTCCATTTTCATAATGAAGTCATGCGCATTGACTGCCTTTGCAGCAGCAATCATTTCTTCATCGGTGGCGTCTAATTTTCCATAGAGAATGTTGTCGCGGACTGTCCCATGAAAAATGAAATTGTCCTGCGTCATGACACCCATCTGGCGTCTCAGACTCTCGATGGAAACTTTCGTCAGATCATAGCCGTCCACCAAAATTTTTCCCTCTTCAATGTCATAAAAACGACTGATCAGGTTTACGATCGTTGTTTTTCCTGCCCCGGTCGGGCCGACCAGTGCGATCGTCTCACCCGGTTTTACGGAAAAACTGACATCGGAAAGTACCTTTGTCTCTGCCAGCGTTCCTTTGTCGTAAGTAAAATTCACATGGGAAAACTCAACACTTCCCTTAATATCCGGCAACTCTGTCACATCTTTTGCATCCACAATGTCTGCATCGGTATCTAAGATATCAAAGATACGCTCTGCCGCTGTAAGATTCGTGACCAGATTGTTGTAAAAGTTGCTTAAATTCATGATCGGGTTCCAGAACATATTGATATAAGTACCAAATGCCACTAAAAGTCCGACTGATACTTTTTCAAATCCTAGGAAACGGATACCGACCAGATAAAGCATCATCGCACCAATTCCCCAGCAGAAATCGATGACCGGGCCAAACATGTCAGCATAAGTCACCGCATCCACGAATGATTTCTGGTGTTCATCGGTCAGGTCTTCAAAAATCTCCTGCGTCTCATCTTCCGCCGCAAAACTCTGTACCACATTCATTCCGGCAATATCCTCATGAACGTAGGCATTTAAGTTGGATGCCTTTTTCCGGAAAATCTGCCAGCGTTTGTGAGATGCCGTCTGTACAAACCAGATCCCGGCGATCATAAGCGGGATCGTAGACAGAGACGCAAGCGCCAGTCTCCAGTCTTTTACCAGCATGATCACAACGACACCGACTACCGTCACAAATTCCGGCACCAGCGTTGTAACCACATTGACCAGCACATCTTTTAGGGAATTGACATCCCCGATGATACGGGCAAGAATTTTCCCGGTCGGTCTGCTGTCAAAAAATGAAAATGACAGCATCTGAATGTGCTCATAGAGATCCTGGCGGATCTGAAGCAAAATTTTGTTGGAGATCACCGCCATTGCATACATTCTGAGTTTTACCGTCACAATAAAGATCAGGTTTAACACGAGTGCAAAAATTCCAAGCCCAATCAGCCCATGCAGATCGGACTGTGCAATATAGTGATCGATTGCTTCCTCGATCAAAAGCGGGTTTACCAGTGAGATTGCCACCGTAATCCCCATACATAATAGCACGGCGATAATCGTGCCTTTATACGCAAGCAGATAGGAAAACAGCCGCCGCATGATTTTTTTCTTGTCGGTATTTTCCATAAATTCGTCTTCACGATACGAATTGACTGCCATTACATCGCCTCCCCTCCTAAGAACGTGCCATACTGCGCCATGTAAGTCTCATAATAAAGACCGCGCTTTGCAAGCAGTTCCTGATGCGTTCCGCGCTCCGCAATCTCTCCGTCTTTCAGATAGATGATCTCATCTGCATGACAGACCGCAGAAATACGGTGCGCAATGATCATTTTCGTTGTATCTTTTAATTCATTTAATGTTTTCTGGATCTCATGCTCCGTCTCCATATCCAGCGCAGACGTAGAATCGTCTAAAATCAGGATTGGCGCATGTTTTGCGATCGCACGCGCAATACTGATACGCTGCTTTTGTCCGCCGGAAAGCCCGACACCGCGCTCACCGATGACCGTTGCATACTGTTCATCCATTTTTTCAATGAAATCCTTTGCCTGTGCACAATCTGCCGCTTTGCGTATTTCATCGATCGGCATTACCTTGCGCTGCCCCATCTTAATATTTTCCTCGATCGTGTCGGAAAACAGAAATACATCCTGCAATACAACAGAAATACTGCTGCGAAGCTGTTTTAAAGAAAGTTTCCGCACATCCGTGCCATCCACTTTTACAGCGCCGTCCGACACATCATAAAAACGCTGCAGCAGATTGACGATTGAGGATTTTCCTGAACCGGTCGCACCCATGATTCCGATGGTTTTTCCTGCCGGAACCGTAAAGTTAATATCAGAAAGGATATTTTTTCCCTCAATGGAAAATGAAACATGTTCGAAAGAAATGTCCCCTTTCACCTGTTCTAACACGACAGGCTGTTCCTCATCTTTGATCATCGCCGTCTCCCCGTAAATCTTCTTGATCTTTTTATAAGAAGCAACGGCAGAGGACAGATCATTGGTCAGCCAGCCGAGCATCTCCATCGGCCAGGTGCAGTTTCTGCTGTACTCTACAAATGCAACAAGTGCTCCAAGTGTCATATTTCCATGCATCACGGAAACACCGCCCAAAATTGTCATGGCAACCGGAAGCGCCTTTCCCACAAACTGGAAATACGGATAATATTTTACCAGCACCTTTGACTGACTGATATTTAAGTCATAGTAACGTTTGTTATGTGATAGAAATTTTTCAATTTCAAATTTTTCTCTGGCAAATGCCTTTACGGTACGCACACCCGCAAGATTTTCCTCTGCGACCGTGGTCAGCACCGCATTTTCCTCACTGATATCCTCGTAAATTTTATCCAGTTTCCGCTCCATGATGATTGCGATCGCTCCACAGGAAATCATTGTCACAAGCGGTATCAGTGCCAGTTTCCAGTTCAGATGGAACATACAGTAGAGCACCATGCTCACATGGATGACGACCTCGATCGTCAGCATGCCGACGTATCCCATCGCATTCCATATCTTATCAACATCATCCTTGACTCTCGCCATCAGTTCTCCGGTATTCGTGTTGTCAAAATAATTCATCGACAATGTCTGAATATGCCGGAACAGATCCTTACGGATCTGTGCGCCGATCTTAGAACTTAATACGTCAAATGAAAACTCTTTGCAGTATCCAAAGATGCAGCGGCCGATTCCCACTGCAACGATTCCCACCAGAAGTCCGGTGAGCAGTTCCATTTTCCCGCCGGTAATGACCTCATCCACGATCAGTTGCGTGATCTGCGGATAAACCATATCCAGCCCGGTCGCAATGACCATGGAACATATTGCGAACAAGTACCCATACCAGTAATGTCCGATATATGTATGTAACTTTTTCATATATCCCTGTTCTTCCTCCTTATCTTCCCCTTTACAATCCCCGGTTTCTGACATATTTTTGTGCTGTAGCACACCACTCTGGTGACATACAGCAGCCTGCACGCTTTGCGTCCAGACCCGTTAACACAAAAAAATCCCGCGGTGTCATATCTCACCACGGGAAGTATGTCAAAAAACATTCTATTTACTTTTGCATGAATCTATGCCAGCGTAACAGAATTAACCGAGGTAATTGTATGATGATTATGCAGTTCGTTCATTGTAACATTCGTTAATCTAATCATTACTTTTACCTCTCTTTCTTTTGGATTTTAGATTACTTTGCTAAGTATACGCTTGAGGCGGGTGGGTTGTCAAGGGGTGGGGGAAATTATGCAAAATTTGAAAATTACAACAATTTAATCTAAGTATTCTATCAGAGCAGGATATTTTTCTTGATTCTCTCTTATATAATTTCTTTTAAATGCGGCAAATCTTGATTCTCTTCGCAACAATGATTTTACTTTTCGCAATGCAAATTTCTGTTGTGCCGGATCCTGCATTTCTTCCAATGAATCATACAGTTTATTCATTTCCCGATTTAATTCCTGAAACCGGAAATCACTTTTGTACACCCTCATACCTGTATTTTTCAGATTAAATACTTCTGTGATTAATTTTGCCGTCAACACCGCTTGTCTGTTTTCGTTGTTTACTGCATGTACATCAATCTCATTCCCCTGCAAATGAAAAATGATTGCCTCTTCCGGATCAATCTTACAACAATCAATAATTCCCTCATCATAAATACGTTGGTTTTTCACGTTATTGCAATGTCCACAAGACCAAAACAAATTATTCCAGTCAAATTTGCGTTCCGGGTATTTTCCATCCAAATGTGGCAGTAAATGTTCCACCTGTGCATCCTGCAAGTCACTCAACTCACATATATAACATTTATTATGGAAATCTTCTTTTAGCTGCTTTACAACATCCGGCTTTGAATAACTTCCATTTGCTTTCTGTGCCTCCAATGCCAACGAGACCGGAGCAGGAAAACTGCGTTCTACTTTTACCATTAGATATCCTCCCTGCTCCTTAACACTTCCTTTAATCTTTGATATTCCGTCGTAATATTAAGTGCCAGATAATCTGGGATTTCATTTAAATACATCTCCAGCTCTGAGATTTCATCAAAATCTTCATCTGTGAGTTTTTCTTTATTTACCAGTTCTTTATAGCGATTAAACTTCTTCTGCAACAGCACTGACATTTCATTTGCATTGAAATACCCTTCTACAATTCCTGTATACGGCACATCTGACAGTCCATTTTTCACCAGAATCTTCTTTTCCAGATCATAAATAACTGCATTATCCACACTGTTGATAATAAAAGGCGAATGTGTTGACATAATGAACTGGATATTGGGGAAAATCGATGTCAACAGATCAAGAATTTTGCGCTGCAATTCCAAATGAAGGTGTGTCTCTATTTCATCAATTAAAACAATTCCTTCTACTGAAAAATCAAATTTTCTTCCAGACTGACTTTCCATACGAATAATCAGATCAACCACAATATCTAAAACGGCTGCATAACCACTGGAAAGCGTATTGAAATCAAACGGATCTCTGCCATCCATGTGAATCGTAAACCCAAACGTTTCCTCGTCAAATACAAGTTCTACCGAATCATCATCAAAGATTCTTTTTAACAAATTATCAAAATTTTTAAACCACGCTGCTATCTGCTCTGCTTTCTCTTTCTTTCCATTCGTAGCGGCCAAAGCCTGCGTCATTTTCAGATCAAGAAGATATTTTACAAAGTCCTGGCGTGGCATTTCTTCGATAGAATAATCCTTTTTTAGAGCAACTTTTTCTACATGCTGTGGGATCTGGGCTTTGAAAATGCGGTCAGCTTTGTAGTAGGCGGTTATGAATTTGCCCTGGGAGAACAAAGACGAAATATTCTCAACTGATTCATTAAATTGTATTACCACACCTGTTTCCTGAAGTAAAATTTCCTTTTCATACACCAGAAGTCTTTTTGACGTTCCCTTCTCATCTTTTGGGCACTGTTCTATCTTGTATAAGTTATTTTCGCCAAATTCTATGTCTGTAGAATATAAGTTTTCACATTCTATATTTTGTTCATTAAGATAATCCGGTCTTGTAATTAAATAAATATAACGAGCCAACGCATCCAACAGACTCGTCTTTCCACTTCCATTTTTTCCAGTAATGATCAAATGTTTCATCCGATCCTTTGATAAAGGAATTTCAATATTTTTCAAATGACGTACTTGATTTATTTTAATATCGGTAATAAAAATCTGGTCCACTTTTCCCTCATTTCTGATTCTACCAAATCCGGTCTTTCTTAAACAGTTACATTATTTAACTTTATTATACACATTGATAGGCAATTTTCCATTTAATTTTTGGGCAATCCAATTTTACACTCACAAACTTCAAATCCCATTTTACTGAATGTATCAATGAATTGTTGTTGATAACTTTCCACTTTCCCAGCAGATACAAAAACCGTCAACTCCTTTTTCGCTCTGGAACACCCTACATAAAATAATTTATACGCCAGCAAAATATTTTTTATTTTATTAATGTTTGCATAATTTTTTACATATTTATGTGTCTTTGACCCCTTTATACCATTCTGATAATAATCTTGATAACAATATTTATAATACACATTATCACCAAATTTTGAATCTATCTCTTCTACACATTTTTTTACACTTCCATAAACATCCTTATAATCATCTGCACTCTTTAAAAAATCCTTTTCAATCCCCTGTTTCATATTTTGAATAGCATCATTATATTCATAATAAAATTTTTGTAATGACTGAAATTCCACAGAAACATTTACGTTCATTCTAAAGAAATCATACATTGCCACACCAAGACTCGGACAATCTTCTGCTATAAAGAAAACTTTTTCATGCCCTTCCCCTTTTACTCCGTGCTGTGTTGAAACTTCATGATGCTCCAATCCTCTGCACAAGTTTACAAACTCCTTTACCGGAGCATTTAATAGTTCCTGATATTGCTCACTAAAAAATTGCTCTGCCACCTCTTTTTTTATGAGATTATTTTCTGAAAAAAATTGGATAAACTGTAATATGGTTTTATCTGACATTTCCGCATACATTTCATTTATCTCTTCCAATGTCTTTTTCAGTCGCTGCTTATCACTATGCATTTTTACATCAAGATTATTAATCTGGAAAAATTTATCTTTTCCAGTCTCTTTATTACGCAATATCTGTATCACCATGCCGTATTCTTTACGTTTAAAATGCTGTAATATTCGATCGACAACAAATAAAAAACGTAATAATACCTCCGGATTCTCATCTTCGTTTTTCGTCAAAACATCCTGTACTGAATATCTTCTCCCCCATCCGTATAACTTATTATCGTTTTCGTCCTTTAAGTTTCCTACCTGGCTATATAATCCCCCCGCTCCAATTTGAAGAAAACGTTCCTTATTTGTAACATACAATTTCAGAACATCTCCCCCCATTTCTTTTTCCTCTTTTTTTACCAGCTCATTCACATCATCCGTAATCATCAACCTCGGCTTGCTGCCTAAAATATCACACCTGTCATCCGGTGGCATCTGGGCATATTCGTCATTGCCATAAATATTATTCAGCAAATTTATGATTGCAGGTGTAGACCGGTAATTTGTTCTTAATTTCTCACTGGTGTCAAACTCTTCAAATTTCTGTTGGAAAGATCCGTCATATTTGTCATAAATCTGCTGCATCTGATCCCCAAACAAATATAACTTTGACTTGCTGTCTTTTACACAGTCATAAAAAAACTCCAACACATTTGCTGACGTATCCTGATACTCATCCAAAAATATATACTTGAAACATTCTGTCAGTTTTGTGCGGACAACCGGATATTTTTTCTCTATCTCTACCGAAAATGAAAGTAGATCATCATGCCCAACTCCTCCATCATATAAACTGTTAAATTCCCTCTCATTATAATAAATTTTAGTAATATTCTTTGTTATAGTTTCATATTCCAATTCCCCATATTTTTCCCTGTAATACTTTCCGCTTTCACTTTGTTCTCCTTTTTCCTTATCTCTTTCTATCTTTTCTTTTATCTTATCCTTATATAAATCCAGATACAGCTCCACTATCTTTGAATTTGTAAAATACGGCTTCATAAATTCCGAAAGAAACGCATGAATCGTCATTATTTTTACTGAATACCCTTCTAACCTGCGTTGTAACTCTTCAACGGCTCTGTTTGTATAGGTAATACACAAGATAGATGTAATGTGTTCCTCTCTGATAAGTTTTTCTATCCGCCGATAAATTGTCGTCGTTTTTCCACTTCCAGCAGGCGCATTTACCAGGAATAAATTATCTCTTACTCTGTCAGCCACTTTAATCCCTCCTCTATATATGACGGAAGCACATCTTTTTCCTTTTTATTTAAAAGGACAGAATACATAAAATCTGTTTTATAGCTGCTTGTTGCATTTACTATTTCACGCACACTCAACATCTCTTCTGCTTCTTCCAATATCTCAACTTCTTCTATTTCCTGTTTCACATTCTTATCATTTTTCTGTGGAATTTTAAACTCCAGCTTACTATCTTTCTTCTTTTTCTCCCAGACCCCTCTTGATCGTGTATCTTGTATGCTCAGATCATAAAGTTTAGCCAGCATCGCCTCTTCCAACGTTCTGGTACAGCCATCTTTTTCTCCCTGAAAGCTGACCATAATATAATCTCCAATTTTATTTTCTCCCAGATTCTGCCATTCATATAAATCTTTAATTTTAATAGCCTTCTTTTTCCCCTTTTGATGCAAATAATAATCCTTCAATCCGCCATTTGTTGTATAACTTCCTTTTATTTTATCAATCGTCTTTTCCTGTTTTTCATAATCTATATCTGTTAAAATAAGAGTTTTTATTTTAAGGAATTCTATCAACTCCCTGTACCGATGAGTGTATGCCCCTCCCACTTGCACAAATGCAATATATTGTTGCTCTAATACCCGATATTCTGGTCTCTGCAGCAGCCGTTTCAGATACATACGTTCTGTATCCCCTTCAAACATGATAACCTTATCCGCAAAAATTATATCTGCAAAATTTATCTGGTATAAAATGTTATACTCGTTTTCAATATCCTTTTTATTTAATTTCAAATCATTTAAAAACATACACATATCACAAATTCTTTTTTCAAAAATTTCTGGTGTCTTGCGAACTACCCGTATTGCAGATATTCCTGCAATCCTTACCACTTCGCTTGCATGTGTCGTCACAATTCCTTGCATTTTTTTATCTTTATACATTTCAAGCAGATAACGCACAAATTCTTTTTGCATTTGTGGATGCATATGCGCTTCCGGTTCTTCTATTACAAAAAAATTTACCTTTTTCTTTTGCTCGTCATCTTCAAGTTCTTTCAGGTATTTCTGAAGCTGCAGATGCATATAAATCATGTTGGAATATCCCAACCCCTGTGTTTCTTCTCCAAAATAATACTGATACCCCTCAATTTTATATTTTGCTTTTGATACATTCTGCAACAGTTCCTTTATATCTGAATCTGTAACATCCGGTTCGATTACAATTGCTTCTTTTCTTCCCCCATTTGTTTGGCTGATATTAGTCATTACTGTATTCAGTTCATATAATAAATTATCTGTAAGATTTCCCTGAATATCAACTTTAGATATCAAATCCATAATCGAATCAGGCCATTCTTCAAACACTTTTTCCCACTTTTCTTTGCCAATAAATTCAATCATCGCCGAACTGATAGCCTTTTTCTTTTTGTCTCCCTTTTCATCCGGCATATCTCGGTTTGCCCAAATATGTCTGTAATGAAACAATTTGTAAAAATCTTTTGGTTCTTCAATTTTTTGCAAATTTTCATAATTTTTGTCAGTATAAAAAAAATGTTCCCGATAACATTGTTCTACTATATGTATGATAAACTGCTCTAGCCTGTCTTTTCCTTTTTTCGATCCATCTTCCCCCAAAACACTTTCTAAAATTCTCTTACATTTATCAAATTGTTTGTCTAATAAATTGATA
>ULXP01063348.1_pt1 | contig 10367 bp, 8 predicted proteins | sample 1961351 | NCBI WGS metagenome assembly ULXP01 (sample SAMEA4835840, study PRJEB28245) | human gut metagenome | biome: gut microbiome; material: fecal sample | place: Denmark | collected 2008 | reverse complement strand
GGGGTAAAGAGAGCCGGGCTCGCCGTTCCGGATTCGATCATGCTGATCGTGGCACCGGGATGCTGCGGACGAAATACATCCCTGATCAGTTCCATGCGTGAATATGACAATCGATTTTTTTATCTGATGATGGACGAGACAGATATTGTAACAGGTCGTCATCTGAAGAAAATCCCAAAGGCAGTGGAAGAAATCTGTAATAGTCTGGATAAGAAACCATCTGTCGTGATGGTCTGTATTACTTGTGTGGATGCACTTCTTGGCACAGATATGGAGCGTGTCTGCCGAAAAGCAGAAGAAAAAGCAGGTCTTCCGGTGCGTCCATGTTATATGTATGCACTGACCAGAGAGGGAAGAAAACCGCCGATGGTACATGTAAGACAGTCCTTATATTCCCTTCTTGAACCAGCGAAAAAGAAAGGAAATGTGGTCAATCTTCTGGGATTTTTCTCCCCACTTGTGGATGACTGTGAACTGTATGATCTGCTTCGCAGTGCGGGAATAAAGACGATAAATGAGATATCTCGATGCAGGGATTTTGAAGAATATAAGGCCATGTCCGAGGCGAACTTTAACCTGGTCCTTCATCAGGAATCACGCTTTGCAGCGGAGGATTTTAATAACAGATTAAACATTCCGTTCATTGAACTTAGACGTCTGTATCAGACAGATAAGATACAGAATCAGTATCAGGCACTGGGGTCCGTGCTGGGCGTTTCTTTTGAACTGGAAGCGTACCGCAAGGCAGCCGAACTGGCGGTAGAGGATTTCCTAAAAGTCTGTCCGGATGCATCATTTGCAGTCGGGGAATGCATGAACGGGGATCCGTTTGAACTGGCACTGGCTCTTCTGAAATATGGATTCAAAGTACCTGAGATTTATGGAACGATTACGGCAGAGAACTTTGTGTATATGAAACAGCTTGCACTCTTAAGCCCGGAAACGAGGGTGTTTTCCAATATGGAACCAACCATGATCTATTACGATCCGGCACAGAGCGGAGTGAATATCACCATAGGCAAGGATGCCCTTTATTACCATCAGGACTGTCCTGGACTGATGTGGAACCAGGACGAACAGCCGTATGGATTCGCCGGGGTGAGAAGGCTGTTTGAGGCGTTAAAGGAGGTGGCTGGATGAGAGGACTTCGGAAATACCTGACGCCGTTCGCACCAGATCAGTCAGGTGCGGTGTCAGTACTTTTTGAACTGGGAGGTATTGTGGTGATCTGCGATGCCGGAGGATGCACCGGCAATGTCTGTGGATTTGATGAGCCACGGTGGTTTGAACAGAAAAGTGCGATTTTCAGCGCCGGACTTCGAGATATGGATGCAATCCTAGGACGTGATGACCGCCTGGTGGCGAAGCTTGCTGATGTGGTGCAGAAGATAGATGCAACGTTTGTAGCAGTGATTGGAACTCCGGTTCCAGCAGTTATCGCAACAGACTATCTTGCGCTTAAACGCATGAGTGAAAAAAAGATAAAACTGCCAATCCTGACAGTAGATACAGACGGAATGGAACTCTATGACAAAGGCGAAGAGAAAGCTTTTCTGGAGCTTTTTAAGATTTTTGCGATAGAAAAATATCAGGCGAAAGAAGACAGAATTGGTATTCTGGGGATGACACCGCAGGATGTCAGTGACCTTGACGCGGCAGACAAAATACGTGATCTATATCAGCAGAAATATGGCAAACAGGCAGTCTGTTACTGCATGGGAGACGGACTGGAAGAGATAAGAGAAGCCTCCTCAGTAAGTAGAAATATCGTTGTTTCGCCGGCGGCACTAATGACAGCAAAGTATCTGGAAAAGACATTTGGGACACCGTATGAAATTCACTATCCGCTGGTGGATGAACTAATTCCAGATGTAGATTATACCGGTAAAGAAGTTCTCATTGTACACCAGCAGGTAATTGCAAATTCTATTCGAAAAGAACTGTTGAAGAAGGGTGCAAAAAGGGTTCAGATCGCAAGCTGGTTTATGATGAAAAAAGAGCTTTTGGCAGATGGTGATGTGCTTCTCCGAGATGAGGATGCTTACATAGAACTTGTGCAAAATGGAGATTTTGATATCATTTTTGCAGATGGATGTATGGAGCGGATGATACCAGAATTTAAGGGAATATTTGTAGACACACGGCATTTTGCGGTGTCTGGAAAGTCGATTGGAAAATAAAAATCCTGCTGTATTTATGAAGTGATACAGTAGATTGGAGAAACTTATGAGTGAAGAGATTACCAGACAGATCCGTGTCTATGGAATCGTGCAGGGGGTAGGATTCCGGCCAACAGTCAGCCGTCATGCAGCTGCTCGTGGAATACATGGAAATGTTTGTAACAAGGGGCCTTATGTGGAAATCTATGCACAGGGACCAGAGGAAGCTGTCAGCGGATTTATTTCAGATATCGAGAATCGACCGCCGAAGCGTGCGGCAATCCTTAAAATAAATGTAGAAAATATAGAGAATTCGGAGAGATATACACAGTTTGATATCATCGAGAGCGAGAAGACAAAGGGTGAAATTTTTGTTTCTCCGGATATCGCAATCTGTGAGGAATGCAAAGAGGAAATGTTTGATCCGAAGAATCGGAGATATCTGCATCCGTTTATCAACTGCACCTGTTGCGGACCGAGACTGACGATTCTGGATTCGCTTCCTTATGATCGTGAGCGGACCAGTATGAAAGAGTTTCCGATGTGTCCGGACTGTGCGAAAGAATACAATGCTCCTGCGACCAGAAGATACGATGCACAGCCGGTATGCTGTAATGAATGTGGTCCGGAAGTGTATCTGATCGGCAGAGAAGAACGGGGCAGAGAAGCAATCACTTATGCGAGAAAAACGATTGCCGAGGGCGGAATTGTTGCAATCAAGGGAATCGGAGGATTTCATCTTTGCTGCGATGCTTCGAATGAAACAGCAGTTCGGAAACTTCGCCAGCTTAAACGTCGCCCGATGAAGCCGTTTGCAGTGATGGCAAAAAATCTCGAAGCAGTCAGAAAAGAATGTGAAGTGAGTGCAGAACAGACCAGGATCCTAGATGGACATCAGAAACCGATCCTGCTTCTGGATAAGAAAAAAGAAGCAAAAATCCTCTGTCCGTCTGTAGCACCGGGCAATCCCAAAGTTGGTGTAATGCTGCCGTATGCACCAGTACAGCTTTTGATTTTTACATATGATGACGGAATTGAAATGCCGGAATTTCTGATAATGACCAGTGGAAATACTTCTGGTGCGCCAATCTGTCGTGATGATCAGGAAGCAGAGGCAGAATTGTCCGGATTCTGCGACTGCATGCTGTCCCATGACCGCAAGATCCGTATCCGTGCGGACGATTCGGTAATGGATTTTTATGAGGACAGACCATATATGATCCGACGTTCCAGAGGGTATGCACCTCTTCCGTTTATGGTTTCCACACCATATCGAGGACAGGTGCTTGCCATTGGTGGAGAACTCAAGAATTCTTTTTGCATTGGTGTGGATAACCGATTTTATCCGTCTCCATATGTCGGAGATCTGGAAGATCTGCGAACGGTAAAAGCACTTCGGGAGACTGTAGGAAGGATGGAAACACTGCTGGAAGTAGAACCGGAGATTGTATGCTGTGATATGCATCCAAAGTACAATTCTGTGATGGTCGCGGAAGAACTGGGACTTCCGGTGGTGAAAGTGCAGCATCATTATGCACATATCCTTTCCTGCATGGCAGAAAATGACTGCGCAGAGCAGGTGATCGGTGTATCTTTTGATGGAACCGGATATGGAACTGACGGTACGATCTGGGGAGGAGAAATCCTGTTATCAGATTTAGATGGATTCACGAGAGTGGGAAGTGTGATGCCGTTTCTTCAGGTTGGTGGAGACGCTTCTTCGAAAGAAGGATGGAGAATTGCAGTTTCTCTGATCTATGGAATGACAGGTGACAGAAAAAAAGCAGCTGAAATCACAGAAAAATTAGAACTTTGTACGAAACAGGAAGCAAACGTGCAGTTTACCATGGCAGATCGTAAGATCAATGCCGTGATATCAACCAGTGCAGGACGATTGTTTGACGGTGTGAGTGCGATGCTTGGAATCCGAAAGAAGTCTACATTTGAAGGTGAGGCTTCTATGGCACTGGAATTTGCAGCAGAAGAGTACCGGGAAACTATGCTTGAAAAGAGTAAACAACAAATTCAGGAAACTGAAAAATATGGTTACGATAAAGAGGATACAGATACTCTCAGTAGAAATGAAAATCTGTCAGAGACAGAAGAAATAAAGAGAATGGATGACAAGTTGATTTCTGCAGGCGATCGCTTGCTGCTCAACACAGAATCCCTGATAAAAGAAATCCTGAATCGTCAATTAAATGGAGAAGATCCGGGCAAGCTGGCATACTTTTTCCATCGGGAGCTTGCCTGCCAGATCACGGCAGCCTGTGTGAAGATCAGAGAACTGAGCGGCTGTAATAAAGCAGCCTTAAGTGGCGGGGTTTTTCAAAACAGACTGCTTCTGGAGCTGACTGATCATATGCTTCTGGAACAGGGATTTGAAGTGTTGAAACATCAGCTGCTGCCGCCAAATGATGGTGGGATTGCGCTGGGACAGGCTGTGTATGCGATGGCATATCTGGAAAAAAGCATAGAGACAAAGACTATATAAAATAATACAAGTTACATAGTAAAAGGGAGGCATTACCATGTGTGTAGGGTTATCAGCAAAAGTAGTAAAAATCAGTGAAGGAACAGCAGTTGTAGATGCTGGTGGAGCTAAGAGAGAAGTTTCCGCACAGCTTCTGGAAGACCTGGAGCCAGGCGATTATGTGATGGTTCACGCAGGCGTTGCAATTGCAAAGATCACCGATGAAGATGATGACGAAACAGATCAGTTAATGGAGGAACTGCTGTAATGGGAGAAGAGAAAAAAAGAACAGCGCGGGAGATCATAGAGAACTATGATGGTGCGGCAGTCCGTATTATGGAAGTCTGTGGAACACATACACACGAGATATTTCGACTTGGCATTCGCAAACTTCTGCCACCACAGGTGGAACTGATCTCTGGTCCGGGATGCCCGGTCTGCGTAACACCAGTCGGATTTATTGATGAAGCGGTGTGGTTGGCACTGAAAAAAAATGTGACGATCTGTACCTTTGGAGATCTGGTACGAGTGCCTGGAACGGAAATGAGCCTTGCAGGAGCAAGAGAAAAAGGAGCAAAGATCAGAATCGTTTATTCTCCGGCCGATGCAGAAAAATATGCTCTTGAACATCCGGAAGAACAGGTCGTTTTTCTTTCTGTCGGTTTTGAAACAACGACACCGGCAGAGTGCCTTTCTGTAAAACAGGCGAAGAAAGATGAGCTTTCTAATTATTCTCTGTTAATGGCGAACAAAACCATGCCACAGGCATATGAAGCCTTAAAAGGAAGTGCAGATGTTTTTCTGTATCCCGGACATGTCAATGCAATCACAGGTACGGAACTCTGTGAAGATTTGACAGAGGAAGGGGTAAGTGGTGTTGTGGCCGGTTTTACAGCAAAAGAGCTTCTCACAGCACTGGCGGTTGCACTGGTGAAATTTCAGGAGGGAAAACCGTTCTTTGTAAACTGCTATCCGCGAGTTGTGAAGCAGGAAGGAAGTCGTGAGGCACAACAGCTTACCGAAGAAATGACAGAGGCGTGCGATAGTGAGTGGAGAGGTCTTGGAGTGATTCCAAAGTCAGGAGTCTGCCTCAAAAAAGAATGGAGTGTATTTGATGCAAGAAAGAAATACAACATTCCATCGATTCAGGGCAAAGCGAATCCTGCCTGTCGGTGCGGAGATGTCCTGCAGGGAAAATGTAAACCATCCGATTGCAAAGTATTTGGGAAAGTCTGTACCCCGCAACATCCGGTAGGCGCGTGTATGGTTTCGAATGAAGGCGCATGTTCGGCTTATTATGCGTATGGAGACAATCAATAAATCAACGTATTCCGAATGATTGTAAGACTGCGAGAATTACGAAGTAATGAAGCAATCTGCAGGTATGATAATATTAAGAAAAAAGAGGATGATCCTATGAGCAGTTTAAAAGATAAAACAGTAACGATGGCACACGGTGCCGGAGGTCGCCAGACCTCTGAACTGATCGACCAGATTTTTGCAGCACATTTTGCAAATCCGGATCTGACTGCAGATGATGCAGCAGTATTGACTCCGCCGGCAGGAAAAATGGCAGTATCAACAGACGGATTTATCGTTTCACCGGCATTCTTTCCGGGAGGAAATATTGGTAAACTTTCTATCTGTGGAACAGTCAATGATCTTGCCTGCATGGGTGCAAAACCACTCTATCTGACCTGTGCATTTGTTATCGAAGAGGGATTTCCGATGGAAAAACTGGAAGAAATCGTTTCTGCGATGGAAAAAACGGCGGCAGAAGCAGGTGTACATATCGTGTCCGGAGACACCAAAGTAGCCGGAAAAGGACAGGTGGATGGTGTTTTTATCACAACGACCGGAATGGGACAGATTGAAGACGGAGTAAATGTTGGCGGAACACTTGCGCAGCCGGGAGATGCGATTATCGTGACCGGAGATGTCGGAAGACATGGATGCACGATCCTTCTTGCAAGAGAAGATTTCGGAATTGAAGCAAATGTTACCAGCGACTGCGCGCCTCTCTGGAAAACAGTAGAAGCTGTTATGAACACGACTCATGATCTCCATGTAATCCGCGATGCTACAAGAGGTGGTGTCGGAACTGTTCTCTATGAAATAGCCGGACAGAGCAATGTTGGGATTCGACTTGATGCCGCCTCTGTTCCGGTAGCACCGGAAGTCAAAGGAGTCTGTGGCATGCTTGGACTCGAACCACTTTATCTGGCATGCGAAGGCCGTATGGTCATCATGGCACCAAAAGCCGAAGCTGAAAAAATCGTAGAGACTCTCCGTCAGTGTCCGTATTCGAAAGATGCGGCTATTATCGGTGAAGTGATTCAGGATCAGCCTGGTAAGGTAGTTATGACTACTGAGATCGGAACGCAGGCGCTCTTGCCGCAGCCGGGGGGAGAGTTATTGCCGCGTATATGTTAAGATATGAGTAATCATTAATTATGAGTAATCACGAATCTGCACAGAGATAGAAAAAATGGTTTCCTGACACACTGCGATTTCTGTTCGTTACGTGCGCTTGTTTGCCGTCAGTTCAATCCAGTTTTCTACTCGTGCAGAATTCTGTTGACTGGATGAATTTAATAATATATTGCTCTGTTCAGAAGAAATGTCCCATGAGGGCACTGAACAGCTATAATTATTGTATGTATAACACGGAGGACTAACATGGATACTAGAGTAGCAGTAATCTCCATCATTGTAGAGGACAACAATTCGATTGAAACTTTAAACCAGCTCCTCTATGACGCCCGCGACTACATCATCGGCCGCATGGGCATCCCATACCGTGAAAAAGGAATCAGCATCATCAGTATCGCCATTGATGCTTCACAGGATATCATCAGTGCTCTTTCCGGCAAGATTGGCCGACTGAAAGGCGTATCCACGAAGACCGCTTATTCCAATGTCATCACACACATGGAGGAAAAACATGATTAAAATAGCAGTGTACGGCAAAGGTGGCATTGGCAAATCAACGACTGTATCCAATGTGGCAGCAGCACTTGCAGAAAAAGGTTTGACAGTTATGCAGATTGGCTGTGATCCAAAAGCAGATTCCACGATTCAGCTTCGTCACGGAAAAGAAATGAGAACGGTGCTTGATCTTTATAATGAAAAAAAGCAGAACCTCAAACTCAAAGACATGACCATGGTCGGTTATCAGGGCGTGATCTGTGTAGAGGCAGGTGGTCCGACACCAGGGCTTGGCTGCGCAGGACGTGGAATCATTACGGCTCTTGAAAAATTAAAGGAAACCGGAGCGTATGAAACCTATAAACCGGATATTGTCCTTTATGATGTACTGGGGGATGTTGTTTGCGGGGGTTTTTCCATGCCAATGCGAAAAGGATATGCGGACAAAGTTTTTATTATCACATCCGGGGAAAATATGGCAATCCATGCCGGGGCCAATATTGCCATGGCGGTACAGAATTTCAGAAACCGTGGTTATGCTGCCCTTGGAGGAATTATCCTGAATTGCCGCAATGTAAAACGGGAAGAAGAAAAAGTACAGGAACTTGCGGAAGATTTTGAAACAAAGGTAATCGGAAAACTTACCCACAGTGATCTGGTTACAGACGCAGAAGAACAGGGAAAGACTTTGATGGAATGTTATCCGGAAAGCGAAATGGCAACAGAATACCGCATACTGGCAGAGCAGATTCTGAACCTCTGCAGAGAGGATGGTTTATGCTGAAACGAGTTGGTGGTGAGATAGATCCGGAAGGTGCGGTTACAACGATTGGAGAGGCTGATTTTCCTGTTCCATTTCCAACAGGTCTGGAATTTAATTCTCCCGCACATGGTAACTGGAACATTGTTCATACCGGAATGCTGATGCCAGAGGCAATCCAGATTTATGTCTGTGCAGACAACTGCATGCGGGGTGTTGTCCTGACAGCGGCAGAGATGAATGCAGCAGAACGTTTTTCCTTTGTGATCGTAGAAGAAGAAAATCTGCTCAATGGAAATCTGGAGGATGTGACGATCGAAGGAGTGACCGATGTTCTGAAGAAACTTGAAAAAAAACCGAAAGCAGTGCTGCTTTTTACAGTATGTCTGCACCATTTTCTGGGATGTGACCTGGAACTGGTGTATGGAGAACTGGAAGCACGCTTTCCGGAGATCGTGTTCGTACGCTGTTATATGGATCCGATCATGCAGAAACATGGAGCTACGCCGGATCAGAAACTACGCAAAGCAATCTATGATCCTCTGACAGCAGGATACATTGATAAGAAAACAGTGACTCTTGTCGGAAGTGACTTTGTGCTGGATAAAAATAGTGATATCAAGCGTTTGCTGAAAAATAAGGGATACACGTTAAGAGAAATCCCGGCATGCAAAAACTGGGAAGAATACCAGTGTCTTGGTGCAGGAGAATTTTTTATTTCCTGCTATCCTCCGGCAAAATATGGTGCAGAAATGCTGGCCGAAAGACTGAACAGAAAACATCTGTATCTGCCGGGAAGTTTTGATTATGGGGAAATTAAAGAAGAACTGAGAAAGCTGCTACAGGAGCTGCAGACGGGCCAGGAACAGGAGAATATTTCAGATATAAAAACAATATCTGAAGAACTGGAAGCTTTTTGCAAACGAGAAATTATATTCTGCGAAGCTGCTGCTGGTCACGCCAAAGCAATCATTGGTGATACTTCGATCGTCCTGGATTATCTGTATCATCCCAGACCACTTGGACTTGCAGGTTTTCTTCTGAAACATGGATTTCATGTGACAACGGTTTACCTTGACAGTGTAAGCCCGGAAGAAAAAAATGTATTTGACTGGTTAAAGATACATCATCCAGATCTTGAACTCTGTGCTACGATTCAGGCAAAGATGCGTGTCCTTCCACGCCATACAGAAGAGAAAGTTCTTGCCATTGGGCAGAAAGCCGCCTGGTTTTCCGGCAGCAGTTATTTTGTTAATATGGTGCAGGGTGGTGGTTTATGGGGCTTTGATGGGATTCGAAGGACTCTGGAATTGATGACAGAAGCTTTTCTCGAAGAAAAAGCTCCGGAAGATCTGATCATTCGCAAAGGATGGGGGTGCGAAAGCTGCATATGAGACAGTCGTATAAGATTATACCGGTTTATACTGCGGATGTTTCAGGCGTGTGTTCTGCCCTGTATGAACTTGGCGGTATGGTGGTCATGCACGATCCTTCAGGCTGTAATTCTACCTACAATACGCACGATGAGATTCGCTGGTACGATCAGGACAGTCTGATCTATATTTCCGGGCTGACAGAAATCGATGCAGTCATGGGAAATGATGCGAAATTTATTCATGATATTGAAGAAACGGCGCGAGAATTGAAGCCAAAGTTTATTGCCCTTGCGGGTTCTCCAATCCCATTTATGAATGGGACAGATTTTCCTGCAATTGCCCAGGTGATTGAGACAGAGACAGGAATTCCGGCTTTTGCCATTCCAACGAATGGTATGCATGATTACACTTATGGTGCAGGAATTGCTCTGGCAAGGATTGCAGAGCGATTTACAGGAGAGTCGGAAACTGTATCAAAAACAGCAGAATCGGCAATTGACAGAGAAGCGTCAGTCAACCAACCTCATACGCTCAATCTCCTTGGTGTAACCCCACTGGATTTTGGGCCACAGATCAATGTAGATATCATGAAGAAAAATCTTCAAAAATATGGATGGGAAGTTGTTTCCTCCTGGGCTATGGGTGATACACTTGAAAATTTGTCCCGCACA
>ULXP01055395.1_pt1 | contig 10410 bp, 4 predicted proteins | sample 1961351 | NCBI WGS metagenome assembly ULXP01 (sample SAMEA4835840, study PRJEB28245) | human gut metagenome | biome: gut microbiome; material: fecal sample | place: Denmark | collected 2008 | reverse complement strand
CTGCGCCGTTTCGGGTGTTGCCGATACATGCAGCTGCACCGACGCGCCAACGTTAATCCAGCTGCTGGCTGCCGTCAAGGTGAGTTTCGTCGTCTTGGGGTAAATGACAAGCGTCCACGTTGCGGAAATTGTGCTGTTCTCCGCGCTGACGGCGTTCACCGTTACCGTCGTGATTTCTGTCACGTTCTTCGTGGTCAGCACGCCGCTGGTCGAAATCGTCGCGACGCTCGCGGGGCAGTTGAGCGAGTAGATAACCTTCTGATTTGCGGCATCCTTGGGCAGAATCGTCGCCTTGATGGTCGTAGACTGCCCGCCGCCGAGTTTTGCCGCGCCGCTGATGGTCAGCGACTTGACCGTTTTCTGTACCTTGACAGTGAACTTCGCACGGACACCCGTGCCGTCCGTCGCCGTCGCGGTAATCGTCACTGTGCCCGCCTTGAGCGCGGTCACAACGCCATTCGCATCCACCGTCGCAATGCGCTTGTTGCTGGTCGACCAAGTGACGCTCTGTGCGGCATCTTCCGGCAAAACGCGCGCCGTCAGCTGAAGCGTCTTGTCTTCGCCGTCCACATCAATGTAGTTTCTCGGCGCGGAAATGGCAACCGTCGTTACCGGGGGCAGAATCTGCACGGTGCGCGTCGCCGTAATCGCGCTGTTCTCCGCGCTGACCGCCGTTACCGTGATGGTCACGGGCGCGGTGAACCCCTTGCCAGCCTTCAAGCGCCCATGCCGGTCAATGGTCGCGATGTCTTTGCCGCAATCCACCGACCAGATAACCTTCTGGTTCGTCGCCGTAGCGGGGGTGATGACGGCGTTCAGCGTGATGGTTTTTCCCTGCGCGACGGCACTTGCGCCGCGGATTTCCAGCGTACCGACCGCGCTGCCGACCGTCAGGGTGATTTTCGCCGAACGGCCCGAACCATCCGTCGCCTTGGCGGTAATCGTCACCTTGCCGACCTTCTTCGCCGTCACCAGACCGTTTGCATCCACCGTCGCAATGCGCTTGTTGCTGGTCGACCAAGCCACCTGCTGGGAGGCGTCCTCCGGGATGCATTTTGCCGTCAGCTGAAGCGTCGGGGACGCGAGGTCAATCGTCAAGCGCGGCGCGGAAATCGCAAGTCCCGTCGTCACCGGGCGAATCGTGACCGTGTGGGTGGCGCGAATCGCGCTGTTCTGCTTGGACACCGCCGTCACGGTAATGGTCGTAATTCCGCTGACTTTCTTGGTCGTCAGCTTGCCGCTCTGGCTGATGCTGGCGATGCTCTTGTCGCAGTCCACCGACCAGACGACGCCCTTTTCCGTCGCATCCGCCGGCATCATCACCGCCCTGAGCGTGATGGACTTGCCCGCCGCGACGCTGCCTGCGCCCTCGATGGTCAGCCCCGTCACGCCGCTGACGACGCGCAGGGTGATGCTGCCCTTGACCTTGCTGCCGTCCTTCGCCGTGGCAGTGATGGTCACTTTGCCGGTTTTGCGCGCCGTCACCAGGCCGCTTGCATCCACCGTCGCGATTTTGCTGCTGCTGCTCGACCATGTGACATCGGCAATCGCGTCCTCCGGGTCGCAGGTCGCTTTCAGCTGCAAAGTTTTGCTGCCGCTCAAATCAACATACGTCGTGGGCGCGCTGACGGTGATTTTTTTCACGCCCGGCGCAATGCACAGGCGGAAGTTCGCATAGCGCGACGGGTCGCTTTTCAGCGCCGCCGACACCTGCACATAGTGCGTGTATGCCACACGTTTGGTGGTAATAACGCCGCTTTTGATGGTCGCCAGCGAAGCATCCGCCGGGTACAGCGTCCATTCCAAATCGCTGTTCGGGACGTTTTTTCCGTCGATGGTGACGGAGAACGTCAGCTTCTCGCCGCCGCGAACCGTCTTTGCGCCGGAAATAACGACTTCGCCTTTCGCGGGCGGCGTAGGCAGCGGCGGCGCGGGCGGCAGGTCACTGCCCGTGGTGATATCCGACGGCGTTGTGACCGCCAGCGCTGTATTGCTCCATTGCGGCACAAGCAGCACCGCCAGCGCCAGCATCAGCACCAACGCCGCCTTTTTCATGCTTTGCTTCATGGTTCTTTCCTCCTACCAATTTCCGAAAAAGGGATTCCGCATTCTTCATTGTAGCGCAGAGCGCAGCCCTGCGTCAAGCAAATTTCGCCTGTGGGTGAAGAATTTACAAGTCACCGCCTTGCAAAGGCGTAAATCCCAATCGCCGCGGCAATGGACAGATTCAGCGAATCCACCTTATTGCTGCTTGGAATGCGCACAGGCTGCCCCAGACGGCTGAACTCCGGCGGCAGACCGCTGCCCTCGTTGCCGAAAATCAGCGTCCATCGGTCAGGAATGTCGCCTAACACATCCGGCAGGGACTTCGACCCGTCGAGCATGAACGGATAGAGCGTGTGTTCCGGGAACTGCGCCTGATACTGCGAAAAATCATCATAGACATGCAGCCGCAGCTGGAAGATGCTGCCCATGCTGGCGCGGACGGTCTTGGGGTCAAACACATCCACGCACGGGCGGATGACGGCAATATCCTGCACATCAAAGCCGAGCGCTGTGCGGAAAATCGTGCCGACATTACCGCTGTCCGACGGGTGATGCAGGACGATATGCGGCTTGTCAGGGCGCAGGTCATCCTCGAACTTGCTGAACACCGCCGCCGCGAAGCAGTTATCCTTCCCCGAAATGCGGGAAAGCGCCTTGTCCGCCTCTTCCACACGGATATGGTGCTTTTCCGCTTCCTCGCGAAGCCGCTGTGCGCCCTCGGTTCCGGCGCTTCGGCTATGCAGCAGCACGCGGCGGCAGCTTTCCGGGCGGTGCAGCAGGCATTCCATCGCCGGGAACATCCCCGGTGCGTAGGCATAATCCAGCTCCGCCGAATAGGTTGATAAAGACGGCATAATTGCCCTCCTAATTAGAATAGCGCTTCCACAAAGTCCTTAGCATTGAAGGGCTGCAAGTCGTCGATGCCCTCGCCTACGCCGATGTACCACACCGGCACTTCCAGCTCCTGCCGGATGGCAAGCGCAATGCCGCCCTTCGCCGTGCCGTCGAGTTTGGTCAGGATGATGCCGCCGATTTCGCAGACTTCCTTGAACGCGCGCGCCTGCGCCAGACCGTTCTGCCCCGTCGTTGCATCCAGCACGAGCATACAGCGCACATCCGCTTCCGGGAACTCGCGGTCAATCACGCGGCGCATCTTGTTCAGCTCATCCATGAGGTTCTTCTTGTTGTGCAGGCGGCCGGCTGTATCAACAATCAGCAGATCCGCGCCCTGTGCCTTGGCGGACTGGATGCCGTCATAGACGACCGCCGCGGGGTCAGCGCCCTCAGCGTGCTTGACAATCGGCACACGCGCGCGTTCCGCCCAGACAGTCAGCTGGTCAGCCGCCGCTGCACGGAAAGTATCCGCCGCGCAGAGGATAATCCGGCGGCCAATGTTCTGGAAGCGCAGGGCAAGCTTGCCGATGGTGGTCGTTTTGCCCGCGCCGTTCACGCCGACAACGAGCATGACCATCGGCCAGCGCAGCGGCGGACGCGGGATGTCCATCTGCTCAATCATGATATCTTTGAGCATCTGCTTGGCGGTATCGGCGTCCTTGACCTTGTTTTCGCTCACGCGGCGGCGCAGTTCATCCATAATGGCGGTTGTCGCCTTCATGCCGCAGTCGGACATGAGCAGGATATCTTCGAGTTCCTCATAGAAGTCCTCGTCAATCTTCCTCGTTTCCTTCACCAGCGTATCGACGCGCCCCATCAGCGAATCACGCGTCTTGGTTAATCCTTCACGCAGTTTTGCGAACAGTCCCATCGTCTTTCCTTCTTTCTAAGGGGCATTGCCCCTTGACCCTTTCGCGCGATTGAGTTGCGCGCATCTTCATACTTTTTTCCGCATGTTTAGCAGGGATTTCGCCTCTGCGGAGGCGACCAAAGGGCTTTCCGATCGCCCTTTGGAAACCTTCGGTGCCCTCTTGCATAGTAGGTTTTTATCGTTGCTCCAATTAGTTTGTGTACCCTTCGTTCTTTCAAGCAGCAATACAAACCAAGCTGCATGGGAGTGTCCGCGCCGAAGGAGTCAAGGGGGCGATCGGAAAGCCCCCTTGTCGCGCCCGCAGGCGCGATTCCCCCTGCAACAATCAAAATCAATTTACACAGAAGCAATCAGCCCCAGCTTGCGCAAGCATCAAGCCTTATGCTTCTCCAAGAACACCATCAGCACCGCCACATCCGCGGGCGACACCCCCGGAATCCGGCTCGCCGCCGCAAGCGACCGCGGACGCTGCTTCATCAGCTTCTGCCGCGCTTCAATCCGAAGCCCGGTCACTTCCTCGTAGGGCAAATCCTCCGGCAGCAGCGTCTCTTCCATCTGCCGCGCGTGGCGAATCAGCGTCTCCTGTCGCTCCAAATAACCCTCATACTTCACCGAGATTTCCGCCTGCTCCTGCGCGGGCTTGCCAAATTGCCTAATCTCCGGCGAAAGCTCCGCCAGCGCTGACAGCGTGATTTCCGGGCGTTTCAGCAGTTCCACTGCACTTAGCCCATTCTGTGCTTCCGGCTGATGATGCTTCTCCAGCCAGTCGTTCAGCGTGACGCCGGGCGTGTACTTCGCCTTGCGGAGTTCGCCCAGCAGCTGCGCGGTTTCCGATGCCTTGCGTTCCGTGCGCTCCATGCGCTCCCGCGTCGCCAGACCCGCCTCGTAGGCGATGCGCGTCAGGCGCAAATCCGCATTGTCCTGCCGCAGGGATAAGCGATGCTCGGCGCGGCTCGTCATCATGCGGTACGGCTCGTCCGTGCCTTTCGTCGTCAGGTCGTCGGTCAGCACGCCGATGTACGCCTGATCGCGCGTGAGCACAATCGGCGGCTTGCCCTGCGCCGTCAAAGCGGCATTCATGCCCGCCAGCAAGCCCTGCGCGGCGGCTTCCTCATACCCGGATGTGCCGTTGATCTGCCCCGCAAAAAACAGCCCCCGCACATCCAGACTTTCCAGCGTCGGGCGCAATTGCCGGCTGTCGATGCAGTCATACTCAATCGCATACGCCAGCCGCGTCAGCTCGCACCGACGCAAACCCGGCACGGAGCGGTACATCTCCCACTGTACATCCTCCGGCAGCGATGTGGACATGCCCTGCACATACCATTCGCGGCTTTGCATTCCTTCCGGCTCAAGGAACACCTGATGGCGCTCCTTGTCGGCGAACTTGACGATTTTATCCTCAATCGACGGGCAGTAGCGCGGCCCGATGCCGTGGATTTTGCCGGAATACAGCGGCGCACGGTGGAGATTTCGGCGGATAATGTCGTGCGTTTCCGGCGTCGTCCATGTCAAATAGCATGCGTAGGTATTGTGCAGCGCGCGGTCGGTCATAAACGAGAACGGCGTGACAGGTTCGTCGCCGGGCTGGGGCGTCATTTCGTCAAAATCAATCGTCCGCACGTCGATGCGCGCGGGCGTCCCCGTCTTGAACCGCCGGAGCGGAAAGCCGATGCGCGTCAAGCTGCCGCTGAGGTTCGGCGCGCTCATCAGCCCCTGCGGCCCGCCCGGCGTGATGCTCTCCCCGATGATAATCTGGCTGCGGAGGTACACGCCGCACGCGACAACCGCGACTTTACAGGAGATATGCTGCCCCGTCGTTGTCGTCACACCGGTGACATGTCCGTTCTCGACGTCAATCGCGGCGACTTCCCCCTGCCGGACGGTCAGGTTGTCCTGCGTCATCAGCGCGGTACGCATCCGGTTCTGGTACTGCTGCTTGTCCGCCTGTGCGCGCAGGGCGTGAACTGCCGGGCCTTTGGACATATTGAGCATTCGGCTTTGGAGGAACGTATCGTCGATGGCGCGCCCCATTTCGCCGCCCATTGCGTCCAGTTCACGCACAAGATGCCCCTTTGCGCTGCCGCCGATAACGGGATTGCACGCCATGAGGGCGATGCCGTCCATATTCAGCGTCAGCAGGAGGGTATCAAGCCCCATGCGCGCCCCTGCGAGGGCGGCTTCACACCCCGCGTGTCCGCCGCCGATGACTACCAGATCCTTCATCATACGCCTTCTGCTCCTCGGAAATAGGATTCCAGTATGATTATACCATAGGGAGGGGGAAAAGGAAAGAGGGAGAGGCGAAATTAGGGCGGGAGGAATGTGGATAACCGCGCAGAAGGAGCAAGGGAAAAGCGAACAGCCCCATCGCGCCGGATAGGCGCGGCTTTCTATCCCCCCCATCTCAAGCAAAATCAAGCGAAATCAAATGAAATCAAGCCAATTCAAATGAAATCAAATTTTCTTGCCAATTGCGGACATCCGTGCTATCATGCGCATATAGCGAACGCAAGTTCCTATATTTCGCGGCGTACCTGCCCGCGCCGCCGTACCCATCACACAAGGAGGAGCGAAATTGACTGACATTACCACTACTCTCACTTATACCGCTGACCTCACCCGCCCCCTGCGCCGCATGAACATCCCCGCGCTGTTCATCACCGATGCGCGCCGGGCGCACCGAATCACCGTCACGGTTCTCCGCGCGGGAAATCCCGTTGACCTTGGCGACACCGCCGTTTCCGGCACGGTCAAGCACCTGCGCACCGGCACAACCATCCCGCTTAGCGGCAGCGCGCAGGGCAGCATTGCGTCCGTCACCCTGCCGCCCGCCGCCTACGCCCAGCCCGGCGACATCGAAATCTATGTCACCCTGACCAGCGGCGACGTGCAGAACTGCATTTTCGCCGCAACGGGCTGCGTTTTCCCCTCTTCCACCGACCGCGTGGCGGATGTTCCCGGTTTTTACTCGCTTGCGGCGCTGCAGGAGCAGTTTTCGTCGCTGGATGCGCGCCTTCGTGCGCTGGAGGAAATCGGCATCCCCGTCACGACCGCTGACCAGCTTGTTTCTGCTGTCACGCTTGATTCGTGGAAGTTCAACCTGATTTCCACGACCGCGAACGCGGCTTACGCTTCGACCGCCGAAGCCGTTCCGTCCTATGACGACGCAAGCTGGCGGACGATCAGCGTGCCGCATGACTGGTCGGTGGAGCTGGACTTCAATGCGTCCAGTCCGGCGACGTATGAGGGCGGTTATCTGGATGGCGGCGACGCGTGGTATCGCACGACCGTCTCGGTGGACAAGCAGCCCGGCAGACGGTATGTGCTGTGCTTTGACGGCGTGTACATGGAATCGACGGTGTACGTCAACGGGCAGCAGGTACACAAGAACTATTACGGCTACAACCCGTTCGCGGTGGATGCGACGGAACAGATGGTCAGCGGCGTGAACACGATTGCGGTGTTCGTGCGCAATGAGCAGCCGTCGTCGCGCTGGTACTCCGGCAGCGGAATGATTCGCCCGGTGGAACTGGTGACGCTGCTGGATGACCAGATTCGCATGGAGAACATCCGCGTGACGACCCCGAAGCTGGACAGTGACCTGACCAACGGCGAAACGGTTGTTGCGTTTGACGCGGTGAACAAGACGGGTGCGGAAGCATCGGCGACGTTCACGGTAGATTTGTACGACCCGGACGGCGCAAAAGTCGGCACGGCGGATGCGTCGGCGGTGATTGCGGCAGGTGAAACGCAGAACGTCAGCGCGACGGTGGCATACCGCAGCCCGAAATTATGGCACATCAGCGACGCGCAGCAGCGGGATTTGATGGAAAACGGGAAAAGCGTATCGGCATCGGGCAATCCGCTGACGTTCGAGAACGCGCTGGCGGGAAAACCGCTTGGCGCACTGCATGTGTATGGCAAAAGCACGCAGAACGGCGTGCCGACCCCGACTGCGCCCGTGCCGATTATCAGCGCGGGTGACGGCGGAACGGTGGTGGTCACGGTGTCGGACGGCGCGAACAATTCGCAGACGCTGCAAACACCGAATGCGCTGCCGGGCATCCCGGTCACATCCGGCGGGAACTACACGGACGAAAACGGGCAGCATTGGGTCTGCGATGAGGTGGATTTGGCGCGCGGGATGTATGTGCAGCGGGTCGCCAAATTCAAGCTGACATCTTCGATGAATTGGACGAAGGCTGGAAACAATGTTGACCGCTATTTTTGCACGTTCGCCAGAATCAATACAGCAGGAGTGCTCTGCACGCATTTCAGTGCTGCCATCAACGGTGAAACCGTAGGCGGCATTGCTACAAGCAACGGCAACACCATCGGTTTCGCTTACGCGGAAAAGGGTACGACGACCGTTTCCGACTTCAAAGCATTCCTTGATGCGAACGATGTTTATGTTTGGGCGGCACTTGCCACGCCCGTCGAAACCGCCCTTCCATCCGCCGAAATCGCCGCGTACAAAGCGCTGACCACCTACGCCCAGACGACCGTCATCAGCGCAAGCGGCGTGTCGGGGATGGCGGCAAGCTATCAGCAGAGCATTCTGCCCAGCAATGCGCCAACTGCGCTTTTGACGGCTTCCCCGGCGAACCTCTACGAAGCCCAAATCAGCGCGAAAGTCGGCAAAAAGATTCAGCAGTCCGCGCGCGTTCCTTACGGCTACCGAAGCATCCGATTCGACAAGGACACGGGCTTCTATCTCAACGGCATCCACACGAAGCTCAAAGGCGTGTGCGTCCACCACGACGGCGGGTGCATCGGCGCGGCGGAGAATCGCAGCGCCATTGAGCGGCAGGTGGACATCCTGACCAACATGGGCTGCAACGCGATTCGCCTGACGCACAACCCGTTCGGCGCGGAATACCTCGACGTATGCCAGCGCAAGGGCGTGCTGCTGGTGGAAGAGCTATTCGACTGCTGGACGAAGAGCAAGAAGCAGAAGGATTTCGGGCGATATTTCGCCGACCACTACGCCGAAGTCGTGACCAGCGCGATTCGCCGCGACTGGAACAATCCGGCGGTCATCATGTGGTCGCTGGGCAACGAAGTGCGCACGAATTTGACGCTCGGCGACTATTCATCCAGCGAGATTGTGAACGTCTGCACGATGGTGAACAACGCCGTGAAAGCCCTCGACAGCACCCGCCCAACGACGATGGGCAACAACGCCCCCGGCGGCAATCTATCTGCGCTGATGGCTATCGTAGATGTCGTTGGCATCAACTACAACGGCAACAACCAGACCTACCAGACCGACCGCCCGATTTACGGCAGCGAAACGACCTCGGCGCTTTCCAGCCGCGGTGTATACGCGTTGGACAGCGCGAACATGGCGTATCCTTCCTACGACAACAAGGCGGTTTCGTGGGGCAACACGGCGGCAGAAACGGTGAACGCCTACTTAAGCAGCGCGCGTTCCTGCGGGCATTTCGTCTGGACGGGCTTTGACTACCTCGGCGAACCGACCGAATGGAACAAATATCCGGCGAAGAGCAGCTATTTCGGCATCGTGGACACCTGCGGATTCCCGAAGGACATTTACTTCATGTACCAGTCCATGTGGGACAGCCGCCCGATGATTCACATCCTGCCGCACTGGACGCACGAATCCGGCAATATCGACGTATGGCTGTACTCGAACTGCGCGTCGGTTGAACTCTTCCTGAACGGAACGTCTCTGGGCAAGAAGGCGCTTTCGCAGCGCGGGACGAAGAATCAGTACGCCTACACGGTGGCATACGCGGCGGGAACGCTGGTTGCGAATGGTTACGACGCTGCCGGCAATTTGATTGCGCAGGACATTCAATACACGGCGGGAGCGCCCGCGAAACTGGCGCTTTCCAGCGACAAAACGGCGGTCAGTACCGCGTCGGATGATTTGGTCTACATCACCTGCGACGTACTGGACAAGAACGGCACGCTCTGCCCGAACGCTAACAACAGCGTGGTCTTTACGGTCGTGGGCGGAACGATTATCGGCACGGACAACGGTCACGGCGCGAATGTGGAAAAGCTCTCCGGCAGCACGCACGCCGCGTTCAGCGGGAAGTGCCTTTGCGTGGTGAAGCACGACGGGGCTTCCGGCACAATGAAGATTACGGCGACGGCGAACGGCTTGACGGCGGGGACAATCAGCGTGACGAAGGGCGAAACCACCATCGCGGCAACTGCTCCGGCAGCGTCTTTTGTGGACGCAACGAATCCGCCGATGCGGGACGTAAGCGAACCAGCAGAACCCGCGCCGACGATTTCCGCCATCAGCGCGGACAAAACGTCGGCGGCGCTGAACGAGGAAATCACCTTCACCCTGACCGTCAAAAACACGACGAGCATCCGCGTGTACATTGACGGCAGCGTGAACCGCTACATCTACGACGTAACGGACGGGACGATGACCTACAAGCTGTCCTTCACGGACGCGGGCAGCGGCACGCGCACGGTTGCGTTTGAGCCTTGCAGGGGCGACGTGGTGGGCGCGAAAACGGCGGGGATGGTGATTACGCTGGCGAACAGCTGATGCTATTAAGGCAATACCGCACAAATGAGTTGGTGCGATGGCGAATGCATTTTTTGTCAGATGC
>ULXP01074907.1_pt1 | contig 10462 bp, 10 predicted proteins | sample 1961351 | NCBI WGS metagenome assembly ULXP01 (sample SAMEA4835840, study PRJEB28245) | human gut metagenome | biome: gut microbiome; material: fecal sample | place: Denmark | collected 2008 | reverse complement strand
CAGCCGCATTAGCATTTTCAGCGGCAGTTGTAGCCGAGGATGCTGCTTCATTCGCTTTATCCGTTGCGGTATTGGCATTTAATGTTGCCGTGTCAGCCTTTCCTGCGGCATCATTGGCCTTTCCTGCGGCTATATTGGCTTCAACAGTTGCTTTATCTGCTTCTTCCTTTGCCATATTGGCTGAAGCTGCTGCGGTATCGGCATTCTCGGCTGCGGTATTGGCTATACCGGCTTTTTCCTCCGCCAATGCAGTGGCAGCAACAGCCAATTTGGTCGCTGCATCAGCATCTCCGGCAGATTGAGTTGCTTGACCAGCTGCGGCATTTGCTAAAGCTGCGGCATCATTTGCAGCCTTGGTTGCCGCCTCTGCGCTCACTTTTGCGGTGTTTACATTCGATATAGCAGTATTAGCTTCCTCCTTAATTTGGGACATCTGTTCACGAACCTCTTTTGCCGCATCCGTTGCCGGCTTCATAAGTTCGGCCTTATCAGTCTCTGTCAGATCAGAAAAATGCAGTTTCAATTGATCCACTTCTGCTGGTGTCAGATCGGAAAACTTCATTTTCAATTCTTCACGGTCGAAAATATCCACGTATGCACTATCCGGCTCACCTTCGTATTTCATTTGAAGCGTACCGTTCAACTTTCGAAAAACCGGCTTCTCTCCTTTCGGCCCACGAATTTTCTCAATTTCCAACAGATTCTGCCAAGCACCATTAGCTCCTTGTTTCCAAAGGATGTATTTATCGTTTATCCCTAAAAACGCACTAAGGCCGGGATCGCCCTGTTTACCTTTCATTGCAGAGGGCAAAGCACGCTTAGGTCTCCCACCCTGAATGATCAGGATCATATCATTATCGGTTATTGTTCCGGCTGCCGGAAGCAAATTAGCCCTGATTATTTCAAATTCTTCTGCCATATCAATTGAAAACTATTATTCTACCTTGCTCGTCTGCCAATAACCCCAAATCCGGATCCTTCAGCACACGGTAACGAACATCACCGCCAGCATCTATCCAACTCACTACGGGAACAACAACAGAAATAGTGAATCTTGCCCCTATCCGGTTCTCCTGCCAGACTTCCACAGAAAAGGACGGGCAATCCGTATAGTACACCTGAATGATACCATCCAACGTCTTAATATATAATTCCTGATTCCCTACACCGGATATCTGGCTAAAGAATGCCCGATAGTTATTCAGAAACTCTTCCACACTGCCGGCCAACATCCAAAGGGACAGTTTTATTTCCCGATGCTGGGTTTTGATTGTCGAAAGGTCTACCGTACGGCCATCGGTGAACGGCGCCTTAACCGCAGGATATTTCAAAATGTCCTCCTGGTTATCGTCCGATCCTATACCAAAGTCTGCAAAGTCTATTCCATTAATCGCATACTGCCTGCGAAGCCCGATACCGCCGGCCGGAGTTGCCGGATAAATGGCATGGTTGTCCTCGACAAAAGAAAGTTCAAACACAGATACATTCCCCCCTGCATTAAACGGCACAGGCTGTTCGTGAGAAGAGCCTGCATTGAATCGTAAGCGGTTGGTCATACCGGCAATAAGATTGAATTCCCGATAGCCCGGTGCGGACAAATCAGCAACAAACTTCCTATACCCGGACCGGAACTGCTCAAGCGTTTCTGCCTTCATGAGGAATTTCAACTTGACGGTCTTAGGTTCGAACTCCACAACCGACAGATCGGGATCGATTCCGTCGGCTTCCGCCCAGTTGTTATATTTGACTGCCTTACGTTTGGGGTATTTCAGAAGATCATCAAAAGAACCTTCCAATAATTTACATCCCCATTCAGTATATACGTCTTTTCCGTCTATTGTCATAATACACGTGCTGTATGGTCTTTATGAGTTATTACCTTACCGCCAGCGTTCTTTACGAACACCACGGCATAGTTACTCGCATGGATCTCGGCTTCCGCCCCGTGCATCAGGATCACGTTGTAGCGGCCGATCGTATCAAAATGAAGGATTGCCTTGGAACCGGCCAAGAATACCTTCACCGGATTCGTCAGTTTCACGTCCGTCTCGATATAGATTCCCATGCTTTCGGCCTTCTTGCCCCGGAACTCTCGTAATTGTTCCATAGACGGGAAATTATTCTTCGTGCAGAACTCCGTACCCTGCGGTGTCAGCAGAAGGCGCATAAGCTCTTCTTTGTTTTCCGTGCCATGCAACAACCGGCAGGCACCTAACCGGTTTGCTATCTCAAAAAACTCTTTATCCATAATGCTACATTTTTACTTTTACGTTAATAGTACCTTCCAGGGCATCAACCGTGCCTCTGGTGTTCTCCGATATCTTACCGGCAACCTCTTTGATCTCTCTCGTATTCTCGGCGATCCGATCGGTATTCTTTTCCACTTTATCTGATAGTTCGCGGATGGCCTTCACTTCTTCCCAACCTCTGGATTGCATATCATAGATCAGCCTCATTTGTTCACGGATCGGTTGCATACAGCCACGGATATCTTCCAGCAGGATACGGACGGCCCCGGTCTGACCGGCCAATAGGTCGATGCTTTCCTGGGAAGCTTTGGCATACGCGCCTTTCAGGGTATTTTCGGATATATCTTCTTCTTTCTCCGGTTCTTCCACCTCATCTTTCATCAGGCTATCAGCCCAACCGAACTGCCTGTCAATCTCCTTTTGCAGTTCTTCCGCCATATTATAGATATAATCCTGTTCCCAACCGGAAAGGACATTGTCGGCATAGAACTCCTTCAGTTTGTCACGAATCTTCTCCATCGCACCGGAAGATTCCGTTGCTGCCTTGATGGATTCTGTGACCATCTGGCGCATCATTTTTTTGACGGTATCTTTCGCTGATTCTGCCCGGTCCTCACCGGAAGCCCACGCTTCGGCTTGTGCGTTAGCGAAGTTGTCAATGGCGGATTTCAGGTCTTCCCCGAAGATGGCATCTTTGGCCTTCTCCTTGTTTTCTGCTATAACGTCGTTGATTTCCTCGATTTGTTCCTGCCACTCCTTGATACGGCTGTCATCAGTTTTTTTCTTGTCCTGTTCCTCTCTGATCTGTTGCTGGATAAGGATCTTCTGTTGCTCCAGCAGCTTGTTGTTCTGCTCAATCATTTTGGAAGCATCCTTTGAATAGGCCTTCTCGATTGACTTTTCCAACTTACCGTAAGATTTATCCAATGTATCAATTTGATCCTGCAACCGCTGGATACGTTTCTCGTTCTTCTTGTCATGGATTTTGGCGATGGCACCGGCCAAAGATGTAACGACACCAATGGCAGCACCGGCAGACGCACCGAGTGGACCGAACATGGAACCGGCTTTCGCACCGTTCATTGCAGAACTTACAGTGTCCATAGCCACACTGAAACCTTCAGCTATCCCACCGAATACACCACCAAACGAATCTCCGAGCTTCGAAAACGTGTCAGAGAGGAACTGTCCGGTCTGCATAATTTCACTCATGCCCTCTTCTATTTCTGCCAAACCTTCTTTTAACTTCCTGGCATCACTTTCAGAGATAAAGACTTTTTTCAGGCCATTTGAAACTTTATTAAAAGAGGTTTCCATTTGGTCGGCTTCATGGCGGACATTGGCTATTTCATCCTTGATGGCCTTCAACTGATCCGGTGATTTGCGAAGCACATCAAACTGTTCTTTGGTAATACCGAATGAATTATCAGAGGAATATTCCCCTCTTTCAAGAAAAGACAAGAATTTTTCTGCTTCATCCGCAATGGCACGAATAGAGGTGATATTCTTTTTACTCATATCATCAAACAGCCGGGTGATGATGGAGGTGCTCTTTTGGGCTTCATTATCCACGTCCGCCAGCTCTTTCTTCATACCTTCTGCAAGGGAAAGCCGTTCACCTTCTGTTGTGGCCCTTGCTATCTTCTCATTATAAAGCTCCGTGATAGCCTGACGCTTTTCCAAATATGAACCATATTCTTTCAGGTATTCGTTCATGGCGCGTTTCTCTTCCTCCAGTTGTTCCTTATTCACATTGGAGGTCGATTGCTCTCGTTTAACGTATGAATTGACCAAAGCGGTATGAATCTCGACCGTCTGCTCTTTGCTTAGTTTGCCGCCTTGCGCGTCTTTCCACTCTTTCTCTTTGGCGAGTATGGCTGCAATCTCATTGTCATAATCGAGGTTTATCTGGGCGATCTTCTTGTCGGAACCTTCTTTCATCAGGTCAATTTCGGATTGCTGGTTTTGACGACGGAGGGATAAAAGTTCGTTATGAATCGTTTTTTGCTGTTTGAGTTGCTTATCCGCCTCTTTCTTTTCTTGTTTTTCGCGCTTGGTCGAATCAGAATATTTGTCTATTTGCGTTTGCGCCTCTTGTATCTGTTTTGTATACTTGCTCCAATCTTCAGAGTTCTTTTTTGATACATCCAAGGCATTACGAGCAGCTTCTGCATCCTGTTTCTGCTTCTCCCAATAGGATTTATTCTGTACAACAGAGATACTATTCCTCGTTAATGAATTGATCTTTCCTGTTGTCTCATCTATCTGCTTATTCAAAGCATCAAGCCTGATACTACTAATGATATCAGGAACACCCACCCACACAGAAGCTATATCCTCTGATTCCGTCAAAGTTTTATCAAGTTCATCCCTTTCCTCGATAAGTTTTCTTTTCACATCCTCATAATGCTTAACCTTCTCTTCAACAGGAGTGTTAGCCTCCCATTGGGCTTCTTTTATTTTATCTATTTCTTCCTTATGGAGTTTTGCAAGATTATTAGCAGTATCAAGTTGCTTATTAAGTCGTTCTACATCATGAATCCATGAATTACCAGATTTATTGTACGGAGAAGATTCTGTCTCTTGTATTTTCTTTTTAAGGTCCTCTATTCTTTTCAGATCAGCCTCATAAGCCTTAACCGCATTGTCTATTTCTCTCTTCTCATTGACAGATGATAACATCTTATTTTGCTGATCCTGAGGCAAATTCTTAAACTCTTCGAGACTCACATTTCCAAGTTCGGGAAACAGTTTTATCAGCTCTTTGTATGCCTTAACCTGCGAATAAACAGATTCAGTCTCACTATTTATTTTTGAAATCAGACTGTCTGTTTTAGAGGTAAGTTCCTGTTTCCTGTGCGCGGCTTCTTCTTGTTCTTTATTAAGTTGCTTTTGGGCTTTCTCGACAGCGGTTGTACTATCATGAAGAACCCACATAGTAGCGGTAAAACTGGCTACGATGGTGGCAAGTAAAACATAAGGATTAGCTTTCATTGCCGCATTTAAAGCCAATTGAGCGACAGTCTGCGCTTTTGTCATAATTGTTTGGATTCCTTTTGCGGCCGCATCTACCCTTGCGGCAACAGCCCAACTACGAGTTAATGTAATACTGGCTATCAAAGCAGTCCGATAAACTCCATAAGTAGCAGCCAACCCAGCCAATACCTTACCTATCGTTTCATAGTTTTCTATCAACGAAGTGGTTGTTTGGATACCCTTAATTATGACACCCTCCGATTTCTGCCCCAATTCATTGAATACTGAATCCATCGCATCTTGCATCATGGATAGCTGACCGTTGATAGTTTTTGAAGCGTTCTCGGACATATTATAAAATTTACCACTTGCCGAAGTAGCATCTATAAACGCCTGTTGTACCATTTCTGCGGAAATAGCCCCCTTAGACATCTCATCTTTGAGCGCAGCAATAGATTTTCCGGTCTTATCTGCCATGATTTGCAACGGATTGAATCCGGCATTAATCATCTGATTAAGATCTTGCCCCATCAACTTTCCTGCTGCCGACATTTGAGAGAAAGCCAACGTAAGCGAGTTAAACCTTTGGGTATCTCCCATAGAGACATCGCCAATAGCCTGTAAATAACGTGGAACTTTCTCGACCTCGATATTAAAGCCTAACATCATCTGCGTAGCTTGGGTTACATCCGAAAACTCTAACGGAGAAATCTTAGCATATTCACGTACTTGCGACATAAGCGCATCCGCTTTTTCCTTGCTTCCCAACAAGGTTTGAATAGCCGTATCTGCGGCTTGGAACTCGCCACGCACACGGATAATTTCAGAACCCAACGCTTTCAACACACCTACCCCACCGATAACAGCCAATACCTTCTTCCAAGAAATAGCAATACCGTTATTGCTCTCTACTACCTCTTTAGCATCGTCTTTATAAAGGGCATATTCGTCACGAAGTTTCTTTACAGACAGACGTGCCCCAGCTTGTTGTTGTGTCAAGTCGAACAAAACTGCCTTCTCTTCATCCAAAGCCTTACGTACAGCATTATATTCTTCCAATTTCTTATTAGCGGACAATGGATTTCTTTTCAATGCGATGCGATAGGCTTCACCAAGGCGTTTTACATCCGCTTCTATGCCTTTAATTACCGACTTTTGAGCGATAATCTTTTCTGAGAACCCGTTTACAACTTGCGAGGCATCAAATATTTTCTTTTTAAAACCTTGATTTATCTCATTACCAGCACGTACAGCTGAAACGACAAGAGAATCCAATTCTTTCGTGTTTTTAGCTAATTGGGCTTCCATCGCACGGAAAGTAGCTGGAGATGTATTGCCATCCATCCCAGAAATAGTAGATTTCAGCTTATCTATCTCTTCCCGTAACTTAATGACTTTTTGATAGTCTGCTTCTATGTGAAACGCTAATTTGGGCATACATCAATGTTTTGGATAAAAGTACATTAGACAAATGAAGTAGTAGAATTTTATGGGAATAGATACATGACAATGAAAAGATTGTCGTGAATATAGAATCATGCTCCTCTTTTTTGTCTCATAAGATCCTTTCCCGACATCTTTTTTACTTCAGTTTTCTCTTTGTCCTCATAGACAGCCCTCGGTTTATCAGCACTCATCAAGAGCAAAAGAAGATAAGGAAGATCCTCATACACCTCCCTGTAAGAAAGGTTCAAATTTTCCATGAATAAGGTAATACTTCCTACGATGGTATTGCCTCCTACTACTTGGGTTTTACTATCAGATTTGCCAGCTCCATCGCTAACTGGCAGACTACGAAAAAATCACGTCCGGTTATTAACTCAAAAGCGACAAAATACGCTTGCAATAATTCTTCTTTAGAACCTGAAAGCATCTGCCGTTCGAGGCTTTCAGCTCTTTTTTGATAATTCGGGACATCACCAACCACCAAGAATGAAAGTCCCTTGACGATATTCTCCAAATTGGCAGGAGCGACCTTCATTAATTCCCGCACAGTGCCATTCTCCGGTAAATCGACCTTACTTAAATATTGGGTAGCCCTCATTATCACTTTGATAGAAGGAGCTTTGATTACATATACTGTTCCCCCTACAACAATAGCTTTTCCATAAGTACCGGAAAGTAACTCTGATATGTTTTTTGAAACCTCACTCATAGTTTAAATATTAGAGGGTGATTGCTCACCCTCGTCATTAACTTATCCACCCAAAGTTGTATCCTCCCCGTCTTCCCAGCGCTCAATAGGAACACCGGCTTTGGTTGGTTTCAACGCCGTAAAAACAAGGGCTAAGCCAATTGCCTTTTCATTCGCTTTACCAGAAGCAGAAACACCGGCACGAGGAAAAATAATTTTCACACCATCTTCAGTTGTGGCACGGACGGTAAACTCTTTACTCTCTACATGGTCGGCACGCTCCCATGTGCCCGGCTTACTCTCTGACCCCGCCGTAAACTTACCACCTTGGAATTTAGCCTTAGTCTCAAGATCATACATACCAATAGAAGCATTGATCTTAACCGCACCCGGCTTTTTAGAGGAATAATAGGTATTTCCAGCTACATCTTTGTAATCCTTAACCTCCGGATCTTCATCCTCATAAGTGAAGGTGTCCTCATGAACTACCGGGACTTCTTCAAAAACAGAACCTTCGGCACCACCAGCCCCGATCGGCGCAACCTCCAGCTTCTGAAGGTTTACCACCACAATTTTTTTATTCTCTGCCATAATTATCTCACATTTAAAATTTCAAACATTATTTTCACATTCACAAAATGACACTTTAGCGGTACATCTCTTTCTTGATGGGTAGAATAGACTTTGTAACGATAGGTAGAACCGTCAAAAGAGGAAACAGAACGTAAACCAGACGCTTGCCGCTCTAATTCGGTTAATCTACTTTTGTTTGCCATTCCATTAATATCAGGTACACAGAAATTAACTTCAACGAAACCTTTAATCCAATAAGTTCCCGGTTTGGGTTCTTTCGGGATAACGGTTATCCTTTCTTCGGTAACTTCCCCTTCCGGTATTGCGTCCTTCTTGTAAGTAGGGATACCAAACGGCTTCAAGTCCCGAACCAAAATAGTTTCTATGTCGCCTGTTACTATCATTCAAACTTTTCTTTTAATCGTTTCTCCGCTTCCAAGGCGGCACCACTCAATACTTCAAATCCTTTTGCTTCCACATAAGATGCGTATTCTGTCTCATTCTTCAGCGTCAGTCCTGTTTCGTCAACCTCGTATTCATTAGATTTTCGAAGTGTACCGGTGTGATCCTGATAATCCCCATTATCCTTAGCGTACTGAACAGCATCCTCTCCTACCTCAATCATCGCTTCTTTGGCCTCTTCATAGAACTCATCAAAGGCCGCATCAACATCTGAGAAGTCAAAATCTACAGCCATATTTCCGCATACTTGAAATAGTTAGACTTACCGGACTTGATGACCTTTCCTTCAGCTCTCACACTTTCCCCGTCCAGGATTCTCACCTCGGTACCAGCATTTAGTATCCCACCCTCATAGACAACATGATAATTATAGTCGTACATTACCCCGTTTACGGAGATTTGCTTCATCACGCCATTATCATCACACCGGCAGGAACCAAAGTCTTTCCAATCCTCTTTCGGGGGGAGCGGGTTCATATCCTCGTCAAATGACGGACCGGACACGACCTTGACCATTAATCTATGTGGAGCGAATATCATAAGAACTTGACTTTGGGTTTATCGGTATTGAGTTCGTCTTTCAGTCCGTACTTCTTGCACAAGAAAGAATAGTAGTCCTTAATCCCTTTAATGTCCCAAGACATTGAGAAACCACTTTCCCCAATAGATGTGGGCCGAAGTAAAAGAGAGGGGATGAACTTCGCCATCGCCACAGAGACACGATCGTAGCAATCCTCATTCATCTCATCCTCTCCGCTTATCTTCGAGGTAAGACACATATCCAAAAGGTCAGCCTCCGACAAGTTAATGCCGAAGGTCTGGAACTTCTGCTGTATGTAGTCGTTTACCGTCATCTTAATATGGTGTAATCAGTTTGCTATATGCGGTATAGCTATAATGGTTCAAATATTTCGACTTGAACACGTATCGGAACGGTAATTTAGGGACTGAAATTTGTTTTCCTTGAATAGCCGTTTCCTCTTTCATCGAACACATCATAGCCGGGTTATTTGCAACCAAAAACACGGGATGCGTCATGGTCAGTACAACACAATCAGCCGGAGCCGTTTCCAAAGTGATAAACTGAATATCTGGTAAATCAACATCAACGGATAGATTCATATATTCACACTTGGGAGATTCCACACTTGCTGCCTGCACGCTCAACGAAACCAAAGACATCATTAAAAAGCCACACATGGCAAAAATAAAATTCTTCATTTCTTTTCTGATTTATAAAATTAGACAATGGAAGGGTAGAAGCACTACCCTATCCTTTTACTCGATACCTAATGCTTCTTTCAGTTTGGCTGTTGATTCTTCATCCAGTTCTGCAACCTTAGCCAAAAGAGTTTCCTCTTTCATATTGCCGGAAGCCTGTACGCCGATGGACTTCAAAGCATCAACCAAAGTCTTTTTCTCGAACTCTTTCTCAAAGAGGGAGATTTTCACCTCCTTCTTTTCTTCAGGTGCTTTCACTTCGGGAAGTTTTGCCTCAATCCGTTCAGCAAGTCTGCGGCTTTCCATATCCAGCACACGAGATTCTTCAGCAACTTCAATCACTTCACCGGGAGTATAATACTTTCCGGTGAACTTGTCGCGGAAAACTGATATAACCTTTACTTTCATATCCTACCTCCTTATGCTGATTGGATGGATGCAATTTCGCTCAAATCGAAATTGGTAATCAAATCTGGATTGGAAATCTGCGGAATCCACTCTGCCGTATATTCCATGTAGCGACCGTTTTTGTCACGGTAGTTAGAGATAAGCATCTGCCCCTCTGACGGGGTATAAGTACGTCCCTGTACCGGGTCTGTCGCTTCATACGGGGTATGATGGCGCATATAACCAATGTTGTCAGAAGGTAACAGAGTAATACGGTTATCCGCGTAAATCTGCACGTTTTTTCCCGTCTGGTCTTTCACATAGTCCTCCTTGATTTCGATGCGAGGCAGACCGATGCCGGTGAACACTTCGGAAGCCAAAGAAGAGGAAACCAATCCCGTACTCAACTTCATTTCGTTGCTGCCGAGAATCATCTTGTACTGCTCACCAAATTCAGATG
>ULXP01012865.1_pt1 | contig 10475 bp, 9 predicted proteins | sample 1961351 | NCBI WGS metagenome assembly ULXP01 (sample SAMEA4835840, study PRJEB28245) | human gut metagenome | biome: gut microbiome; material: fecal sample | place: Denmark | collected 2008 | reverse complement strand
AACAGGTTTCATTATGATATAGGCCAAAACATGGACCAATGGAGCATATTGCCACATAAAAACATGGCAAGTCGCTGAATAATAGAGAAATAAAAAATCAGCCCCATAAAAACGAGACTGATGGAAGTATTGCAAATGCAAGAGCGTGCAATCTTTTATTGCAATGTTTTGCGATAAGTAAGGCGGCAGATCCCGTTTCTGAATGTTTTTGTCCTGACCAGTTCCCATTTGTCCGTGGAGATATGTTTTGATACGGGAACCGTTTCGGAACTGATTACCGGAAGAAGAAAAATGACCATCTCATCTATCAGGCGGTACAGGGACAGTCCCCGCAGCAGTTCTGCGCCGCTGTCGTCATAGATTTCAGCCAGATATATGTCAGAGGGTGCAGACTGTTCCTTGTCACAGATGAGGTCGACTAGCGGATAGCCCGGATACAACATGCGGGTGGACCGGCCCCGCCAGTAGGGGAAACCGTCATAGCTGTTTTGTATCCATTGCAGCAGGGAATCGTTCCGTGCGGGGACGAAACCGTTCAATGTCATTGCTATCAGAACCTGTAACTTTGCCATACCTTGATACTCCAAATGAAAAGCGTGAGGCTCACGCTATTTCGGATGGAGGCTCTGACAAAGCCCAATACAGAAATTTGCATGAGCTCACGCTATTAGGCATAGCATAAGCTGCACGCAAAAGCCTCTGTATTTTTGAATTTGTCAGATTCCCATCCGAGACGTCTTGCGACTTATGTATAATATCCGGCGAGGCTGTCAGCCCTGTCGGTATTTTCTTATGTTCCTGCTGGCAGTATGTATTCCATATTTTGCCAGACTTATGCAAATGTAGGCATTTTATTCCAGACTGGAAAACATCTCCGGTCTATATTGCCTTTATTTGTCGTTCAGTCCGTATTTCTTCATTTTTCTGTACAACGTAGAAGGATCAATGTGCAGCATCTCCGCCGTCCGTTTCCGGTTGCCCGTGCATATTTTCAAGGCCCTGATGATGGACTGTTTTTCCTGTGTCTCATTTTCCGGAAAAAGGAAGATTTTCTCTTTCTCATCCTCGATTCTTATGTTCAAACAAGCCGTTTCGATTATCGGCTGTTTGGACAGCAGGACGGCTCGTTTGATCTTGTTCTGCAATTCCCGTACATTTCCCGGCCAGCCGTATGAGAGCAGCTGTTGCTCTGCCTCACGGCTGAATCCGTCGGTCTGCCGTTTGAGTTCCCTGGAGAACTTTTCCCTGAAATGTTCGGCAAGCGGAAGTATGTCCTCCGGGCATTCATGCAGGGCCGGCAGGACGATTTCAAATTCCCCCAGACGGTGGTAGAGGTCTTCCCGGAAGCGTCTCTCCCTGATGGCCAGCTGAAGGTCCTCGTTGGTTGCCGCCACTATCCTTACGTCGGAGTGTTTCTCCCGGTTGCTGCCTATAGGGATATAGCTGCCTTCCTGCAAGGTACGCAGGAGCATGCTTTGTACCTCCATGGACAATGTTCCTACTTCGTCAAGGAACAGGGTCCCGCCACGGGCCGTTTCAAAGAAGCCTTCACGGTTTGTGTCCGCCCCCGTAAACGTCCCCTTCACATGCCCGAAAAAGAGCGAGGGCGCAAGCTCTTTGGGAATGACCCCGCAGTTTACTGCCAGGAACGGCTTTTCCCTGCGCTCGCTGGAATAATGGATACGTTGCGCTACGGATTCCTTGCCTGCACCGTTCGGACCAAGAATCAGTACGGAAATGTCAAATGGAGCGACCGTACGAGCTAGATTTTCCACTTCTTTCATCTGTCGGCTGTTCCTGGGAAGGATGCCCTTGTCCTTTCCGTATATGACTGAGCGAGGATGCAGGATGTTCTTTATCAGACTTTGCAGTTCATCCATCTGAACAGGCTTGGCCAGATAGTCTTTTGCCCCCATCTTGATGGCACGGACGGCATCCGACACGGAGGCATATCCGGTCATGATGATGAAGGGAACGTCTATCCGTTCTCTCTGCATCCATTCGAGCAGCGATATGCCGTCCCCCTGCGGAAGACGGACATCGGAAAGGACAAGATCGAAAGGCTCCTTTTTCAGAAGCCGCCTTGCACCGGGTTCGTCTATCGTCGTCACTGCTTCATAGCCGGATTTCTCAAACCATTTCTTTTGTTGTCCGGCCAGCAGGATATTGTCTTCAACTATGAGTATTCTGTGTTTCATCCGTATAGTTCTTTAAGTCAAGTTTTCTGATTTCCGAAAGCAGGTTCTTCGCATCGCCTACCAGCCGGTCTATTCTTCCGATGACCGTCTCTGTATATGTACTGATGGTCAGATCATCGGAAGTATCGTCATGTAGGATTCTGCTGTATGTTTCCAGTTCACAGGCCACTCCCAGCTGTTCCCAGGTGGGATACATGCGGTGCAGGGTGTTTTTCATCCGCTCCGTGTCCGTTTTCATGCTTTCAAGGGCTTTTTTCAGTTCCGTCCTGTTGTCGATCGATTCCTCAATGAAAGCATTGAGCATCCATTCCATATCCCCCGTCTCTGCGGCTAAGGCATTGAAATCCGCCTTCTGTTCCTGCCGCTGGCCCGACCTTTCCATTATGGAGGAAAGGAAAGCCTGCAGCTCGTTCATGGAGAACGGTTTCTGTATGCAGCCGGAAAAGCCGGCTTCAGTATAGCGGCTTTCGTCCACGTCGTTGCGGGCAGTCATGGCGGCAACCGGAATGGTGCGTGAATTTCCGATATTGGAATGACGCAGGAGATATAGCAAGTCAAAACCGCTGGTCCCGTGCATCTGGATGTCTGTCAGCAGTAAGTCGTAGGGTTCTTTCCGCAGTTCGCCCACCACGTCCTTCGCCCCGATGCAGGTACGGCATGATACACCGTTGCGCTCCAGCATCTCCATGACGATGCGCAGTTGTATCGGATCGTCGTCCACAAGGATGATACGCTTTGGAAGGCTGAGCCTTTTCACGGTCGGCATGACGTGGTTCTTTACCGGTTCAGTGGAAATGGCGAGGGGGATTTCCGTGTGGAACAGACTGCCTTCCCCGACATGGCTCGATACGGAAATACTGCCGCCGAGCAGGTTCACAAGTCCCTTGGTTATCGGAAGGCCGAGCCCGAAGCCTTCCGGCGAAATGTCTGGCGCCGCCCGTTCAAACGGTCTGAATATGCGTTCTATCGTTTCCTTGTCCATGCCGATGCCCGAGTCCTCCACCTCCATGGTCATTACCACGTCCTTGTGGCTTACCCGGAAACAGACTGTTCCGTTGCGGGTGAACTTGATAGCGTTAGTCAGCAGGTTGTCCGCCACCTGACGGATACGGTCCGCATCTCCGTATACCACTATGTCGGTGCCTTCTGCTTCCGTTTTGAAGACCAGCCCCTTGTCATTGGCCGCACAGGTGTATTCCTCGTTAATGTCGTCGACGAAGGCTTTCAGGTTGAAAGGTATCCTGTTCAGTGATTCCTTCGCTTCGTCCAGTCTGGAGAGGTCAAGCAGGCTGTTGGCAAGCCTTGTGATATGGCGTGAGGACTTGATGATGTTGTCAAGGTAAGTGTTGCGGCGTTTTCTTTCCCTGGTGTCAATGGCCAGTTCCGCACTGCCGCAGATGGCGTTCAATGGTCCCCTTATGTCATGGGAAAGCGTTACGATGATACGCTTTCTCATTTCGGACAGTTCCCGGTTCTGTTTGAGCGTATCCACCAGTCTGCTGCGGTCATGTTCCTTGCGCCGTATGTCCCTCTGTATGACAAGATGGGATATGATCAGCAGGACAATGGCAACGATGATGGTGGCCGCAAACAGCTTGAATGAAAGTGCCTTTGCCTCCGCAATCCTTGTTTCCCGGTTTTGGAAAGCGGCCTGGACCTGTTCGTCAAGGGCGGTGATGAAGGAGTTCAGTCTTTTGTTCAGTTTCAGGTTTTGCAAACGCAGGCTGTCAATATAGAGTCCGATATGTCTGTCATGCTCTTCCTGCATGGTTATCAACTGGCGGTTGAGCTGCCGCAGTTCTGTCGTGGAAGCCGGCACCTGTACGGTTTCCTTCTTGCCAAAGAAACCTGCTATGCCGTTTTTCCGGCGGGTGACCGTGCGTGTACGGGTACTCTTGTCGATGACCTCGGGGAGATGGTTGTAGAGCAGGCTGTCTGATGTTCTCTGCTCCTGAAAAACCGTTGTAAGATGATACAGGCGGCTTTCCTTCTCTTCCAACAGTCGTCGCAATGTGTCTATCTGTTCGTGGCTTACCAGATCCAGGCCGTTGTCTTTCATCCGTTCCAGCAGGCTGTCTATGTGCAGGCGCCTGTTCTGGTATGCTGAGAAGTCCTCGCTGTCCCATCCGATGGCGGATTCCCCCAGCAATGCGATTCCGACAATGTGGCGGCGTATGGCGTTGACTTCATTCCGGATCTCACGTATTTCTGCGGTTCCGTTTGCTATGTCATGCATTTTTTTGCGCTCATGAAGCAGTATGGCAATCATGCTTCCGATGACTGCCAGCAATATCAGATAACCAGCTATGATTTTTGTCTGCAATGAAATTCCACTTAGCTTCCTCATACGCCTTATGATAAAAAAATCCCGGAAGGTTGTGGGGCGCAGTCTTCCGGGACGTGAGTAATTTGGATGTCACCCCGATGCGCTATCCAGTCGTACACAGAATGCACTCCGGCCTTTTATAACCTTGGCGGGCGACGGTTTGCCCGCATGATTCTCCCTTCTGCCGGCAGCTGTCGGCAGAAAATTCTCTGGTTCGGGTATCCAATATCTTGTCCATATTCTATCTTTTACAGTCAGTCCATATTTCTGTTTCTCCGTATTTTCCGATGCAGGAAAAAATAAGGCCCCCTGTTATAGTCCCGTGTGGAAATGTGGATGGCCCTGTTTTCGTTTGCCTGAATTACGGAAGTTCCGGCAAGACAATACGCTGTCCTATTGTATAATATTCCAAAATACAAATATATACATTTGTCTCTAACTGCAATGAAGTTAATATATGTTTGTCTTGATTTCAAACAAGTTTTAACATGTTATAGGCCATAAAGCCGCGTTCAGACAGGTATCGGATTCATTTTCAAGGTAGAAAGGTTCAGGTACAGCCCCTGATGCTCGATCATGCCGTTGCGGAACATTTTCCACAGGATGTTGCAGCCGAGCTGTGCCAGTGTGGAGTTGATGAACAGGTCCTGCTTTTCCAGAGCCTCTGCCAGTGAGCAGCTCGGTCCCGAGTCTTTCTCCTTTACTTTCGCGTATTTCACGTAGCGGGTAATCACTTTCAGTGACTCCACCGTTTCGTACAGCTTGGATTCCGGCTGCCTGATTTTCTTCGGTACGGTTCCGAGGATGACCTGTCCCGTATCCTGCGTGTTGCCGAAGTCCATCCAGTACAGGGGGGTCTCGTAGCTTCTGTATTCTGAAACCGGCACGGCTTTCAGTATGTTCCACAGATCGAGACGGGACTTTATGTTGTCCGTGCAGGTAATCGTTATGTTGGCCAGATTATCCCGTCTGGCGTCCTTCAGGGCTGCCGGATAGATGTCCGGTACCGCCTTCCAGTCGTTGCCGAAGAAGTTGTTTATGCGTGTGACAAGACACTGTGCCTTGTTCAGGCCGATGTCCGAGGGGCTGAAGAGCTGTCTCCCGATATTGGCTTCCGTCACAATGTCGGAATCATACACAGTTATGAACAGCCCGGGGTGTCCGAGTCCCCTCAGTGCCGTGTCAAGCCTGGCCAGGCAGGTAAGCACCTGCGAGCCTGTTCCTCCCGCTCCGATAAGGTTTACCGTTACCGGATGCTGCGGGTTTATGAGATAGTTGTCGATGTAGTGTACTCTTTTCATTTCAGTATGTCTTTAAGTTTCATGTTGTTCAGTTGCTTCAGTTCGTCGAGGTTGAAGTCCCTGTCCCGTGCCGCCTTTGTCACCAGCACGAGGTTTGATTTTGTCGGGTTCCCGTTCCCTCCCAGGTGGGAGAATTCCGTCAGCCAGAATTTCCTTTCCCAGTATTGCAGCAGCTTCTCATAGGTCAGGTCCTGCGGCAGCTCTATCCTGGCGTTTCCCAGACATACGCTGGAACCTGTCACGTTGAAGAATGGCGCGGCATACAGCACGGTATCCGGTCCGGGAACATTTTCTTTGTAGGCATAGATTCTCATTCCGTGTTCTCCGGCCTCATAGATCACTCCCGGCAGGTAATATTCCGCGTTTTCTATTTTGAGCGCGGGGCTGAAGAACATCATCCTCTTGTGCGGAGGGTTGTACCACACGTATCTCTCGCTGCCCTTGCGCGGGTCGCAATACAACAAGTTGTCGGGTATCTTCCCGTATGGAGTGGTGCTGTGTCTTTCCGAGTATCCCTTCACGAGCGTGTTCATGAATTCCAGGGTTACCGGTCTTCCTTCCGTCATGTTTCCCCGGTCGTCAATTTCACGGATTTCAAGGAAAAAGTTCCTGTCATTCTCCGAGGCATAAGCAATCAGTGCCGCCTTGGGGTTGAGCGGCGTCTTGATTTTTCTGGTCAGTTCGTTGCTGTCTATCATATGCTTTCAGATTGGTTTATACTGTGATGTTGATGAATTTTTCCGCCCATTTGAAGAAACGTTCCGGATAGTCGTCCATGCGGAACAGTTCCTCCGTTTCCGGAGACAGGTCACAGGTGGTGACCGGAATGATGTCATATGTCTCCTGGCTGTAGGAGTTGTAATAGTCGGTGAGATATTCCGTTATCATGTCGGTGCAGTCATAGATGACCCGGATCTGCTTGCTGAGATACATGGGCAGAAAGTCCGGTTCTTCCTCGTAGAAGGGATCGTAGCCGTATTCCATGATGCCGTGTTCAGGTGTAAGGAACTCCAGTCCCTCCTTCATGACAGAGAGCAGTGACTGTTCGTACCCGTCCTTCGGCTTATATCGGTCGATTGCCTTCGGCAGATTCTTGTAATAGGATTTGCGTTCCACCCGGCGTAACAGGGCATGTATCCTGCCTTCCTCATAGGAGTGCAGGAGCCGCCGCCTCTTTTTCCGGTCAGATGCCGTTTCACCCGAATCATCCTCAGACATCAGTGTCAGGGCATAGTCCATGTCATCCTCGTCCAGTATGGTGTTTATCCCGTTCGCCTGCATCAGGTTGTGGATGAAGGTGACGGATATGCGTCTCAGTTCCGGTCCGAGCCTTTCCATGAACTTCGTCGGGAAGTAATACAACGTGAGTTCTCCCCATTCATGACATTTCCAGAGACGGAACAGGAGTCTTTCTTCGTCCTGCTCAATGTTGACATTCATGTCATTGCCTACAAGGTTACACATCTCTTCGTGCAGTCTGGCAATGCTTTCGCCGGGCGTTCGTCCCGGTGTATGTACCGCCTCCTTCTTCATGAGGAGTGCATATCTGAAAAAGGAATCACGCAGGTACTCATAGTTTTCCTGCGTGATAAGATTGTGCGGCTTCCCGTCAGTACCGTCCGTGAACAGTTCCGATGGGGATATCGGCAAGAACGTAGCGTTCAGAAAAGAATTACGGCACCGCTGGGTGCCGCAATCCGTTTCTTTCTTTCCGTGCCGTAATGCACCTTCCTTTCTGTTTCCGCAATGATAAGTCTCGCGAGCTGTTCCGCCTGATATCCGTCCAATGGTACACATGATTTCTTCTTTTTTCTGTTGTCCTTTGCCATATCCTTTATCCTTTTGTTCCGATAGTTGTCTTGAACTCATATTCTGTCATGTCCTCCCTGATGACCGGTCCGTGAACGGTAGCCGTCGTCAGTTCCGGGTACATGTTCGAATAGTAGCTCATGACCATGTCCGGCGAGATGTTCGGATCCGGGTCATGAAGGGTTATATACTCCGTTCCTTTCTTGAATTTGAATGAGCGTGTCATTCCTTTGATTTCGAGTGCCATGTCTTAAACTGTCTGATAAGGTGAATACTTGGGTTCCAGCATGGACTGCGGGAAATCAATGTATTCCTCGTAGTCCTTCTCACTGTATGCGGGGTGTTCCTGATCGGAGAGGTACGGTTGCTGTTCGTCCTCCTGCATGAACCGTTCTTCCTGCCAGTCCTGTATTTCAGGCTGCGGCGGATATTGAGTTTGGGAAGGCTGCTGTCCGCCTGTCCGCTGTACGTATTGCGCGTGCGGCTGTATCTGCGGTCTTGCCTGCGGTTGTGGCGGCTGTTGTTGCGACGGCCATATTCCTGGCTGTTGCGGATGCTGCGTGTATGCCTGTTGTGGTCTCTGCGATGCCGGCTGTGCCTGTCCCGGCATCGGTTGTGACGGTCTCCGCGTGTATGCCTGCTGCGGTGCCGGCTGTTGCGGACGTTGCGGTTGCGGATTTCTCTGTTCCGGTGCCTGCGTGTATGCCGGCTGTTGGGAGTGTGGCTGTTGCTGCTGTACAGAAGATTCCGGCTGTGCTTCCTGTTCCATCAGGTCGAAGAGGCTTCCCCGGTTCATTTCCGTGTCGGCCGCCTTTATCTTCTCCTCGATTTCCTTCAACTGGGCGGCATTCGCGTGTGCTTTCGCCTGTGTAAGCACGCTGACGGCTTCCCGGTGGTTTCTGGCCGCTGTCAGTTCTTCCGCCTTCTTCATCAGTTTCTCGTACTTTTCCCGTTTCTCGCGTTCTTCCTTCGTCTCCTTGGATTTCGCTTCCTTGGCAGCCTTGCTGCTGGCAGCTGCCTTGTCCGCCTGAGCCTCGAACTGTGCCATGTTGGAGATCAGCCCGCACGTTTTCTGTATAGGTCTTGTGACTGCCTGCAGGAATCCCGTATCAAGTTCCTGCGGTGTGCCCGTGACAGTCAGCGGCACGATGTGGTTCTGGGCCTCGTCCTTGAGTCCGTTCGATTTGGGCAATGTGGAAACGGTCAGTTGTCCGTTTGTCTTGCGGATGACGATCGTGAGGTCCACGCTTTCCGTCATCATCTGGTGGATTGCTGTAAAAAACATAATTTCAGATATTAAATGATTAGACGATGTGTTTCAATATTCGCTGAAGAATTCTGCCAGCAGCCTGTTCCTGTCCGGATGTCTGCAAATTTCCAGAACGGGGTTCAGCAGCTTTGAGATGTGAACGGGACCTGTTGTTCCCCTTGGTGGCAGCTTGATTGCCGGTTGCGGGACGTGTACTTTCGGTCTTCTTGTCACGGGCATCCCTATCGGAGCTGGTGACTGTCTTGTGATGATCGCTTGTTGCATATTCTTTATTTTTAAGTGTGAATACCCGGGCTTTGGCAGCCCGTTGAACTACAAGGGCCCAACGGCAAATGCTTCCGGAAAGGCAGGGTTTTCGGGAAAAATACCGGAGCCTCCGGCGAGGATGATTTTTTCCGAAACCGCTTGCGGCCTGACCTTGCCGTCCGACAAGAAGCGTTTGCCAACTTTGCCCTGTAGTTCTCGGTTTGCCAATGTCTGTGTTTTTAGTCCTTTCCCTTTTCTTCCCGTGTCATTTCCGGTTGTGACGGATACAAAAAGAGCCGCCCGTTCCCGGACAGCTCCCTTATGCTGCAATGATAAATTCCGTGCATGTTCCATATCGTCAGATTTCAGAAGACCAGAAAACTCAGTATGCACAGAATGATGGCCAGTGCCACGAGAAAACAGGCTATACGGTAGAGGAACCTGAAGAGTCCCCTGAAACAGATGATGGCCACGGCGGTCCATACAGGCGATATACCGTGGGAATAGAGCCAGCTGAATATGATGGCTGCTGTTACGGCCAGCGCGAGTGTCCTTGCCCATCTGCTGTCCGCTATCTTTCTGATACGTTCTTTTGTTTTCATAATCTTCATGTGTTTGGCGGGAATGCCATTCCCGGTTTCAGGGGCTTTCTTGCAGTCCGCCTCCACAGGCAAGGTTTTCGGGAAAAATACCGGAGCCTCGGGCGAGGATGATTTTTCCCAGAAACCGTAAGGCCAGACCTTGCCGGTGGAAACGGGCGGGCTGCGACCTTTGCCCCGCGAATCGGGATGGCTTCATCATTTCCTTTTCCTGCTGTTCCCGTTTTTGGGGAACGAGAGTGTCAGGGTGAACCCGGCGTCGAAAGTGACCGAAGCGTCGAAAGCCACGCCCTTCTTTCCCTTGAATCCCTTGATGAGCCGTGTGGAGCCGGAGGAGAAAAGCTGTTCCAGATGCTGGTCCGTCAGTTCCTTGTTCAGGAATCTGCGGTACACGGTCAGTCCGCACCCTTTATTGTCGCAGCGGGCACTCTTCTCCCTGACGATGATGTGTCCGGTCTTGCATTTGGGACAGGTGAACGTGCGGGCGGCTACCGCCGGAAGGCTGAGGTTCAGGATTTCACGGGTAGCCTTGCGGGTGTAGTCCGTGATGGATGCCATGAACGTGTCCGGTCCGAGTGTGTGCCGCTCTATCTGGAGCAGGGTCTTCTCCCAGCTTCCTGTCAGGGAAACATCCGCCACGAGCATGTCCTTCACCGCATCGTAGATATGGAGTCCCTTCTCTGTGGGGAGGATGCTCTTGCCGGAGCGGGCGATATAGTCACGTTT
>ULXP01060247.1_pt1 | contig 10481 bp, 8 predicted proteins | sample 1961351 | NCBI WGS metagenome assembly ULXP01 (sample SAMEA4835840, study PRJEB28245) | human gut metagenome | biome: gut microbiome; material: fecal sample | place: Denmark | collected 2008 | reverse complement strand
CCAGCCGATATATCTCCCGCTCTTTGGGGTCTTTGATGATAAATGTTTCGTACTTTGATGTTTTGAACGTCTTATTTTTGAGTGCTTCGTGCAAAGCGAGGGTATTGGCTTCCCTGTTTTTGTCGTGGCGACGTACCCCGTAAGAACGCAGTTTTCCCCGTCTCGCTTTTTGGTCGGCGAGTTGGAGGTTTTCTACTGCGATAATCCTTTCGTATAAATTCCCTATCCGTTTCATTGCTTTGCTTTTCATACTTGGAGCCGTCGGTTTCCCTACCAGCACCTTTTTGTGGTTCGTGTTTTTTTGCCAAGAGGCACGGTCGTCGTTCTATATTTTGTTTCTTATTAACCTATGAAAATCAGAGGTGAGAGCCGATGTTCGCATTCGTATTCGAGGGGGTGTTATTCGAATTCGCATAGCTGAAGCCTGCATTCGCACCGTTATTCGCATTACCGCTGAACAGGACACCACGAAGAACGACCAACCTTTTCTATCTTACGTCATAACTATCTATTATTAAATTATTTACAAATTGGGTATAAAGCAAAGGCGAGAGCCGAAGTACGCATTCGTACGCGAGGGGGCGTAAGTCGAAGCCGCAGAGCCGAAGCCCGCACCCGCACCGCTACTCGCAATACCGCCGAACAGGACACCACGAAGAACTGTACCCGATGCAGGAATGTTGGCATAGTGGTAGTCCGCCCAATAGGTTGTTGAACCGCCGCCCACCACCGCTGGCATGATGTCGCCGAACTCACCGAAGACAAGTTCTTTGACGTATGCTTCGGTTCGGGCTTCTTCTCCTCGCAGAGTGTAGCCGTTGTAGTTGCTGTCGTTGTAGTTTGTGGGGTCGTCAGCAACATATACTTTTGATGTCCCGCCGTCAGCAGCCGAGGCGATTTGAATATTGATGCCGTCCGTCCATTTCCAAATGTGTCCGAACGGATTTTCAATACCTCGGTAGCGAGGAACATATACCGTTCCGTGTGTACCTCCCTCGGCGTTCTGCATGACGTATGCAACCTCGCCCGAAGCGTTGCCGAGTTCATCGGTATAACCGCAAGGGACAAACGGATAATAACCGTTAAATCCGTTCCAATCCGGGGTGTTGGTTACTCCGTTGCCGAGGCCGCCTTGTGCAAAGCCGTTTGTGTCCTTTTGGGCGTTGAATGCCGTCTGACAGTTACGGTTGGCGTACTCCACATAGTAAAGCCAAAATACGGCCTTGTATGCGTTGTAGTCAAGGCAATTCCATTCGTTCGTCGCCGATGCGTTACGGAGGCGGGCTGCATTGCGGAAAGCCGTGCGGCTCTTGACTGTAACCGGACGCCCAAGAACAGAACGATACGTTCCGTCCCAATCCGCCTGATTGTTTCCACCCCTGTAATCTGTTCCCATATTGACGACAGAACAGAGTTTGCCCGTGCTGCGTTCCATAGCGGCCTCATACGCCGAAATATACATTTTGGGAACGGCGTGATAGCCCGGCAACGGGTATTCCGATAGTTTGCACCGGCGTATTGTTCCCTCTGTCTCGAACTTGCGATAATGTGCTGGGATTTCGACCATGACCTGACCTTTGGAGCCGTCGAGGGTATGCGCCCTCCAATTTGTCGGGTTCAGGTACTCAACGACCGTTCCGTTATCGCTCAACAAGCAACCCCGCATCCGGTTTTGAATGGGGAGGCTTTTATGGAGAGCGATACTGCCGATACGGGTACACGTCGGCGTCGATACGGTCGTGTCCCATTGGATGCCGTAGGCGCATTGATCTTCGAGGTATGGGAGCATGGTTGCGAGTTTAGCTTGTTTGCTCTCTCCGTCCGTGTCCATAACCTCTACGATGAGTTCGAGAGGATTTACCTCCCCGATATGGGGGAGTTCATTCAACCGCTTCCCGTTATCGAAAGCTGTGATAATTTGAAGCACTTTTGCTTCCTGTTCAGGTGTTAATGCCATAATTGTCTTGTTATTAAGTTAATCTAAAACTACCGTTGCCCATGAGCCGCAATGAGTTTGATTTTACTCGTCGAAGTTCCGGTTCCGCCACCGTAATTTGTATGGTTCGGTAAATTGACGTATTCTCGGTCGGGATAACGTGGATTTTGCTGATACCTGTCCGATTGACTGTGAGGCTTCCGTCGGGTTGAACCGAAACGGCATTATCATCGCCGAGAAACAGCACATTGCGTCCCGTGTTCGTCGGGAGCAGTTCGTATGTTATACGTCTCGGCACGGTGTTTCGGAATGTTATGCGAGGCGGATAGTCGAGGTTCATGCCTGTCGGAATCATTTTGTACTGCCCGCCGAGCGATTCTTCCAATTCCTCCAACCTTACGATTGTGGCTCGTGCTTCCTCTGCGGTCTCCCCGGCGAGATTTGCGGCGTTGTCGGCGGCTGTGGCCTTTTGGTCTGCGAGGGCGGCTTTGGAATTGGCGGTGTTCGCTGCTGTCGTTGCTGCCCCGGCAGCTTTGTCCGCTGCATCGGCTTTTGTGTTCGCATTTTTGGCTGCCGTGTCTGCTGCTGTTGCTTTATCCGTAGCATTTTTAGCGGCTGTATTGGCCGCCTCCGTTGCGGTATTGGCATTTTTTGTGGCTGTTTTTGCCGCTTCTGTCGCCGTCTCTGCGGCTGTTTTGGCTTTGTTGGCCGCCGTAGCAGCGTCGTTGGCCTTATCCGCTGCGGTTTTCAGAAACTCCAAACTCACTTTGACGCTCTTATTCAGGGCGTTTACCCCTATGGTATATAATCCGACAAGGGTATCGGCCAAAGGCAATGCGCTGATTTTTATTTTCTTGCCACCCATATTGTTATTGTTTTATTTCTGTTAAATCAATCGCAAAATCACCCTCCTCCGTTATAATCCATTCTCCGGATTCGGCTGCGAGGAGGTAATGTTCATCTTCAACTCGGAACGACGTAAAGACCAGCGTAATGGTAAATTTCAGCCAAATTTTCCCTGACGCATAGAACTCCGAAACTGAACCGCTTTTGTAATGACACGGATATTCCAACCCTGTCGCATCGACGTATAACAACCGTTCGTCGGGGCGTGCCAAGTCGTACAGGAAAGCGTCATAATTGCGCCATAATTCGGTTTGTGTAGCCGCCCGCATGAGGCAAGTTACCTTGACCTCTTTTGTCTTGAATGTAACACGTTCCCCGTCGTATATTGCGCCGCCTTGTGTCCCTATGTTGCGGAGCAAGTTTTGTTTCACGGCGGGAGATTTCTCTATCTCGGATAGCGTTCCCTCCAAAACACGTATGCCATAATCCGTCAACTTACGCCCGTCGAGTTCATAATCTCCGTAGGGAGGAACCGTGCTTGCCGGAGCGGTATAGGTGTAGCCGTCCAACGGAAAATCATCAGCGAGGCGAAGCGTAACAAAACCGAGGAACAGAGCGGTATCGAGATTCGTATGTGATACCATGCGGAGGCGGTAAGTACGCCCGATTTCCTTGAAATTGAACGTGTGGTAGGCTTTGTCGGACAACAATTCTATAAAGCCCCCGAAGCGGTAATTATCACCTGTAAATACGAACTTCATGGAAAATTCTTTGGTGTCCAATACCGGAGCGGATAAGTCTGCCTCGATGCCGTCCTCCTCCTGCCAATCATTGCTCTTGACGGGTTTCAATGACGGAAAGGCCACAAGCTCGTTGTAGCCGTCCTCCTGCACGAAAACACCGTATTCCGTGAAAGCGTCTTTCCCGTCTATGTAAAACCTATCCGTCATAAAATCATCGCCCTGTCTGTTGCTTTTTTGATAACTTGACACCCGTGTTCGCCTGATACGAAAACCACAGCCCACGCCGAGGCCTGAATCGAGGCTTGCGCTCCGTGCATTAAAATCACCTCGTGGCGGCCTTTGCTGTCGTATGACAGGCAGGCCGAGGTTTTCCCGATAAGCACTACCGTCCGCTCGTTTTCGAGCCGTATATGCCCTGCATCAATGTAAATCCCGTAGCGTTCCACGTCGTACTGCTTGAACCGCCGGAGAGTGGTTATGTCGGGGAAGTGGTATTTCTGACAAAATTCTACTCCCTGCGGAGAAGTGAACAGCCGGATGATTTGTTCGAGGTCTTCCGTCCCTTTGAACATGGTGCAAGCACGATATTTCTCTGCCATGTTGAACAAAGCACGGTTTTCGCATTCCTGCTGTGCCCGTTGCTTGGCAGATTTCCATTGTGCATATATTTCATTGAGTAGTGTCCGTTCCATACGTGTCATTCACTATTTTTTCAGTTTTATTCCTTTCAGGGCAATGTCGTTTACCGTGTTTTTGACGGCCTGCATATCGCCCTCAATGCTTTCCAACTTCGACAGGTGCTTCGTGTTATCTTCGATGCCTGCGAGGTGATCGAGTATTCGTGCGCTGTTGGCAACAAGGAGTTTGGCACTTTCCATTAGGGAGTATGTATGCCCCTGTATGGCTGTCGCCCGCCCGTTTAGTTCATCGACGCTCTCCTGTGAAGCGGTGGCAATACCTTTCTCCGAAGCCTCACGGGTGGATTCAATATCACCCAGCAATATTTCTTTTAATTCATCGGGGAGGGCATCCATACCCGCTTGGAAGTTGTTTACATACCCGTTTAATCTTGCGGCAAATTCGACCATACTATCATTGACAGCACCAAAGCCTGCAAATGTTCCGTCCTTGCTGAACCATTTATCTTTGTATTCATTGAAAAGGTCGCCAAGAGGTTCTTCGAGTAACTTTTGGACGAGCATTTGTTTGACGATATTGGCAACAATATCATCTACCTTTTCGCCCCACGCCTCGGCTGCATCTTCTCCTGCTCTGAAAGCGTCGATAAAGGCATCGCCCAATTCATTTGCAATGTCTGTTGAACTACCCCCAATTATGCTCTCGACGAGTTCGTTTATTATTGCGCCTGCTTCCGCTCCAAGTTCCTGTATTTGCCGTTCCCAATCTGCTATCTTCCCGTGATCGGTGTCCTTTTTGTTGTTCTCGTTTCGGATTTGCTCTTGCAGGAGCAACTGTTGTTCTGCGAGGTTTTTGAGTTGTTCTTTCGCTTCATCATATTTCGCATAGCCAAGTGCCTTATCCGCAGTATATTCGATGCTTGCGTAAGCCTCTGCCAATTTCTCCGCCGACTTCTGCATTATCTCGTTTTGATAAACAACCCGCCCGATAATCTGAAACAATGAGTTGGCATATCGGTTCGTGGTAGCATGGAGACGGAGTACCTCTTGTGTCGTTTCGGCGTACACCTGCTTGACCTTTTCCAGTACATTGAACGTATTGTTCTGCAACCGCACCACATCGGCATTGTCGAGTTCCCATTGGAGTTGGTCAATACGGTCTTGCAACCTTTCGATTTCCTCCTGATATTTGTCGTCATTGTTGAACAGCCCGATAATCGCCGTAGCAATAGACATCGCCGCAGAAATAATCGTCAGGATTACGCTGGCTTTCTCTACCGTCTGAATGGCTTTTGAAGATGCCAACGCCGCAGTCTGCATACCTGTTGTAGATGCAGTTGTGAGCGAAACAATGCTATTTATCATGCTCAACGTCGAGGTAAGAACCGTCCCTGCCGTGTCGATTATCTTACCCGCCGTTCCATCAACAGTGTCGCCGATGCTTTCAAATTCCCGTTCTGCCTCCTGCAATGTCTTGTAGAGGTCTTCCCACTCTTTGATAGAGCGTTTCCCCGGCGACACCTCATTTTCGGCCTGCGCCTGCGTTACCTTTTTACGGGCGGTGTTCACTTTCGCCCGAGCGGTTGCCATTTGTTTGCTGTCAGCGGTTCCCGACGTTTCAAGAGCTGCTAACTCCCGCTCGGCCTGCGCTAAAACTTGCTCCAACTGCCGCAACGTCATATTGGCTATGGCGTTCATCCATGCCTGATAAGTTTCCTCCCGTGATGCGAATTGTTCATCAACGGCTTTCAACGCCTCTTGCTCGTTGCGGTTGAGTTCATCAACATTACCCTGCGTAACCCCTTGCCGCAGCGTACCGTCCTCATTATACAGGGCTTTCCGCTGCCGCTCGTATTCCTCCGTGATTTTATTCCGTTGCTGTTCGTAGGTCATAAAATCCGCCAGCATTTGTTCGAGCGAGGTTTTATTTGCCTTATTGCGTATCTCCTCGGCCACTTTGTAATACTCGGCAATTTGCGCTTGCTGTTCCGGTGAAAGGTCAGCAGCGGTAACGGTTGAGCGGTCGAACGTCTCTCCCTTTGCTTTCGCTTGTGGATTTTTGTTCTCCCATTCGAGTTCACGGGCATCACGTAACGCCTCGACCATTTCTGCCTCCCGCTGCTGGTTGGCGAAAATCAGTCGTTGGTAGGCAAGTTCAATTTGGGCTTGCTCTTTGGCAAATCCCTCCTCCATAGCATCAATACGGGATTGGGAAATATCCAACTCCGCCTGCTTTATCTGCTTTTTGACACTCTCCTCGTACTCCTGTATCTTCTGATTCCGCTCGGCAGTTTCTCGCTTTATCCTTGCGGCTTCATTTTCCGCCTTGCTGGTCTGTCCCGCAGTTTGAGGCAACTTTGTTTTCAAAGCATCTATACGGGTTTGCAATGCCTTGTATTCGGGGTCGTCTTTGCCGTAGCCGAGTTGCTCTTTCTCCAACGCCTCGATTTGTTCTTTCACGTCCCGAATGACCGACAATTCCTTTTCACGAGCGAGGGTTTGGTCTTTTATCAGTTGTATTTCCCGCTCTTTGGCTGCAATAGCCGCAGCATCGGGAGTGTCGGCCTTTTTTAAGGCGGCGAGGGCATCCTGCGCTTTCGGTAGCTGTTCCATGAGTTGTTGCAGGGATGCGGTCATCGCATCGAACTGCTTTGCTTCGCCGTCGGTCGCAGCCGGGGCAGAGCCGAATTTTTCCGTTGCCTCTTTGACGCTTTGTTCGGCAGCCGCCCGTACTTTGGCAAGGGATGACAGTTCTTCCCTGAGGGCATTTGCCGTGTAGGTGTATGAACCTATCCCCGTCATTGGGTCGCCCGGTATGTATCGAGTTCTGTCGAACTGTTTGATAATAGCTTCGATGTCGGACGTGATTTCAGCCCCGCCCATTATGACGGGTTTCAATTTGATAAGATATTCATCGGCAAGGTCAATTTTCCCGTCAGAACCTTTTTGCCCTTTGAACTCTTTTCCCAACATCTTCTTTACCTCGTCATATACGTCGCTCTGCTTTTCTGAAACGATGTTGCCGGCTTCCTGCGTTACCTGCTGTATCGCCCTTGCATTGGCTGCTTTGGTGGCTTCCTCTGTTATCAGGGAGTAAGCCGCAGCAATATCGTTCAGAGCCGTTTTTTCGTCTCCGAGTTTTTTCAGATACTCTCCGTACTGGCTGATAATCGCCTGTTTCGCATCTTTATATTCGTCCGTGCCCTCTTTGGCTGCTTTCAACCGTGCGAACATCAAATTGATTTGGTAGAGTTCCGATTGTAGAGACTTATCGGCCTCTTTTATCGTCTCGTTCAATTTGCTTTGAGCCTTTTCCGCCTCGGTCTGATAGGTTACGAGTTTATACAGTCCATAACCGAGTGCAATGGCGGCGGCAGCAGCCAACGCATAAGGGGTCGCCATAATTACGGCGTTCAATTTGGCGGCAACAGCCATAAGGCGAGTTTTGGCAACAGTCAGGAATCCCGTTGCCGTAACATTGGCCGTCTGTGCTGCGGTATTGACCGCTGTTGCGGTCGTGTTGGCTGTGCGGGCAGCTGTTTCCACCGCCGTTTTCTTGGCGTTGAAATCACGGGCGGCGGACTGATAGGCAAGGGCGGCGGTTTCCCGTTGGGTTTCGGCGGTTGCCAATTTCCTTTGAGCCGTTTCTATCTGTTTGGCTGTGCCGGTTGCACCAATGTGCATAAGTTCAGCCAACCGCTGCTGCTCCATTTGTTTGGCTGCAACATATTCCGCCCGTCGAGCTGCGACGGCTTGGCTGGCCGCAGTAACGTCGGCACGGGCTTTCGTCAATGCACTTTGGGCAGCCTGTACGTTCGCTGCGGTTTCGGCTTTTACAAGGGCGTAATATTCGGCAGAAGTTTTCGCCAATCCTTGCTTGGCTATCTGCGCCTGCTGCTCCACCGTGAGGAGTTTATACAATTCGGCAGCCTCCTCTGTATGCTTTACGGTGGCAACCGAATTCTGTATAGCGGCAGTTGCAATAAGAGCAGCTCGATATGTGCCATAGGTTGCAACGAGGGCGGCAAGGGTTTCTCCAACTTCCTGATAATTCTCAATCAGGTACGATGCCCCTGAAATAGCACCGCTTATGACATCCTCATTCGCACTTCCGATGTCATTGAGCATCATATCGAAATTATCTTTCAAGTTCGATATTTGCCCCGTGATGGTCTTGCTCTGTTCTTGCATGAGGTTGTAGAACTTACCACCCTCGGACGTCATATTTTTGAACGCCTGCTCGACTTCGGGAAATCCGACCTTACCGGCGGATATGTACTTATTTACCTCGCTGACGGATACGCCGAGGACTTTGGCGAGTTCTTCGTAGATAGGTACACCACGTCCGGCGAACTGACGAATATCGACCAGCATAGCCCTGCCTTGCGATTTCAGCGTACCGTATAGGTACACCATGTCACCCAACGGGACGGACAGCCCCGCCGAAACATTGCCCAGCATTTCTACCGTTTCAATGGCATCTTCGGCGGCGGTTCCGTATGCGAGCAGTTGTTTGATTCCGTCAGCTACACCCAGTAAATCGTATGGTGTTTTTGCTGCGAAATTTACCGCCTGCGACAGGAGGGCATCTGACTTTGCCTTTGAATTGAGCATCGTGGTAAATGCAACGTCGAGTTGCTGCATTTCCCCTGTTACCTGAACGATTGAACGAGCAAAGGCAGTTGCTTGCTGGGCGGAAAATGCAACAGCGAGAGCAGCACCTATCCTGTGGGATATGCTGTCAATACGATTCCCTTCCGAAACAGCCGTGTCGCCGATACCTTTGATGATGTTGCGAGATTCGGCGGCGTCTGCTCGCAGTTGGTTATTATCCAACCCCAAACCGTAGTATAATTTGCCTTTGTCGTTATTCATTACTCACCGAATAAAATTGCGTGAACTTTATCCCTGTTGCGGGGGTCGCTTGCGTTTATTATTTCCTCCTCTTTGCTCTCTTTTTTACCGTCTTTGGGCTTTTTATAGCTTGGCAGAACTGCCCCGTACATAATCATATTGGCATAGCTCATATCGTACAGGACATATTCCAGCGGAAGATTAAACCCTTTGACAGTCCCTGCGATTACTGCCCAGATGCTGTCGTTTCCACCTCCCTCGTCTGTCGCAGCAGATTTATCTCGGTCAGGAAAGTGGTAAGCCCGAAAAAATCGGCAACCTGCGACCTTTGTAACAGCCGTGCGGCCAGGTTGTGGAGTTCTCTCGGCGTAATATCTTCCAACAGCGATTTTGCGAGGGCTGTTTTATGGTCTATGACTTCCTCGACCTCCACCTGCTCGGCTTCCTTGATAAGTCCCCAAAAACGGCGTTTTTCAACCGTTTTGACGGTCTTTCGTGTCTCGGTTAATCCTTTTGCGCCGAGTATCATAATGGCGACGATTTCGCCCATAGGACGGCAATCTTTACCGATTGCCAATACCTCGTCCACGATTCGTTCCGTGTTGAGTTGAATTTTAGGCATCCGAGCAACGGCTTCCGATGCCAAAATCAGAGTTGCGGCACTCGGCGGGGCTGCTTTATATACTTTATCGCCAACGGTGATTTCCTCCGGCTGTTGGAGAATTGTTTGGGCGACTTTGGTTTCAATATTTTCCGGCATAACTGTATTTTATTTATGGCGAATTCGCCGTATTTTGTTTGTAGCGGGAGTTGGATTTGCACCAACGACCTCCAACCTATGAAATTGGCGAGCTGCTATCTGCTCTATCCCGCTATGTGCGGAGGTTTAACCCCCTCCGCATAGGGTTTACGCCGACTTGGTGTACGGTTTGAGGGTTTTACCCGTTTCCGGCTTTTTTGCGTCGAACGTGTATTTCCACAACTTACCGTCAGCCGAAGACCACGATTCCGTTACCGATACCGTTGCATTCTCGATAAGGAAGCCCTCGCATGCCTCATCCTCCGGCGTCAGGCGGACGGCATAGTTATCGACGATAACACCGTCCTCGTCCTCGATAGGCTTCTCATCGCCTTTCTTGACGAAAATCTCCAACTCGAAGACGTACTTGTTTTTACCCCTGCGGGTATCGACGACACCGCCGCCCTCCTCGGTCGCTTCCTTTTTCGTTCCCTCGGTTGTCGTCAGTTTGGCCGTGTCTTCCTTGATTTCGGGAAATGCCGTCCATGTGGGCGTCGGTTCCGTCGGAACTGCGCCATTTACACTTTTGGTAAACTCTACCGTCGGTTTACCCCAGCTTAATACAGACATATTCTTAATGTTTTAATGGTTTGTTAGTCAATGTATTCGTACTGCAATTTAACCACGACGAAATGCTGATGTATCTCAGGCTCTTCCTCCGTGTA
>ULXP01044607.1_pt1 | contig 10488 bp, 9 predicted proteins | sample 1961351 | NCBI WGS metagenome assembly ULXP01 (sample SAMEA4835840, study PRJEB28245) | human gut metagenome | biome: gut microbiome; material: fecal sample | place: Denmark | collected 2008 | reverse complement strand
ATTTTAATAAACCTTATTAAAATTTTCTACTCTACTCGATTAATAACTGCTATTTACAAAAACAAATAATAAATATATAATAAATTTAAACAATAATAAGATTAAAAAGGGGAAGATATGAAAAAACTAAAGAAAATAAGTATTATACTAATGATATTAATTTCTTTTCTAATAGCACCAAAAGTTTTTGCAAAAAGTAATAATGATGGAATTAGGAAAGTAGAATATTCAGAAGATTTTAAAAGATGGCTAAAATTATCTGATGAAGAAAAAAATAAAACAATACAGCCAAGAATGTATGATGTGATTATTACAGACTTTAATGCAAAAAATGTCTTTTATAAAGTAAGATTATTAGGAGCTAAAAGTAATTCGAAATATAATTTAAAAAATATAATACCAGAAAATTTATTAACAAAAGATCAACAGCAAACGAATTCGTGTTGGACGTTTGCGGCATTAACATCATTAGAAACAAATTTAGCTTTATCTGATTATAGGCAAGGTACAAAATCAAAAACATATGATTTTTCAGAAAGACATATGGAATATGCTACAAGTAAAATATTTAAAAATAATGAAACAAATGAAGGTGGCTATAATAGAACTGTTGGAGAAGGTGGGCAATGGTATATAGCAGAATCATATCTAACAAATGGAAGTGGTGCTATTCCAGAATCAGAAATGCCATTTGAGAATAATGAGGATCTAATAGAAATAGATCAAATAAAAAATCAAACAATCTCAAGCCAAATATATGATACAATAGACTTTCCTGATTATAATACTCAAGATGACACTGAAAAGGCAAAAATAATGAACAAAATAAAGAAACATATTCAAGAAAATGGCTCTGTATTTGCCTCAATACATGGAAATTCAGTTGTAAGCGAAGAAAGTTGTTACAATGATGATACAGAGGCGAAGTACTGTAATAGTTCAATATCACATATTGCAGATCATGCCGTTTCAATTGTTGGTTGGGATGACAATTATAGTGTTGAAAACTTTTTAGAAAGTGCAAGACCATCAAAGAATGGAGCCTGGATTGTTAAAAATTCATGGGGAAATATAAGAGAATATATGTATGTTTCATATGAAGATTGCAATATATCTAAGATTATTTGTGGAATTGTAAAAGCAACAGACAAAAAAGAATATGAAAATATATATCAATATGATGAATATTTTCCAGCAACATATGTGGAATTTAATAATTCAAAAATAATGTTATGCAATGTTTTTAATAAAAAAACTACTGCTGATGAATATTTAACTCAAGTAGCTTTATATGCGCCAGAAACGTATATATGCAAAGTATATGTAAATCCAAATGGAACAGAAAAAGATAAAAAAGATATGCAATTGATAGAACTAAAAACAGGAGAAACAAAGACTGTAGAAGCGGGATATCATACATTAGAATTTGCAAAGCCTTTAAAAATAAATGCGAATAGTTTTGCAGTAATAATAGAAGTTCAAGGAACAAGAAATAAAATAAATTTTGAATTAGAATCTAAGGTTGATGGAGTTTCTGCATTTGATTCTGTAAAAGTTGAAAGTGGAAAATGTTTTTTAGCATCAGGCAATGATATGGATAATTGTAAATGGTACGACTTAGGAAAATTATCGCAAGTTAGTTCAAATCTACCAAATGGAGATGGAACAATAAAAGCGTTTACAATAACAAAAAAATCAGAAGAGATTACAGATAAAGAACCTGATAACCAAGAAAATGAAGAAAGTATAAAAAATTCAAATTTTGACAATATGAAATGCAATATAAACAATGTTAAATATTATACTTTTACAGATAAGAATAACCATGAGTATTTAATATTGAACTTAACAGTTGACGGAATTACTCAAAAATCTCAAGCAAGTAATTTAGAATATTATTATTATATTTCAGCAAATAATAATGAAAAGAATATAGAAAATTGGGTAAAAATAGAGGGAAAACAAATTGAAGATAATAAATTACAATTTGAAATAAATACACAAAATATTAAAAAACTAGATGAGATTTCTAATATGCAAAATTTATATTTGTATATAAAAGAAATTGCAAGTCAATATGGGAAAGAGTCAGAAGTTACCTCCAAAGCAATGCAATTAGATTCTAAAACGCAAGTAGAAATTTATTTAGATAATATAAAAGTAAAAGAAGCACAAATAGACGATAATGATGAGATAATTGACAATACAGTTGCTCCAAATGAATTACCAAATGCAGGAATCAAAAAAATAATAATTTCCATTAGTGCAATATCAGTATTAAGTATAATTGTATTAATAAGATATAAAAAAATAAATGAAGATATAAAATAAAAAATACCGGCCAAAGATAATCCGGTATTTTTTTACGTAGTTATTAATTTATGAGTATAATCCAAATTTCCAATTGAATCATAGTCATAACCAAGGGTATAAACATTAGTTGCCCAAATATCTTTTTCAAGTAAGGTCTTCATATTTTTGTTAGAATTACTATCCATAAATTTTTTAACAGAAGAAATCATAGTTAATTTTCGATTATGTTTAGAAATTTCACTAATAAGTTCGCGTCCATTATCATTGAAACCCAAAATTCTAATATATGGTTTTGTAGACTTAGAAAGTTGCATATCTTTTTTGGTAATACCTAAAATTGCATATAAAAGAATTCTTTGAAGTCTTGTTCTTGTATATCTTTTGGTATTTATAATTGATAATAATTCTACAATACTATTACATTGATTTGCAGCAGACTTAATTGCAAATTCAAGACCTTCAGAAACATCAGGTAAATTAGCAATTTCTTCTACTGACATTTTTCTCAAAGTGTATATAATAAGTTTATCAAATTCAGATAAATCCTTTACAATATGACCATTTTTAATGCAATCCTCTAAAATATAAAATGATGATTCCGGTAAAAATTTTTGCAATATATCTATATCATGAGAACAACAAAGTTTTCGAATAGATGTAGCACTTGCAAATCTAGATGAAACAGGTATTTCGTCATCATTATATGCAGCTCCTTCACGTTTTATTGTAACAGGTATTATTGGACTGTTTTGACGTTTTAAAGCTTTTAAATATTCTATTCCTAAAATATTATTAGGAGAAGAAAGTACATTTGCAAATTTACAAACATTATTTAAATACATCATTAAAGCTCTTTCTCTTGCTTTAGGAAAAGAAACACCACTTGAAAGCTCATGTGTTAACAAGGTTTTATATTCAGGAGGCTCATTAGTTAAAACGTCTGTAACTTCCTGCAAAGTAGAAATATTATTACACTCACTTCCAAAAGATACAAAATTAACTATTTCAAGAGAATCTAGAATTTTAATAGCGCCAGAAGCAAAGTTTTCAGCGCTTGAGATTGCATAAATAGTTGGAAGCTCAATAACTAAGTCTACTCCGTTTTCAATAGCCATTTGAGCTCGTGACCATTTATCAATAATAGAAACTTCGCCTCTCTGTGTAAAGTTACCAGACATTACAACAATTGAGTAATCTGAATTTGTTAATTTTTTGGATTCAATTAAATGGTGAAGATGACCATTGTGAAATGGATTATATTCTGAGATAATCCCTAAAACGTTGCTCATTAAAACCTCCTAAATATATTGAAAAATTCTGAAATTATTGGTATAATTCTATCACAAATAAATATAAAAACAAAGAGATAATTATAAAAAAAATAAAAATGGAGGAAAAATAATGTCAGATAAAATTATAATATACACAGATGGGGCTTGCTCAGGAAACCCAGGACCAGGAGGTTGGGGAGCAATATTGATGTATAAAGGTCAAAAAAAAGAGATATCAGGAGGAAATAAACAGACAACAAATAATATAATGGAAGTTACAGCAGTTATAGAAGCTCTAAAATGTTTAAAAGTTGAAAAAGGCGAAGTTCAGATATATAGTGACAGTGCATATACAGTTAATGCATTTAAACAAGGTTGGATATACAACTGGATGAAAAATGGCTGGAAAACAGCCAACGGGGCAGCTGTAAAAAATAAAGAACTTTGGCAAGAACTATATAATTTAACACAAAAACATAAAGTTGAATTCATAAAAGTAAAAGGACATGCAAATAATGAATTTAACAATAGATGTGATGAAATGGCACGCGATGCTATAAGTAAATTATAAATTTTTAACTTAATTAAAGCTTATTGTATAAAAAATTCCAATTTGTATAAAATAATATAAATTTTATGCAAAGGGTGGTAAGATGAAAAAGAAAATAATTAGATTTTCAATAATAACTGTGATGGTAGTTTTGATTATAACAATATTAGCAATGCAGAATAATCAGGTATTGTCATTATCTAAATATGGTTCAAGGGGAAGTGAAGTTAGAACAATTCAAGATAAATTAAAAAGATGGGGATATTATACTGGAAATGTTGATGGAATATATGGAAGTTTAACTGTTTCAGCAGTAAAAAAATTTCAACAAAAAAATGGACTTACTGTTGATGGAATTGCAGGAACAAAAACACTTGCTGCGATGGGAATAACAAGTAATTCATCTTCTGGTGGTTCATCTACCAATAATTCATCAAATGTTAATTTATTAGCAAGAGCAATTTATGGAGAAGCAAGAGGAGAGCCATATACAGGACAAGTTGCAGTGGGAGCTGTAATTATGAATAGAGTAAAAAGTAGTAAATTTCCTAATACAATATCTGGAGTAATTTACCAAAGTGGTGCATTTGATGCGGTTTCAGATGGACAAATTAATTTAAATCCTGATAGTACAGCTAAAAAAGCAGCACAAGATGCATTAAATGGTTGGGATCCATCTTATGGTGCAATCTATTATTTTAATCCAAGTACTGCAACAAATAAGTGGATTTGGTCAAGACCACTTACAGTAACAATTGGAAAACATAGATTTTGTAAATAAAATTATATACAAAAAGTGGACACTATAAAATGTCCACTTAAATTTATCTTTTTAATCTAATTAAAATTGCTATACCTAATAAAATAAGTAAAATACCAACAACTACTAGGGCAATACATAAAATATTAGTTAATTCTAAATCAAAATCAGAAGTTGTAACTGTTGAAGATAAAGTTGAAGAATTTGTTTTAGAAGAGTTTGTATTACTAGTATTTGTAGACGAAGTATTGCTTGAGCTTGATGTATTACTATTAAGAGCGGATGAATTCATATTTACTGCTGCAAATGTATTAGAAGAATAACTCATTATAGCAAGAAATGCTAAAAATAATACAATAAAAAATTTCAAAGATTTTGACATTTGTAGATACCTCCTATATAATGTGTATTTTTTCCTAAAATTCTTAAACTATAATATCAAAGTTATAAAAAAAAGTCAATAAAAATTTCATAAACTATTGCCAAAATGAATAATATTATATATAATAGTCACAAATCCTGAAGATATAATTATATTTTCAGTTGCCTTTATCGAAATGAGGTAGTATTATGAAAAAATTTTTATCAAATTACAAAACAACGATAATTCTTTTAGTTGCTATTATCGTTGGAGCAATCGTAGGAATTATATTCCAAGAAAAAGCAACTATATTGCAACCTTTAGGGGACATATTTTTAAATCTATTATTAGTTGTTATTGTACCACTTGTATTTTTAACAATAACAACATCTATTGCCAAAATGGAAAATCCAAAAAGACTTGGAAAAATTATGATTACAATCATAGTAGTATTTGCAGTAACATCATTAATTGCAGTACTAGTAGGGTTTGCTAGTACATATTTTATAAAATTAGTTAATCCAGAAGACGGAGAAAAAATAAAAACTTCGTTAGAAGAAACGGGCTCTGCAGAAGAAAGTGATGAAGAAGTAACAATTGCAGACAGAACAGTTCAATTGCTAACTGTAAATGATTTTAGCAAATTGCTATCAAAAGATAATATAATAGCAATATTAGTAGCATCAATAATTTGTGGAATAGCAATAAGAATGTCAGAAGAAAAAGGAAAAAAAGTATTAGATCTTTTGATATCTGCAAATGATGTTGTACAAAATGTTGTAAAAATTATAATGTATTATGCGCCAATAGGTTTAGCATGTTATTTTGCAGCATTGATAGGAACATTTGGAGCTTCAATAGCTGTAGGATATTTAAAAACATTTGTTATATATACAATTGTTGCATTAGCATTTTATTTCATATTTTATACAATATATGCATTTATAGCAGGAGGAAAAAAAGGAATAAAATTATTCTGGAAAAATGCAGTACCATCAACATTAACAGCACTTGCAACATGTTCAAGTGCGGCATGCATTCCTATAAATGTTGAATGTGCAAAAAAGATGGGAGTACCAGATGATATAGCAGAAACAACAATTCCAATGGGAACAAGCTTCCATAAAGATGGTTCAATGATAGGTTCAGTATTTAAAATTATGTTTTTAGTGTGTTTATTTGGAACAGTAATAAATACACCAGCAGGAGTTTTACAAGTACTAGGGGTAGCAATAATAGCAAACTTATTAATAACAGGTGTTCCAATAGGTGGTGGAACAATTTCAGAAATGTTAATAGTAACAATGATGGGATTCCCAGTTGCATCATTACCAATACTTACAATGATTGCAACAATAATAGATGCACCAGCAACAATGTTAAATGTTGTGGGTGATACAGTTTCATCAATGGTAGTTACTAGAATAGTAGATGGAAAGAACTGGATTAAAGAAGATTCAGAAAATGATAAAATAAAAGAAAAAGTAAATATATAAAGGATGCAAAAAATCTCAAGATTAGAATAAAACTAATGCTTGAGATTTTTATTATAAATTTTTTTATAAAGATTACAAATATTACAATCATGGCAAATTGTAATATGACCTTCAAATATAAGTTGTAAAGTATTAATAAAATCAACATTACTTGAAGGAGAAACTAAATGGATATAAATATTTTTTGGTAATAAATTTAACAAAGTATTTAGAACAAAATCATTATTAGAAAATGAAACATCAGATAAATATTTGGCTTTTTGAAGGTTTTTATCTATTTTTATTTTTTCCTTATTTTCATCTAATAAAATAATTTCGTTTTTTAATGATATTGCATGAATGATTCTATTATAAGTTGATTGAGAATGAACATAAAGCCTTAAAAGAGACACAAATTCTAAATATTCTCTTTCTATAATAAATTCATTAACTGAAAAATCCACTATTTCTTCAAGCAAATTTCTATAATTACCTAATCTAAAATTTATAAAGCCTGTAAGGATAATAGAATTATGAGTTGATATATATTCATAAAAAATATCAAATAAAAGAAGTTGTCTATTTTGGAAGGAGTATTCACTTGAATCACAAAGATTTTCTTCACACAAATTTAATATTTTTTTTAATTCAAAATTTTCAAAATAAAAGTAGTTTGTATTTAGGATGGTTTTCAATATATTTATTTCGAAATAATCGACTACTAGATAAGACAAGATTGTTGCTAATTTTGTATAAAAGAGTTCTTCGTCAATTCCAGTATAATGAATAATGATGTTTTTATAATATTTAAATTCTTTTTGAGAATAAAATGTATTTAGCATGTTGAAACTTGAAAATTCATTTTGTAGATATTTTAATATATCTTCATTATTAGTTTTTATACATAATGAATTCATAGATAGCTCCTTTTTTCTGTTTTGTATAGTATTTACTTAAAAATTTTTTCTATACAAGATTAGAATATAATATTCTAAAAATAAAAAAATGAAACTTGTTTATAATCACAAAAAATATATAAAATAAAAAATAAACGAAAATTATTTTTGAAATAATTTTCGTTTATTTTTTATAACTTATGATAAATATTATAATCAATATCAGGGAAGATACAATCTTTAGTCTGAATATCATTTAAGAAAACTTCATCAACTTTATTAGCTTTGATTTCATAATACAATTTAGTAAAACGACCAATATGATTTTTAATACGTTTTTTTGCATAATCAACCATAGTGCCATTAGTAATGATAAATAGCCAACAACTGGTTTGAGCTAATAATAATTCACGAGCAGCTTGATTTAGAGCATCTTTGATAATACCATCTTCCATATTAGGATAAGAAGTTGCGAGATCGATCATTCTATCTGCAGCTTTATGTAAGTGACGATGGACATAATCATTAGTAGGGTTAAGCCACACACCACTATAACCATTAGCCCCCCAACTTGAACGACAAGGAGAGCAAACTTGAGTTTCTGGGTATTTATCAATATATTCAGAAGGAGTAATTAATTCAAAATTACACTCATCATAATAAATCTTCTTAAATAAGATATATAACCAATAAGGACCTTCATACCACCAATGTCCATATAATTCAGCATCATAAGGGCATAAGATAATAGGTGGTTTATCCATATAATCTGCAACATTAGCAATTTGTTCAGTACGAGAATTCATAAAGTGACCTGCTTGCCTTTCTGCAGAATCATGAGCCCATTGAACATCATAATAATCTTTTTGTTCTGTTTTTCCAGTAATTCTATGATATTTTATACCTGTATGAACACGAACTCCATTGTGAGCAATGTAAGGTTTGATATAATCATAATCAGCCTCATAACCGATGTCTCTATAAAATTCTCTGTAATTGTAGTCGCCAGGATATCCATCAATAGAACTCCATACTTGTTGAGAAGAAGTCATGTCACGTCCAAAACATACTAGACCACCAGGTGAAACGATAGGGGCATATGTACCATAAATTGGGGTAGGGTCGGCATATAAAACTCCGTGAGATTCTACAATTGCATATTCAATTCCAAATTCTTTAAGATATTTATCAGCTTCTGGAACATAACCACATTCAGGTAACCAAATACCACGAGGTTTTCTTCCGAAAAATCTTTCATATGTTTGAACTCCAACAGCAATTTGAGCTTTAATAGATTCTTCATTAACATATAAAATAGGAAAGTAGCCATGAGTAGCACCACATGTAATAATTTCTAGTACGCCAATATCTTGAAAATGCTTAAATTGTTCAATAATATTGCATTTCCATACATCTCTAAAAAGATGTAAATCGCTTGAATATCTATCATAATAATAATGAGAAAGCCTATTTACTCTTTCATTATCTTTTGTACGTTCAATTTCTTTTCCTGAAAGTTCGATTAGTTTTTCTAAATAATGAATATATTTTTGCTGTAATAATCTATTATCAAACATAGAAAGTAGAGTAGGGGTTATAGACATAGTAATTCTAAAATTAACACCTTCATCTACTAATTTTTGATAACTTTGTAATAGTGGTATATATGTTTCTGAAATTGCTTCATATAACCATGACTCTTCTAAATAATCATCACTTTCAGGATGATGTATAAATGGAAGATGTGCATGTAATACAAAACTTACATAACCTTTTTTTTGCATTTTTTTCTCCTTTTAAATTTTATAATTAAAAGCCGTAGGTAAGTAGCCTACGACAATTTGTTTTAAATAAATCTTGATGACATACTACCTGATGATGGATTTCCACCAGAAGATGGATTATTTTTAACTTTATCAAATACTGACATATCTTTTGTGTGATATATTTCAGAATATATACCTTTTAGTAAATCTTCACTAATATAAGGTATATTTTGAACCTTTTTCATTGCAGGTAAATGCTTTATAATTTCATATAAAGAAATTGATTTTTCATTATAATTTTTTACATTTCTTACTCTGATTGTATTATTTTCATTAGTGTTAAATAATACATGATCATTTGGAGATTCAATTTCATTTGATGTTGATACATATATATAATCAGTAGGGATATTTTCTTTAATTTCTTTTGTTACTTCTTCATTGTAATAGTTAGGACGTCTGCCAAGTTCAACTCTATAATCACATTTGCTATCATTGATATGAAGATACCAACTATTTGCAAAATCATTTATAGGAACTTCAAAACTATAATTCATAGTATCATTATGTATTATTAGCACAGGTCTTGTTATATTAAAGAAGTTTTCTCCATATTGTTTTATATAGTTTTCTCTATCTGAATCTGCAATATCCCAATAAACAAATAGGGTATCAGGTGTTTGATAAAGTATTTTTACTATTGTTTCATTATATCTATAAGGCAAATCATAGGATTCTACAATTTCAATAGGCTTTTTTACTTTCTTTACTTGTTTGTTTATTTTTTTACTTTTAATTGAAGTTTGCTTGATTTTTGAATTAGCCTTTTTCGTATTAACCTTTTTTGCTTTAGTTTTATCAGCGATATTCTTTTTTGCAGAAGTAGTAGGCAATTTTTTTATAACTTCTTTTTTATTATTTTTCTTATTTATTTCTTTTGTTTTTGATGGCATTTTTTATCCTCCTATGTATGTAGACATTATTTCCTATATACTATACTAAAAACAAAATAAATTCAAGGGAATTTATAAAAAAAGAAAAAAATTTTTAAAAGTATGTCAATAATTTTTGAATATTTCACTAAAAAATGGCTTTA
>ULXP01009299.1_pt1 | contig 10555 bp, 7 predicted proteins | sample 1961351 | NCBI WGS metagenome assembly ULXP01 (sample SAMEA4835840, study PRJEB28245) | human gut metagenome | biome: gut microbiome; material: fecal sample | place: Denmark | collected 2008 | reverse complement strand
GCTGCCGTTGATGAAGGTTCGGGAATTGTTACCGTTAAGTTTGACACAAACGGCGTCAGGAAACTTGCAGCGGCATATGCTCCGCTTAAAGTGATTACAGAGGAATGAAACGGAGTGAATCATAAAGGAGTGTAAACCATGAGCGAAATGCGTGATAAACAAAACAATGCTGCGGTTCCCTCAAACATGCAGCAGGACGGCACTCGGATTGAAGTTGAATCAGATAAACCGATATCAACAACGCGTATGCAGCAGCTTGTTGATGCGCTGAACACTTACTCGAATGCATACTATTTCGGCAGTGAACCGTTGATAAGCGATGCTGAATTTGATGCGTTGATGGAGGAATTGAGTCAACTCGAACAAGCTTCCGGAATCGTTCTGCCCAATTCGCCGACACATCGGGTCGGCGGAGATGCTGTCACTGCCTTTGAGCCGCACACGCACATCGCGCGGCTTTGGAGTCTCGACAAAGTCAAAACAACTCAGGAATTGCTGGATTTTAGCCAAAAATGCCGTCGTGCCGCAGGAAATACGGAAAACGGCAGTGTGGAAAATCCCGAATTTGTGCTGGAATATAAGTTCGACGGGTTAACGATCAACCTGACATACGATAACGGGATTCTCGTTCAGGCCGCAACACGCGGAAACGGCATTACAGGCGAAGGTATACTTGCACAGGCAAAAACAATTCGCTCGATTCCGCTTACCGTGCCGTATAAAGGCAAATTTGAAGTTCGCGGCGAATGTTATATGCGCCTTTCCGTTCTTAAAGAGCTGAATGACAGCGGTGAGGAAAGCCTGAAAAATGCACGAAATGCAGCAGCCGGTGCGATCCGCAACCTTGACCCGCAGATAACTGCCAAGCGAAAGCTCGATTGTGTATGCTACAATATCGGATACATTGAAGGAATGGAATTCTCCACAAGACGTGAAATGTACAGTTTCATGCGTGACAACGGACTGCCAATGAGTGATTTTATATACTTTGGTGATATTAACGGTGTTATCTCTGAAATTGAAAAAGCAGCGGAGCGAAGGAGCAGTCTTGATTTTCTTATCGACGGAATGGTAATCAAGCTTAATGATGTCGGCCTCTTTGAGAAAATGGGCTGTACGGACAAATTCCCCCGCGGAGAAATTGCATACAAATTTGCTGCGGAAGAGCTTATAACCACCGTGCTTGATATAACTTGGGAAGTCGGTCGAACGGGAAAGCTCACACCTCTTGCGCATCTTGAGCCGGTTGATTTCATGGGAGTCACTGTCAAACGCGCTACACTCAATAATTATGATGATATTCTGCGTAAGCGCGTTGGAATAGGCTCCCGTGTTTTAATTCGACGCAGCAATGATGTCATTCCCGAAATACTGAAAAGCGTTGATGACGGAGAACCTGCAAACCCGGTCACAATCCCGACTTGCTGCCCCGCCTGCGGAGCGCGGGTCGAACGGGAAGGCGTGAATATTTTCTGCACCAATTCCCTTTCGTGTACGCCGCAAATCGTCGGACGGCTTGAACATTTCGCCTCTCGTGATGCAATGGATATAGAAGGATTTTCCGAAAAAACAGCACTTCTGCTCGTAAATGAAATCGGAATTTCAAAAATTCCCGACCTCTATGAGCTTACGCCTGCAAGCTTTTCGGGTCTGCCGGGTTTCGGAGAAAAACGAATTGGAAATATTCTTTCCGCAATTGAAAAAAGCAAAGACTGCAAGCTTGATGCATTTATTTTTGCGCTTGGAATTCCGAATGTCGGCAGTAAAACAGCCAAAGACCTTGCCAATCGATTCAAAACGTTTGATGCTGTCAGGAATGCGGCATTCGAAAGCTTAACCGAGATTCCCGGCATAGGTGAAAATGTTGCGGATGAGATAATCGGTTTCTTTTCGGATGAGCATATTTCAACTCAGATAGATAAACTGCTTGAGCTTGGTGTGACTCCGCGAGAAGCAGAAGCCTCTGCCGAAAACGCATTTGCTGCCGGCAAAACATTTGTTGTTACCGGTACGCTTGAAAAGATGGGGCGGATAGAAATTGAAGATCTTATTGCGTCAATGGGCGGGCGCGCATCCGGCAGCGTCAGCAAAAAAACCGATTACGTTGTTGCAGGCGAAAAAGCAGGAAGCAAGCTTGAAAAAGCCAAGGAGCTCGGAGTGCGTATTCTGAGCGAATCAGAGTTTTTTGAGTTGATAGGAGGATAGGCTGAGCTTCAGCTCTTCTCAACATTAAACCTGCTGTTAATGCGGCGGAAAAAGTCCGATTCCTGCGGGTCGGGCTTTTTGCTGCTCATGCTTTATCGACATGCCTTTGAGGCGGACGGTCAGCGCTGTTTTTAAGCTAAATAAACTCTTTTGGATGATGTTGACATAATTGCATGATTATGCTACAATGCGCCCTAACGCTGTAAATCGGTAATGCTGCTTTGCCGAAAAAATATCGGAGAAATGGAAAAACAGGATGAATATTAAATTGTCGGATCATTTCACGTATAAGAAACTGCTGCGATTCTGTCTGTCGCCGATAATTATGATGGTTTTTACATCCATCTACGGTGTGGTTGATGGACTGTTTGTTTCAAATTACGTCGGAAAAACTGCATTCGCGGCAATTAACCTTGTTATGCCGTTCATAATGATTTTCGGAGGAATCGGCTTCATGTTCGGCACCGGCGGCAGTGCACTCGTTGCAAAAACACTCGGATTGAAAGACTCGGAGAACGCCAACCGCTACTTCACAATGATGTCGCTTGTGACTCTTGTTGTCGGCATAATCATTTCAATTGTCGGCATGATTTTCATGCGTCCGATTGCAATATTTCTCGGTGCAGAAAACGAAACAATCGAACATTGTGTGATATACGGACGCATTATAATTGGATTCAACACGGCATTTATGCTTCAGAATCTCTTTCAGAGTTTTCTTATCACGGCCGAAAAACCCAAACTCGGTCTTTGGGTCACCGTTGCAGCAGGTGTTACCAATATGGTGCTTGATGCTCTGTTTGTCGGCGTTTTCAAATGGGGTGTGGCCGGCGCAGCAATTGCAACAGGTTTAAGCCAGTGTATCGGCGGGCTGCTTCCTTTCATCTATTTTTTACGACCGAATAACAGTCTGCTCCGGTTTGTAAAAACCAAAATTGAGTTTCGTCCCGTTATCGATGCATCTGCAAACGGGGCATCCGAGCTTGTTTCAAACGTAACAGCCTCCATAGTAGGTATGCTTTATAATTATCAGCTGCTGAAGTACGCCGGCGAAGACGGCGTCGCAGCCTATGGCACACTTATGTATGTGGAATTCATCTTTATTTCGGCTTTTATTGGGTACGCGATCGGAAGTGCACCGATAATCAGTTATCATTTCGGTGCCGACAACCACGCCGAGCTGAAAAACATGTTGAAAAAGAGTTTGATTCTAATGTCGCTGGCCGGGGTTGCAATGCTGATAATTTCCGAAGCTCTCGCCTTCCCGCTTGCACACATTTTCGTTGGTTACGATGAAAAGCTGCTCGAAATGACCGTTCACGGTTTTCGGATTTTTTCACTCATGTTCCCCCTTGCAAGCATAAACATCTTTGCTTCATCATTCTTTACAGCACTGAATAACGGTGGAGTTTCGGCCGCCATATCCTTTTTGAGAACATTCGTTTTCAAACTTGCAGCCGTTCTCATCCTGCCGCTGCTGTTCAAGCTTGACGGCATATGGTGGGCAACAATCGTTGCGGAACTCTTTGCATTTTTGCTTTCAATCGGGTTTGTTGCCGCAAAAAAGAAGAAGTACGGTTATTGATACTGTTGCGGCCCGTGCTTTACAATTGCCTGTGAACATCAAAATGCCCCCCGGAGATTCTTTTCCGAGGGGCACTTTTTATTGAAGTTACGATTTCAGCGGTGCGCCGAACGATGATTCATGTTTAATTATGCTGCAATCAAACCGACGCAGTTTATTTTGTCAGAATCTTTGTTATGCAGTCGGTGAACTCAACAGGGTTGTCTATCTTGAGTCCCGCTGCAAGCAAAGCCTGATTGTAAACAAGCTTCGAGTAAACCGCAAGGTCTTCCCCGCCTGCCTGCATCGCACGTTTAAGGGCGTCGAAAACAGGATGATCGGGATTGAGCTCGAGAATACGCTCCGCTTTTGTTTCGCCGCCGAGAGGCATTGCGCTGAGAACCTTCTCCATTTCAAGTGAGAGCGGACCTTCGCTTGTCAAGCCCGCCGGTGCATCAGCAAGCCTTGCGGAAAGACGCACTTCCTTCACACTGTCGCCCAAAGCCGCCTTGATTGCATCAAGCAGGTCCTTATTCTCCTCCTGCTTCTCTTCCATTGCCTTTTTCTCATCCTCGGTTGCGGCATGAATGTCGTTATCGGTAATTGACTTGAAGGGTTTGCCGTCATAACCGTTCATCATTTTGACCATGAATTCGTCAACATTCTCCGTCATGAGCAAAACATCAAAGCCCTTATCGATCAGGTATTTGTACTGCGGGAGCGTCCGTATCGCCTCAATGCTTTCACCGCAGGCATAATAAATTTCGGTTTGATTCTCGCAAAGCGCATCAACATACTCACGAAGCGTTATAAGCTTATCCTGTTTTGCAGAATGATACAGCAGCAAATCTTTCAGGAATTCCGCTTCCATGCCGTACGATTCGTATATACCGTACTTAAGTGAAAGTCCGAACGCCTTGAAAAACTTTTCATAATCCTCGCGTTTATCCTTAAGAAGTTTTTCAAGTTCGGATTTGATTTTTTTCTTAAGGCCGTTTGCAATCGCACGAAGCTGACGGTTCTGCTGAAGCATCTCACGAGAAATATTCAAGGAAATATCAGCGGAATCAACAAGTCCTTTCACGAACCCGAAGTATTCCGGAATAAGTTCCTCGCAGGAATCCATAATCATAACACCGTTGCTGTAAAGCTGCAATCCGCGCTTATAGCTCTTTGAGTACAGATTGTAAGGTGCCTGTGCGGGTACGAACAGGATTGAATTATAGCTGAGGGTACCCTCCGCTTTTGTGTGAATGTGGAGCAGCGGAGCTTCGTAATCATGGAATTTATCCATATAGAAGCTGTTGTAATCCTCATCGGTAAGCTCGCTTTTATTTCTGCGCCAAAGCGGAACCATGCTGTTGAGCGTTTGATCTTCTTCAACGGTTTCATACTCCGGTTCATCATGTTCATGGCCGCAGCTGCATTCGCCTTCGGAATCGTGTTCGCAGGTACATTCGTCATCATGGTCGTGATCGCAGGTGCACTCATGCGTCTTTTCGCGTTGAGTCTCAACAAGCATCCTGATAGGATAGCGAATATAGTCGGAATACTTCCTTACAAGTTCACGAATGGTATATGTTTCAAGATAGCTGTCATACCTTTCGTCGTCAGTATTGTCCTTCAGGTACAGCGTAATAACTGTTCCGTAGGAGTCCTTCTGTGCGGGTTCAACTGTGTAGCCGTCAAGTCCTTCGGACTCCCATTGCCATGCCTCGTCGCTGCCGTATGCCCGACTGAGAACGGTAATCTTTTTGCTGACCATGAACGCCGAATAGAATCCAACACCAAACTGGCCGATAACATCCATATCATCTTTGTCGAGCTCGTTATCGTTTTTGAATGCAAGCGTGCCACTCTTGGCAATTGTGCCAAGGTTTGATTCCAACTCTTCCTTTGTCATGCCGATGCCGTTATCGGAAATCGTCAATGTGCGTGCCGTTTTGTCTGCGGCGATGCGGATCTCAAGATCTCCGCGCTTGATATCGGAATTGTCAGTAAGAGTTTTGAAATAAAGCTTATCAAGTGCATCGCTTGCATTCGAAATCAACTCACGAAGAAAAATCTCCTTGTTTGTGTAAACAGAGTTGATCATCAGATCAAGCAGCCGCTTGGATTCCGTTTTAAACTGTTTCTTTGACATTTATATCACCTCGTTAATTATAATCGTTCCTGTTTGGCGAACATATCGAAATTGCTGTATAATCGAATTAAGTTCGTCTGTTAGCACTCGTTCTCTTTGAGTGCTAACACTATTTTATACCTGTTTGCATCTGTTGTCAATAGTTTATCATGAATTTTTTTCGAATTGATAATTGCCGTATTTATTGTCATTGCGATTTGTTCTTGTTCGTTTTCATTGTGCCGCTGCAACGCTGTCAGTCAGTTTTCGAGCCAATCAGGTATATGCAAAAACCCGGACAACACATTGTGAGCTGCCCGGTATTGTTTTGAGGACTAATGCAACAGCCCCGTTTCCCCCGGCTTCGAGTCCCGTAGACATAACCAAACACAGAGGCACCCGCCGGGTGCCTCTGTGTTTGGTGGGGATGAAGGGACTCGAACCCCCGACCTCTTCGATGTGAGCGAAGCGCGCTAACCAGCTGAGCCACATCCCCAAACAAGTGTATTTTACCACTGTTTGCATCCGTTTGCAATGCTTTAATTGTAATACTTAAACAGACGATTTAACCCCACGGATCCGCCTCAGTGAAATTCACTTATTTTAAATCTGTTTTTTGAATACCGGCGTTTCAGGTGCGTGTCAACGCCGGCAAAAGATTGAGTGGTGTGGTATAATGCGGATATGGTTCAAGAGTCGTTGTGTATGTGTCTGGAAAGGAAAGGAAAACGCATGTGTTCATTGCCAAACATCAAAACAGTAAAATTGTTTGTGTGGATCCGCAAACCGGAGATCGAGTGAATATTGACAGACGGTTAAGCCTTACTGTAAAAGGTATGACTGAAATTTCAAGAATTGATAATTTAAAGCCAAGTAAATACATAAACGGATGCGTAAGGAGGAGAAAAGATGATAAGCAAAAAAACGACCAAAACAGTTCGAACAGGTCAAGAAAAAAGAATTAACCTGATCGGAAGTTCCGATGCTAAGGAGAAACACTTAGACAGAGGGCCCCCGCCTTCATATTTCGGGCGTTACGATAAAAATCATAAGCCAAACCATAAGGAAGAGCTGGTATTGCGGAGAAAACTAAAGGGTTATTTGCTCAATCCCGCCAAAAGTTAAGGCAAGCACAAGCTGCTTAATGCGATTGGCTATACTATGAAAAACTCACCAAGGGAGCGGACCGCAGGACAAGCATCTGATTCCCCTGACGAGACGAAGCACAGAGGAAGCTTACGCTGTACGTTCCGCAGGCGGAAAGGCTGCTCAAGGTATAGGTTGGCGCGGAACAAGAATAATGTGCAAAACTCGCCCGTCCTTTATTCCTGCATCAATTCATATGCGGATTCAGATAAAACCGCAAAAAACGATTGACGTTTTCTGTCAAATATGCTATCCTGTATATGCTGATTGCACTGCAACGGTGAAAGTATTGAAAAGGAGAAAGAATTCAATGACAGATAAACTTCAGGAATACGCTCAACTGCTTATCAATGTTGGTTTGAACGTTCAAAAAGATCAATATGTTGTTATAAGTTCGCAGGTTGACTGTGCATATTTTGCAAGAATGTGCATTGCCGCCGCATATGAAGCCGGAGCAAAGCAGGTTATCATGAACTGGAATGATGATTTTGCGACTCGTCAGTACTATCTTAATGCAGCTGACGAAGTATTTGATCAGGTTTTCCCGTGGGAAGCCGAGCGTCCTATCGGTCTTTTGAAAAAAGGCGCATGCTTCCTTACCATTGCTGCGAGGGATCCCGAAAATCTTAAGGGTGTTGACCCTGAGCGTATCGCACGTGCAAACATTGCAAGCGGCAAGGCCAATGAGGAATTCAGCATTGAAATGATGAACAGCGCCGTTCAGTGGTGCATTGCGTCCATTCCCGTCCCGTCATGGGCCAAGAAGGTCTTCCCCGATCTTTCGGAAGAACAGGCAATGGAGAAACTGTGGGAAGAGATCTTCAAAGCGGTTCGCATAACCGGCTGCGGCGATGCCGTTGATCGTTGGCGCGAGCATTGCAAAGTTCTTGAAGAAAAGCGCGAAAAGCTCAATGCTTACAATTTCAAATCTCTCCACTATACAAATTCTCTCGGAACGGATCTTACTGTTGAACTGCCGGAAAATCATATTTGGATGGCCGGGTCCGAATTCAGCAAGGGCGGAGTCGAGTTTGTTGCAAACATGCCAACAGAGGAAATTTTCACTGCTCCGCTGCGCGACGGCGTAAACGGCAAAATCGTTGCAACAAAACCGCTTGTGGACAGCGGCAATATTATTGACGGCTTCCACATGATCCTGAAGGATGGCGTCATAACCGAAGTTCACGCAGAAGTCGGGGAGGAGTTCCTTAAAAAGGCTATAACTCTGGATGAGGGCGCATCAAGATTCGGCGAAGTTGCTCTTGTTCCGTATGATTCGCCGATTTCCAACAGCGGCGTGCTGTTTTACAACACTCTGTTTGACGAAAACGCCTCCTGCCACTTTGCTTTCGGCGATTCCTATGCCTGCATCAAGGACGGAGACAAAATGACCAAAGAAGAGCTCAAGGCACATGGACTGAACGACAGCATGACCCATGTTGACTTCATGGTCGGCTCAAAGGATCTTTCCATCGTCGGCACAACGCACGACGGAAAAGAAATCAAGGTCTTTGAGAACGGCAATTTTGTAATCTGAGATTGACCGAAGCTTAACTCGAAACGCTTGTTATCTGCATTACGCTGCCCGGTGCTGTTTCCGTGCCGGGCGGCAAAGCGAGGATTTCAATGAGCAAAAAGCAAAAAACCGGCGGGAACCGAACGGCGGGAATAATCAAGATTCTAATTTACGCCGTGTTGGTTCTTTTTTGCATTTTTGTATTTCTGCTCTACGGTAAAAAGCAGCGCAGCATTGAAGCAGCAGCAAGTCCGAACCCGAGTGCGGCTGCCGTTCAAACCGAAACAGTCAACGTTACGCCAAGCCCGATTCCGAAGCTCTCCCCGCAAGAATTGGTATCTGGCCTGCAATCTGCCGGTTTGGATTGTGTAATTACGCAGCGCAGCACGCTTACCGATGGTTCGCTCGAATGCAGTTTAATGCTTAACCGCATTTCCGGTGATGGCCGACTGGTTGTGAAGCCCGATTCAAACGGAGGAACTGCCGAATGCATTCTTGAATTCAACTATATTTATGCTGAAATTCTCGATGACCCCGAAACTGATGCCGTTGCAAGAACTCTTAAGGAGCAGTATGAATTGCGCGAAAAATACGACGCAGAGCTGATTGACGGTTTCATCCGCTCGCTTGCAGAACTTTTTGCTGACAAAGAAGAATATAACAGCGTAGATCTTGAAAAAATCATCTCCGGTACCGTTTCGGCATACAAAAGCATGAAAACCTACGACAGATACCTTGGTGATATTCATTTTTACATCAACACAAAATTAACTGACTTTAATGCGGAAGTGAAACTTATTGCCGCTGTTCGAAAAAAATAAGCCGCATGTAACTGCTTTTTCGGCAGCGCGTTCCGATCTTGGACATGTTTCAAATCATAATCTCCTCTGTCTTTGCATATTGGTTATTATCAACACACCGAATGCGGAGGCAGTTATGGCATTGAAGAAAAAAACAGGCAATAAAAAACAGTCCAAACCCCTTGTATACGTTTTGGAAGGCGTATTTGGCGCACTCGCAATGAGTCTCGGCCTTGTCGCACTTGCGGCTTTATTGATGCAAAAGCAGGTTCTGCCGATAGAAAGCACGCGAATACTCAATCCTGCCGTGAAGGCGTTTTGCGCACTTTTCGCAGCATTGCTCGGCGCACGCAAGCAGAAAAAACGCCGTTGGCTCACGGGTGCGCTCTGCGGCGTTGTCTATATTGTGATTTCACTTGCAGTTTTCGGTTTGGCTTCAGGTGAATTTTCCATCGGAAGTTCAACAGCTGTCGATGCGCTGATGTGTCTTCTTGCGGGAATGACAGGCGGAATCATACTCAGCCTCGCCGAGTAAGCTTAGTTCATTCTTATGAAATAGTATAATTTTATTCTGTCACTCAGTTATCGACTGAATCGAGATATTCCGCAGCAGCCCGAACAAGCAATTTGTACCGTTTTTGTGTGTCGGCATTTTTCGCAGTACTCATGCGGAACAACGCTATTGTGTTCAAAGTTTATCTTGCCGCAGTCGTGCAGTCTTCCGTACATTCGCGTATACTCCCGCAGCTTTTCCGCAAGCGCGGCACTGCATTCGTGCGGCAGCATCCGCCACTGCCAGTTTCCGGAAGCAACGCCCGGAGTGTTGACCCTCCCTTCCGCCGAAAGCCCGAGAACATCCTGCATTTGCGCGATAAAGATTCCGGCAGGCGAACACATGCCGCCGCGAATCATACCCCAGTTGATGCCCTCGGCGGCATTCAGCGCAAGATACTGTTCTGCAAATCTGCGTTCGGACTCCGAGGCCTCTGCAAACCATTGCATAATCGGTGCATTGTCGTGCGTACCGGTATAGTATACCCTGTTTTCTGCCACTCTGTGCGGCAGGTAATCGCTGTTTGCATCGGGGTTGAACCCGAACTGAAGAATGCTCATGCCGGGGAAGCCCGAGTTTTTAACAAGCTCATGTACCTCCGATGTCAGGAAACCGAGATCTTCCGCAATGAACGATAATCCCGGCAGCC
>ULXP01029766.1_pt1 | contig 10583 bp, 9 predicted proteins | sample 1961351 | NCBI WGS metagenome assembly ULXP01 (sample SAMEA4835840, study PRJEB28245) | human gut metagenome | biome: gut microbiome; material: fecal sample | place: Denmark | collected 2008 | reverse complement strand
AAACTGCCTCCTGTCATTACGTTTTTCTATATATGTAAGTAATTCAGAAAGCAATCTCCTTTCTTTCCATCTGTCTGGTGTATATAATAGATATTCTCCCAATGGTAAATCATGCGACATCCGTAACGGCGGCTTAGAATCCGGCAGACAACGCATACCAGAAGCATCACCCACATAACCACCGCCAGCAGTTTGGACAGCAGGCTGCGCATGCCCGCCTGCTCCCGCATGACAACTTCATCCAGCACGGAATGAATCATCGTGAACATATCTGTGCAGGCATCCGGATTTGCGTCCCTTGCTTCCAGCAGCGTCTGTGCAGACATCATATTCTGCCAGGAACCTTCGTGCCTCATCTCTCCCGTCAGAGCAGCCTGCCCGTCTGCCACGCAGACTGCAGCGTTTCCGCGCTCCGCCCTGCCCGCCGGATCCGGTACCACATAAAAAAAAGACAGCAGGAGAGCCATCGCCATCAGACAGCATACCAACTTATGTCTTTTGCTGTTCGCCATTTCTCCCACCATCCTTTCCGCATTTGCTAATTATTGTAACATATATTCTTTTTATATCAAACTTGTATTTGTAAAATCATCTTTTTCTTAATTTCTTAGCGGTTTCTTAGCGGCTTTTTCGTATATGACGCGTTTACACCGGCAACCCTAAACAGGTAACCATCATTCACCTCCCCCGGGAGGTTCACAGAAAGGATGCCCTATGAAAGCAAATGTGATCGAAGGCTGTATCAGCTGCGGGCTGTGTGCCAGTGTATGTCCGGAGGTCTTCCGGATGAACGATGAAAATGTATCGGAGGTCTATCATCAGCCGACGCCGGAACAGGAAGATGCCACGCAGGAAGCCGCTGACGGCTGCCCGGTGAGCGTCATCGAAATCGAGTAACCCCCGGCAGAGAAAAAACATCTGCCCGCCGCACCAGTCAGTGCTCAGCGGGCAGATGTTTTTTCTTGAGTTCCTCCACGTTTTTCTCCACGCGCCGCTTATCCAGCGGGTACACAAACCACAGAATCGCTGCCACAATAAAAAATCCGATCGCAGGCACCAGCGTTGCTGTGGTGTACAATCCACGCCGCACCACATCCGTCTGCGCCGCCGCAGCCGGCTCATACCCGATCACCTGCAGCGCCCATCCTCCGATGCCGCCTGCCAGCGCCTGTCCGACCTTTCTGGCAAACGAATATACCGCATAGACGGTTCCGTCATCCCGGTGCCCGGTCTGCACTTCCTGATCATCGATGACATCCGTGATATTCGCCCAGATCACTGTATTAAAAAAGCCAAGCCCGAGATATCCGATTGCCCCGAGCCACAGAAACAGCCACATATTCTGTAATTTCAGCACATACATGACTGCAAATACAACACCGGAGAACAGCATCCCCGCCACGGACGCCTCCTTTTTCCCAAATCGTCTGGAAACAGGCACACCGAGCGGCGCTGCCACCAGCAGAATCACCAGTGTGGACAGCAGCGTGAACAGCGAGATGCCGCGGGCATCCCCGAAGTAATCCGGATAAATATAATTGTTCATCGTGCTGATTAACAGCTGGGAGAGCAGCAGAAATACCGCGGCTCCAATCATTCCGAGAAGCGCACGGCTCCTCGCAATCGCACCGAGCGTTGCCGCAAAACTCACAGATTCCGCGTCCACGTCACGCTCCACCGCCACCCGCTCCGTAGTCATGCGGTAACAGACCAGATAGCAGAGTAACGCGAGAATCGAGAAAATGCCCGCAACCACCGTAAATGTTCCGCCGCCGCGCACGACCTGATTGCCGTCTGCATCGGTCGTGTACAGAAAAAGCGGCGTCACGATGCCGATCACAAGCCCCGCCAGTGTCGCCCCAATCGACCGGGAGGTAGATAACGCCGTCCGCTCCGATGCCTCCGTCGTGATCGCAGATGCCATCGAACCATACGGAATGTTGATCGATGTATAAAAAATACTTCCCCACAAAAGATAAGTAACATACATGTAGACAATCTTCCACGGCATAGATGCCTGCGCCATGGCAGTCTGGTACATCAAAAAACTCGACAGCGCCACCGGTCCGCACATCCTGCGGATCCAGCATCGGAACTTTCCATCCCGCGCCGGCGGCGCTGCGTCGACGATGCGTCCCATCGTCACATCCGTGAATGCATCCACAAATCGTGCGACCAGAAACAGTGTCCCCACCATTCCACCGCTGATACCGAGTACCTTGGTATAGAATACCATCAGAAACGAGCTGGCAAAAATAAAGGTAAAATCGTTGCCAAAGTCACCGAACATGTAGCCGATCTTATCCCGCCTGCCAAAGTCTCTCACTTCTCCATCCTTCATTGCACTAACCCTCCGTCTTCTGCTCCCATCGGAACGTATGAAGAGAGTATGCCCGGATTATCTGTCCTGTATACCTTTTTTCTGGCGGTACATGCGCTCATCCGCAAGCGCCAGCAGTTCATGGCTTTTTTGCTTTCCCTGCTCTCCCCGCATCGCGCAGCCGATACTGATCGACAGCTGCCACGGGGTATCCGCTCCCCAGGCAATTGCATTTACATTCTCCTGTGTCTGATGAATAATCACGTCCATCTCGTCCTGCGTCTTACCTTTTACAATCACAACGAATTCATCCCCGCCGTAGCGTGCCAGAAACGCCTGCATATTGCCAAAGGTGCGCTTTAACTGCTCCGCCACCAGCCTGAGCACCTCGTCGCCGGTCACGTGACCGTAGGTATCGTTTACTTTCTTGAACTTGTTCACATCCATCAGCAGATAGCAGCAGGTCTCCCGCTCTCCGCTGCGCTCGTCAAGTTCCCACATGTACTGATCCAGTCTGCGTCTGTTGTTAAGACCGGTCAGACCATCCTGCGTTACCTGACCTTTCTGAATACCAAGATACACCCACAGCAATGCAGCAACCGTAAACGCCCACGCGGCATCCATGGAAAATATTTTTTCTACCAGAATGCCCGCAGCCGGGAACAAAAAAGCGGCGGCAAGCTTCCCCAGTTCTCCCCTGCGCTGCGCACTTCCGGCACGGAGCGCACCAAACGCGGCAAGAAGAAATGCCACCACAAGGTATAACATGCCCACAGCAGGTATCAGATATGCCGCTGGTCCCTTTTTATAGTAATTCACCATATTGATAAAATAGACCGCCTTCGTCCACGGGTTTGAGAGCAGCACAGCACTGCCGATCAGTGCCGGTATCGCCAGAATCCAGCATTTTATCCCTCTCTGTCCGTTTCCGTCCTGCGCCACATCCAGCACATACAAAAAGCACAGGTAGGCGCATGCCAGAAGGCCGAACGCATACCACACCCCCAGCCCCTTTAACAAAATCCTTGGACCAAATCCGCCTTTTCCGAGATTGCACAAAATCGCTGTGCGGCACAGTAAAAGCAGTACAAACAGCAGCATCTCCGTGCGCAGCACGCGTGTCCTCCACGAAAAAGACAGCGTCTGCCTGGTATTATGGCGCATCATGAGCAGCGCAATCGCCGGTATGAAATTGATCTGTAAAAATGCTGCCGTACTCACGCAGTCCGCCTCCCCATGCACCGCGCTCTATGCGCGCATACGTTTCTTTTTCTGTTTCTCCTCATACATCCGCTCATCCGCCTGCTGTATCAGGTTCTCCCCGCGCCTTCCGGCTTCATGCCAGAACGCGTAGCCGATACTCATGGACAGCTGCAGCGGAAGCTGTCCCTCTTTGTTAAACCGGTCGATACCTTCCTGGATCCGCGCGATCGCTTCCTCAATCTGTTCCTGCCCAAACCAGTCTCCGAGCACCGCAAACTCATCCCCTCCATAGCGTGCGAGAAATACCGGATCTTTGCCGAACACCCCCCGCAGAATATCCGCTGTATGCCAGAGCGCCTCATCGCCCACCGCATGTCCCAGTTCATCGTTGATCCGCTTGAAATCATCCACATCAATCATCAGAAGTCCCCACTCGTGCTCCGGGCACAGTTCGATCTTCCGCTGCAGATGTGCATCAAACTCCCTGCGATTATTCAGTCCGGTCAGCCCGTCTGTCGTGATCTGCCGGTTCTGCGCATTCAGATAAATAAACAGCACTGCCAGTGCCACAAAAGGTCCTCCCGTGCGCCAGCTCTCCGCAAAGCTCTGCACGATTCCGCCCACAAGGCTGAACACGCCTGCCTCAAGCAGATAGCGCGTCTCTTTCTGCCCTTCCTTGGTAACCTCCTTCGGATACGCCGTCGCTGTCAGAATAAGTCCCATCAGATACATCGCAATACTTACCAGCTTTGCCGGCAGACTGCCGTGATTTAAGCTGTAGGACACCGCATGCACGCCCCATCCTTCCGTGCTCAGGCTCCAGGGAATGATCACCGTAAGCAGCACCACAGCAATAGCGGTTCCTGTCATAACATGGCATACCGCAGCCGTCCACCGCCGGTTATGCCGCACAGAAAGCTTTCCGTTCACATACAAAAGCCAGGCATACGGTACTGCTGTCAGGAAGAAGCAGTACACCAGATACCCGGCATACAGCACCGTAAACCGATGTACATAAAGCTGCAGTGCATGGTACGTCACATCGCTGCCCATCATGCAGATAATCAGAAACGGAAGAAACCCGAAAATCCGGTCTCCCTGCGTCCGTTCCTCCCGCTTCCAGTTATTCATTCCGATGGCAAGGAGCATCACTATAGGAAACAGGTAGATTTCAAGCTGTTTAAACTCTTCCATCATGCATCCCCCTTACCTAAGATTCTCCTATTATACCATTATTGTTTCTGTCTGTCAGTAAAAAACAGGGAAAAAGTACCACAATACTTTTCCCCTGTTCCCAGTTGTCATTCTATTTTTTGAGAATTACTGATATTTTCTGCGAAACTGCACCGGCGTCATCTCATACGCTTTTTTGAACAGCCGGTTAAAATGCTCCACATTCTCGTAACCCACGTAGGCGGCAATCGACTCTACCGTCTGGTTCGTCTCCTTTAACATAGTGCGTGCTTTTTTCATGCGTGCTTTCTTCACCGCATCCTGGAAGGTCATCCCGGACTTTTCCTTAATGTATTTGGAAAGGTACGGTTTGGAGAGGTTAAACTGATCTGCCAGCACATCCAGCGTCACATCCGCATAGTGATTCTGTATGTAATTCATGATGTCGACGATCCGCTCCTCGCGTCCCTCCACAATGTTCTCACTCTTTAACATCTTGTTGGCAGCGGATACCAATGCCGCGATCGAGCTGGTGATGATATCTTCGTCAATTCCGACGCCCCAGTAATTCTTGCCCTTGCAGATGATCTCCACATACGCCGCCGCCTTGGATGATGATCCTTCTGAAATGGCGTGCTCCTCGTATACGGCAAGCTCGTAACTGATGCCGAAATACATCTTGATTGCGTTGCTTACCGCGTCCAGACGACCGTTTCCTGTCGTCTCAATCGTGCGGCGCTCCTTGTTGTGCTCGATCACCAAGCGTGATGTGATGCCGTCCTTCTGCTCGAAATGACACTCTGAAATCTGAAAAACATCGCACAGGTTGACATAATGTTCTTCAAAAATCCGGTAAATTGCTTCCGGGGAGAGTTCCTGATGTCTGCGATCCGATACACCCTTGACCAGATAACCGACTTCTTCCTTCATCTTATCCGGCAGATCCATACCGAAGTTCTGCTTTAATACGAATGCGACTCCGCCCTTGCCGGACTGGCTGTTGATGCGGATGACATCCGACTCGTATTCCCTTCCGACATCCTTCGGATCCAGCGGCAGGTACGGCACATCCCAGCGGTCGCCGCTCTTGCCCGCTTCTCTCCACGCCATACCCTTGGAGATGGCATCCTGATGGGAACCGGAAAATGCGGTAAATACCAGATCTCCGGCATACGGTGTACGCTCGTAAACCCGCATACCGGTAAAGCGCTCGTATTTCTCGCGGATCTCGCTGATATTGGAAAAATCAAGCTTCGGATCGACACCGTGGCACACCATATTCATCGCCAGCGTCACAATATCAACGTTTCCGGTGCGCTCTCCGTTTCCGAAAAGAGTGCCCTCCACGCGGTCCGCACCGGCAAGAATACCGAACTCCGCATCGCTGATGCCGCATCCTCTGTCATTGTGCGGGTGAACGCTCAACACCACATTATCCCTGTATTTCAAATGCTTGTGAATATACTCGATCTGGCAGGCAAATACATGCGGCATCGCAATCTGTACCGTGGTCGGAATGTTGATGATCGCCTTGTGCTCTGCATCCGGCTTCCAGACATCGAGCACTGCATTGCAGACCTCCACCGCATAGTCCACCTCTGTGCCCGGGAAGCTTTCCGGACTGTACTCAAACGTAAAATTGCCGTCCGTCTCCGCCGCGAGTGTCTTTAACAATTCTGCCCCGTCCACTGCCAGCTGCCTGACTTCTTCCTTGCTCTTCTTAAACACCTGTTCCCGCTGTGCCACCGAAGTGGAATTGTACAGATGAATGACTGCGTGAGGCGCTCCCTTGACCGCCTCAAATGTCTTCCTTATAATATGTTCTCTTGCCTGGGTTAAAACCTGCACCGTCACATCCTTCGGGATCATGTCGCGCTCGATTAACGCACGCATGAAGTTGTATTCCGTGTCCGAAGCTGCCGGGAATCCGACCTCGATCTCCTTAAATCCGATGTCGACCAGCATCCGGAAAAATTCAAGCTTTTCCTCCAGTCCCATCGGCTCAATCAGCGCCTGATTACCATCCCGCAGATCCACGCTGCACCAGATGGGCGGCTTCTCAATGCTGTCCTTCTTCACCCAGTCATATGTCACCTCCGGCGGCATAAAGTATGATTTTCCGTATTTTGCTGCAATATTCATATCTTTCCTCCATACAAAATAATTCAAGAAAGTTGATTTCTGTTATTCATTTCGTATATACTATCATACCCCTTATGCTTCCGCAAGGTGCGTTTTTAATCAAATATATTGATTTATTTTATCTTTTTCTAAATTCCGGCCTTTTTGCAGATGTCATTGAGACAGCAGCGGTCGCAGTATGGCGCTGTCCGTGCGGTACAGACCGCGCGCCCGTGATCCACGAGCCTGTGGCAGAAATCATTGCTCTCCTCCGGCGGAATCAGCTTCCAGAGTGCCATCTCCACTTTCTTTGGTTCCTTGATCCCGTCCACAAGCCCAATGCGGTTCACCAGGCGGATACAGTGCGTATCGGTGACGATCGCCGGCTGTCCAAAGACGTCCCCCATCACCAGATTGGCACTCTTTCTGCCGACTCCCGGAAGTTCTAACAGCGCATCAAAATCTTCCGGTACCTTTCCCTGGTACTTTTCCTTCAACATCTTCATGCAGGCGGAGATGTCGCGCGCCTTGCTGTGTCCCAGCCCGCACGGTTTTACAATGCGCTCAATCTCCTCCACATCCGCATCCGCAAGCGCATCCACATCCGGGAATTCCCGGTACAGATCCTGCACAACCACATTGACTCTCGCATCGGTGCACTGTGCCGCCAGTCTCACACTGACCAGAAGCTTCCATGCATCGTCATAATCCAGTGAACATCCCGTGTCCGGATACTCCTTTTTCAAGCGCTCTATCACCTGAAGTGCCAGTTCCTTTTTTTGCATATTTCTCCTCCGTCTCTCTTAAATCCGGAACTTCTTCCACTGATACAGTTCCATATCCACATAGCCGTCAGTTACTTCGACGCCCTCTGCCTCCAGCAGCAGCTTCTGCTCATTCACACCGCCGAATGCAAAGGCATCCGAAAGTCTGCCTTCCCGGTTCACCACACGGTAACAGGGAATATGCGCTGGATCCGGGTTCACGTGAAGCGCGTAGCCAACCACTCTTGCCCATCTGGGATTCCCTGCAAGCGCCGCCACCTGTCCGTAAGATGCCACACATCCCTTTGGAATCTGCTTTACGATTTCATAGATCTTCTGATAAGAATTGCCCGACTCCGCCATGATTGCCGCCTTTCTTCCTATATCATTTATTATCATCTATCTTATCATACAATCCGGCTTTTCACATCTTCTTTTTCCTGTAAAATGTCTTCCATTTTTCCCAGTTTTGCTCACCTTTCCATGTGCTTGTATTTTTTCCCGAGCGTTCTTGCGTTCGCGTTTGTAAAGTGTTAAAATTCTGACTTGTGTTTATAAAAATTTAATAATTACAGACTGAGGAAATGAAAATGAATGAATTGAAACCAAAACTATTTGACGTCTTAAAGGACTACAGCAAAGAACAGGCCATGCGCGACGTGATCTCCGGTATCATCGTTGCCATCATTGCCCTGCCACTGTCGATCGCGCTTGCCATCGCATCCGGCGTCGGGCCGGAGCAGGGTCTCTACACTGCCATCATCGCTGGATTTTTTATCTCGTTTTTCGGCGGCAGCCGTGTGCAGATCGGTGGTCCTACGGCAGCCTTTGTAGTCATCATCTATGGCATTGTCGCGGATTACGGTACGGCAGGTCTTACTGTCGCAACCATTCTTGCCGGCATTTTTCTGATCGTAATGGGAATCTGCCACTTTGGTTCTCTCATTAAATATATTCCTTATACCATCACAACCGGTTTTACCTGCGGTATCGCTGTGACCCTGTTTGTCGGCCAGCTCAAGGATTTCTTCGGACTCTCCATCGCATCCGTGCCGTCCGGGTTCGTGGATAAAGTGATTGCCTACGCCACAAATATTTCCACCATCAACTGGACTGCCACCGCTGTAGGCGCCGCAGCCATTGTCATCATGCTGCTCTGGCCGAAAGTCACCGACAAGATTCCGGGATCTCTGATTGCGATTATCGTCACGACCGCCGTTGTCTACTTTGCAAAACTTCCGGTCAATACCATCGGCAGTGTCTACGGAGAGCTTTCTTCCTCCTTCCCGACACCGCATGTTCCGGCGCTGTCCATGAAACTGGTGCAGGAGATGCTCTCACCGGCCTTTACCATCGCGTTGCTGGCAGGCATCGAATCCCTGCTGTCCGCTGTCGTCTCGGACGGAATGATCGGTGATACCCACAAATCCAACGCCGAGCTGATCGGTCAGGGACTCGGGAATATTTTTTCCGGCATCTTCGGTGGCATCCCGGCAACCGGTGCGATTGCCCGTACCGCAGCCAACGTCCGCAACGGCGGCCGCACCCCGATCGCCGGCATCGTGCACTGTATCACCTTAACCATTATCCTTCTGGTGCTCATGCCGCTTGCCGCTTTGATCCCGATGACAACACTTGCCGCTGTTCTTCTGATCGTGGCTGCCAACATGGCGGACTGGACTTCCTTTTTCCGCCTCTGCAAAACAGCGCCAAAGAGCGATGTCATTGTGCTGGTGGCAACCTTCCTGCTCACCGTATTTTTCGATCTCGTGATCGCGATTGAAGTCGGCGTTGTGCTCGCCGCCATGCTTTTCATGAAGCGTATGGCAGAAACCGCCGATGTGACCGCATGGAAATATCTGGATGAGCCGGACGTTACCCCGGGCGAAGCGGAAAAACTGCGCGATATTCCGCACACGATCCGTGTCTTCGAGATCAGTGGTCCACTGTTTTTCGCTGCTGCCGACCAGATCTTACAGATCAGCAGTGATAAGGCTACCCGCGTCATCGTCATCCGCATGCGCAGCGTTCCTGCCATCGACGCCAGTGCCATGAAATCACTGCGTGAGCTGGCCGACCGTGCAAAGAAGAAAAAGATTACACTGATTTTCTCCCACGTCAACGAACAGCCGATGTCCGTGATGACCAAAGACGGCTTTACCGAGTACGTCGGAGCCGAAAATTTCCATGCAAATATCGTAGAAGCTCTGGATTATGCAGAAAATCTGGCAAAATAGTCCTGTTCCTCTTACATCTGCTTGATGAACATCCGCCAAACTGCTACAATAATAGCAGGAAAAAGGCATCGGTGCACAAGATGCACCGGTGCCTTTTTTACATTTAGAGTAATACGGTATTTACAAAGTAGGATTCTTTCTATGGATAATCGTTTGACCGATCTTTCCCATCCGGCAGTTGCAGCACAAAGCCGCAATAAGACAGCCATTGCCGGCACCTGCACAATGAATACGGTACTTGCGGCGGCCTACATCGCAGAAGTCTTAAAAGGCGTGCGCAGTCTTCCGTCGTATCTGATTTTTCTTCTGCTCTGTCTGCTGCCCTGTGTCACATCCATTCTTGCCTACACAAAGCAAAAGGATACCTCTAGTGTGCGCTATCTCTGCGGCGGCGGCTTTGCCCTTCTGTATGCCTATGTGATGTTTACCTCATCAACAGATCTGACGTTCTGCTATGTAATCGTAATGCTGTTAATTCTTCTGGTGTATGCAGATAAAAAGCTCGTTTCCCTGCTGTGTACTTATGCACTGGTGATCAATATCCTTGTTCTGGTCTTTCGTGCCGTTACACAGGGTTTCACCGCTGCCCAGATTACCAATGCCGAGATTATAATCGCCTGCATTATCCTTTCCTATATTTTTGTATTGATGTCTGTCACAAAGATTGCGCAGATCAACGATGCCAACATCAAAAAGGCGGACTCCGACCGCACCCAGTCCGATGATCTTCTCAAGCTGACCTTAAAGGTAGCCGGAGATATGGCA
>ULXP01021072.1_pt1 | contig 10595 bp, 8 predicted proteins | sample 1961351 | NCBI WGS metagenome assembly ULXP01 (sample SAMEA4835840, study PRJEB28245) | human gut metagenome | biome: gut microbiome; material: fecal sample | place: Denmark | collected 2008 | reverse complement strand
GTCGTATAAATAGGCTCGCTGAAAGGCATGTCATACGCATAATCAGTATACCAGCTTCTCTCATCCTCGGTCGACGACCAATATATGCACATACTATGCGTATCGAATCCCTTGACGTAACCCTGCAACTCGGCAGCAAGGCCGCTTTGGCTGCTGCCACACCTTGATCGGCTGCCTGCAGAGCCACTTCGCTGACCTTTACTCGCTGACTCTGCTGGTCGGCAAGATTGTAAAGTGCGGATAGGGTCATAGTCTGCACAGCCCTGTCTTGTGAATGGACAGGCACAAGACAACCTGCTCCGGCCATCATGGCAACAGCCAAAGTAGAATAAACTACCAGTTTGTTCATGAAATAAGAATAGATGTATTGTTGTTCATTATTTGTTTCCAGTAACGGTTGACCATAATCGGTTAACCCATCGCCATTCCCTCGGAAATACTAATAATGAACCCGGAGAGTTCGGACAGCGTCAGGTGCTGCCACAATGTTCTACAAACCGTCTCATCAGGGAATCTGAAAAAGATAAGAACGGAAATTCGAACACTATTGATTAAGAAATCCGGCGCAAAAGTACGAATAAAATTTCAAAACATGATCACAAACGGCCGGAATAATTGTAATTTATAATCATGTCGCATGACATCTATGCCTCGCGTTCTCACTGTGGCTTGCTGCATAAGACCTGCCGTTTTGCGGGGCCTGGTTACGTATTATGAAAGCGGACAGGAGGCGTACCTTCCGTCTCTTCTCTTACCAAAGCGCAATTGCTGCGTCAGGAAAGGGAGGGTCGGGTGGAGGAGTGACGGTAGGGTTATGACTCTTTTATGGATACCCTGTTTGTACGGAAGTCTTGACGCTTATGGATGTTCTGATAGTGAGGAAGTTTCGCCGCAGAAGCAAGCTCCCGGGAGGCCTTCTCCACACAAGTCCGGGCACGCTCGGCTGGGACAACTTACGGCTGTCGGACGATCTTACACAATCCTCCCGCACAATCCTCCCGCACAATCCTTCCGCAGTGGGGGATTGTGTTTCAACGTAATAGTTTTGGCGCGAGGTACGACCTCTCTTGGACGGTTACCTGTCCAAAAATTTTATGAATTTTGCGGGGACGCCGCCAACTATCGTATTAGCCGCGACATCTTTGGTGACAACCGCTCCGGCCGCAATCACCGCATTGTCTCCGATTGTCACACCTTGTAGAATTGTAGCGTTGGAACCGACCCATACATTCTTTCCGAGCACGATGGGTGCCGGATATGTAATGGCTCTCCTCTCGGGCGCCAGTTCATGGTTCAGTGTGGCAAACACCACATTGTGTCCGATCTGGCAGCCGTCGCCGAGGGTTACGCCACCGTGGTCCTGAAAATGGCAGCAGGCATTGACGAAGACGTTCTCTCCGACGGTTATGTTCTTGCCGAAATCGGTGTAAAACGGCGGAAATACCCGAAAGGTCTCCGGAACGCGGTATCCGAATAGTTCGGAGAGCAATGTCCGGACAGTATCCGGTGTATGATATGCCGAGTTGAGTCGGAAGGTTATTTTCCGGGCCTCGTTGCTTGCCTGGTCCATCAGGGCGACAATTTCATCCGTATTCAGCGGTTGCCGGGTCTGGACGTAATTTTTGAACTCTTCTATTGTCATGAGGTGTGATTTTCTTATTGTTTGGATGAGGTGTCTCATTCGTAGCGTATTTTGAGGGTTCGGGCGGTCAAGGTTTTTCAGGGCGGTTCATTTCCAGCCATTGCAGTCTGCGCAGATCGGGCAGATGCCTGATTGAGAACTCTTCGAACCTCGCCTCGAAACCATTGCCGTCAGGACAGGCCCCCATTATTCCGACCATGACCGGATGGTTGTCCTGCAACCAGGCGTTGCGCATCATCGTGTACTCCTGGTCGTTGAACGAATAGAAGATCTCCACGGCATCGAGTCTCCGCACGGCCTTGAGCCACACAAACGGGACCGGCGTGTCGAGTGGAACCATACTCCAGTCGCTGGTATTATGTGTGACGACGGTACTGAGGTTGTATTTTCCGTCCACGAACTCAATACCTGTCTTGATGTAGTTTTTGTGGTCGATTCGCAGCATGAGGCCCGATTGGTCGAAACGGGTTTTGTAATCGCCCGAAATCTTCACTTTAACTTCGAATTCGCCGCCCCGCAGTGCATACAGAAACGGCGCGTCGTCGACGGTAAAGCCATAGTGTGAAATTCGCCAGTAATCTGTGTGCGGCGTGACATGCATGACGAGCATCCCCTCTTTGAATGACCAGTGTTCCGGTTCATTGAACCACTGCATTTGTTGCCAAGCCTGGGCTGTTCGGGTCAGCGGTTTGGCAGAGAGGTCGGTATTGGACGAAGGGTTTTTCATAACAGTGAATGTTTAGTGAGAGCGGGGCCAAATAAGCGTGGCTCCATCATAGTTTTATAATTTACGGATTACGCGGCACGGATTTCCTGCGGCCAGCGATCCGTCCGGAATATCTTTATTGACGACGCTGCCTGCGCCTATAACGCAGTTGTTTCCGATTGAGACACCGGGCAATACGCATACCTGAGCGCCAATCCAGACATTGTTTCCGATAGTAATCGGGTAGGCATATTCGAGTCCGCGGTTTCTCTGACCGACGTCAAAAGGGTGGCCTGCCGTATAGAATCCGCAGTTTGGTGCGACGAAGACATTGTCGCCGAATGTGACCTTGGCCGCATCGAGAATAACACAGTTTACGTTGGCAAAGAAGTTTTCGCCGATTTCGATGTTATAGCCGTAATCGCAAAAAAACGGCTGTTCTATCAGGAAATTGGCTCCTGTTTTTCCGCACAGCCTGATTATGATGTCTTTGCGGTGTTGTTCGTCGGCCGGTGGCAGGTTGTTGTATTCATGACACAATTGTTTGCAGGCGAGCCTTTCGGCTATCAACTCTGCATCATTGTTGGCATCGTAGAGTTTGCCCTGGCGGCATTTTTCCTTTTCGCTTGTCATAGGGATCAGCATTCGATTCATTGCCTTGTGCAAAGGTACGCTTTTGTTGCGTAACCAACAATGATCGGCAATAATCAATTTGCATGAAGCCCCGGGGGGGAGTAGTGCAGCGAAAAAGCAGGCTGGTTTATCACTCGACAAATCGACAGTACAGGCAGGCCTTTAACCGAAATTATCAATTCGGTCTGCCGTCGATCGAAGCAGCCTTCACTCTCCCTGCTTTCCGTCACTCGAAATACCCTTCGGGCACATCTCGGACGCAACGCACCTTGAAATATCTTGAATAGTAGTTTTCAAGCGTATTGTACTGGCTGGCCTTGAGGAATGATTCATCGGGGCAGTATACCAGAGTCGAATAGGCGAATCCCAAACGCACCTTCTGATTGCTGAATTTTGTACAGCAAGCCGCTTCATACATATAGTTGTCGAGCTGTCCGGCGGCCACCAGAGCCGACATTTCTACCAGATTCGGGACACGCCAGGCGGCTCCGCCGTCACCTGTTTCGCTGTATTCGGCACATGGGTTTTCGTATTTGCTGCCGAAATTGACCACCTCCTTCAGTGCGAATGGGGTAGGATTGTAGTATCCGCCCACATAATCCTGAGCGACGATGATACCCTCATAGAATGAATTTGCGGGATCATCCTCGGTATGTTCGATGAGAGGTCCTTCGGCGCGCTGCCGGAACAGTTCATCGGTGATTCGGTCCTTGAACTTGAGAATGCGGGTCTGGGGATCCCATTCGTATGTAGGGTCTGAGGCGACGTTGTGGACTGTCGAGAGATCCTGTTGACCGGTGACAGCCGGCAGAATTCTCAAACAACGGAGCGGCATGGCTCCATAACTTCCTACACCGCCGTATGATCCGCGTTCGACGGCCCAATAGACGCGTTCGGCGCTGGGGCTGCTGGTGTAGAACAGCGCTCCGTATGGGATGTAGGCTTTGGGATAGTCGTAAACGTTCATATCCTGTTTTGTGCCGTTGTAGAGTTTGGCGCCGGACGACAGCACATTTGTGCCGATACCGATACGTATGTATTCGTTTGTGGAGGCCAGATACCATCTCACTTCGTTGTCGTCGATAGAGCCGTTGCCGTTGAGGTCGCGGTTTCGCGACATGCAGGCCGAATATGCATATTGCTGTGTGTATGCGGCGGGGTTGAGCTTATGCGAAGCGGTGGTTGTGGTCACGGTCGAGGTGAAGCCGTTGTAACTTGGGTTGATATAGTCGTCCCAATCGCCGTAGATGCTGTTTTCGGCGTGAGGGGCGTATTGGTTGAGCAGCGAAATCTGGTTCCTGCGCCCGTCCGAATTTGTGAGATAGGTGTCGTAGGCATTGGTTCCTGAGTTGTATCCCATGAATGTGAACGACAAGGGAGTCTCGTTGTATGTTTCGAGACCGAAGGCATTGATGGTCGATGAGCGCGTATTGTAGAATGTCTGCATCGAGACCTGAGAGATATACGAGTGCAGCTGGCTGTAAATGCTGTTTCCGTCGGCCGACAGGTCGCTGCTCATCGCTATGATCATTTCGCGGGGGATCTTGTTGACCATCCAGCCCCATGAATTGAGTTTTTCATGGGTCAGAGGGTGCCGGTAATAGTAGTATTCGTTGACGAAAGCCGTGAATCGGGCCATATAGTTGCCGTTCTGAATCGAGATCGAGATTCCGTTTTCGGCGTAGGCGGTTGTCGACACCTGTTCTCCCAGATATATTTTCTTGACGACCAGGCCCATGGCCACGCATACGTCGTAGACATCCATCAACCGATGGTTGGCTCCGGTGGCCGTGCCGCCGTATGCATTCTGGTTGTCTAAACCGGTCAGGTCCTCGCGGCTCCACTCCGATACACCCGGATACTCGGCCAGAGCAGTCGTTGTCTGCGGCCAGAACTCAACCCATTTGTAATCGAAACCCTTTGTGGGGTTGTATCCCGATCCGGCACCTTCGAGAATATCGGCTTTGGCCTTTGCCGGGTCCTGATTGTTGCGCATGGCATCGGCGTATATCTTGTAAGGTTGCAGCGAGCCGCGTTTGTTCATGACATTCTGGTCGGTATAGGTCATGGCTTCGGACTGTATGACCAGGAAGAGCTTGCTGGCAATTGCATCGTCGAGTTCCTGTCCCGAGAGGCCGCGGGGCAGCGAGTTGGCTATCGACGAGAGGTCGTATTGCAGAAAGACCTGTTCGAAGTGCGAATCGAGCTGGTAGTTGTACAGACAGGTTGTTGCATCGTATACTTCGCCTTCGGCGCCGGGCTGGTTGTCGGTACCCTTGTGGGCCTCGACGACGATGTTGTCAACCCCGAGAACCGACATGTTGTAGGTATACAGGTAATTTCGTATGATCGAGAAGTTGTCCCATGAACCCTGGTCGCTGAAGTCGCCGAGGTGTACGGTATATTCGACCGTAGCGGTATAGAACGGTCCTTCGGGGGTGGTCTCCTCGTATGTCCCCTCGATGACGACGAAGGTGCTGTTTTGCGGAGCATGTGACCAGATTTTGTCTTCGGGCATCATTCCCGGGCCTTCGGTGGCATAACCTGTATCTGGACCGTAGTTCCAGCGGTCACGGTCGTTGTACGAGGCGGCCGAGCCTGCCGGCTGTATATTCTCGGGCATGTAGAAGCTGAACTGATAGTCTCCTGCGGCCGTGGTACCGACGTTGTAGACGGCGCTGGTAAGGTATGTCTGCTTAATGTCGGGTACGGTTGCGGATTCGGAGGTGAAGCCGAGGAAGGCCGCGCGCGGAATATTGTACGCGCGGAATGTCGATGGGGTGAATGTCACGGTATGGGTCGAGGAGGTGCCGTCCCCGTTATCGACCTGCTTTGTTGTGCTGCCGCCCGGGATATTGAATGTTATGCGGGCCATCGAGCGCTCCATCATCATGGCTATTTTAGCCTGGGCATCGCCACGAGGACCGTAATCCGAGATCGACCCGTCAACGCCGAACGTAACTTGGTTCCATCCCGAGATGAGCATCTGCGACGAGGCCGTTATCGACGGCAGCAGAATGTTGTTGTCGGAATTTATGGTCGAGTTGCTCAGCCGTATGATACAGTCGCGCAGTCCGTCGAACGACAGAGATCCGTTCTCCACGTCGTCGCGGATATCGGCCAGGGTATTCGAATCCCAGAATCCGCCGCTTTGGTAGTTTGCCACGGCGAGCAGTTTGCGTGTGCCGGAGGTGGTGCGGAACTTGACGCTGTAGATTGTCTCCTGATTGGTATATGTACCGTTCTGGGTGAGGTCGTTGTATGAGAGGTCGACTATCTGGAGGCACTCCGAACCGTCGGCATTGAATACGAATATCGAGAGCGAAGCCAGATACGACAATTCGTTGTTGGCCCGCGTGATGGTTATTTCGGGAGGCGGTATTGCACCCAGATTGAGTGTGACGGTTATGGGTTGACCTTCGGTCGTGCTGCCGCCGTCATCGTTGAAGTCCTTGGTACAGCCGGAAAGGAGCAGTATCGTCAGGCTTGAGATCAATAACCGTATGTATGATATTCTGTACATGTTAATGCTTCTGAATTTTGAGGTTCGGTTTGGCGCAGAGACCCTCACGCGCTACATGAACGGCGGAATGGTCATTTCGCGCTCCTGCCACACCTTTGTCAGCAGGTTGAACTGCAGGTCGGTGGTGCCGTTGAGCGTACCCTCAACCTCGATGCTGGTATTTCGGGGCACCGACGGCAGGTATAGCGTATAGTTCCGTTCGGAAACCGAAGCCGATACGCCGTTTGAAGGGGTATATTCGAACTGTACGGTCAGTTCGAGCCGGTAAGCCTTGTCTTTTCCGGTCTCGGTTGGCGACCCTGCGGCATCGGTGAATGCGGCACCGGTCATGTCGTATGTTCCGTGCTGATTCGGAGCCAGGAAGGTTCGTGCGATTTCGGTGTATCCGTCGGCCGGTTTCGAGACCAGTTCCACGGGGGAGTCGGGCGATATGATCCGGTCGACAAGCTGTTCCGAATTGTTGATAAAGGTGATATGGCTGTCGATGTCGGCCGGAGCGTTATTGTTCAGGTAGAGCCTGTAATCGTCGGGACGATGGAACAGTTCGGCACGTGTTACGGTTATTTTCATGTCGTCGTTTCCGGGCTCCTTGTTTAGCAGCAGCCTCAGGCGGCCCAGTACGTGCTGGACGGTTACCGGAATTATCTGTGTGGTGGTGGAGGGCGACACGACCTGGACGGCCGTAGCGAAATCGTTCTGATACTGCATGTCGTTCCCCTCTTCGTCGACGCGGTTGTTTGACATCGGCGATAGCGAGTAGCCGTCGATCTGAGGCCACCCGTTGAAACCGGTGAGGTCGAACCGCAGTTTTTGCAGCTGTGTGGCCGAGAGTGTACTCCAGTCGGATACCTCGACGCCGTCGACGGTCGGTCTTGGGCCGAAATCAGCATTGGCTATTACATAGAAGTATATGTTGCCGGCCTCGCGCAGGGTTATATACAGGTATGACTGGTTCGAGAGGTTGTCGTCTTCGGCATATCCTACCAGAACCCCGTTGCTGTTGAAGGCGTAGACACGGAGCTGGCGAATGTCATTGTCGGTCTCCGTATCTCCGGCGCTTCGAGTTTCCGAGCCGTTGCTGACCACAATGCGCACATCGACGGGACGGTCCGTTACGGGGCCGTCCGGTTCATTCTGCTTGCAGGCCGCCAGGCCCGACAACAGAATGATAGCCAATATTATGCGCAGAGATATGCTCTTCATGATTCGTTGACTTTTCGAGTCTTAGTTGTCCTTGTCAAATCCCGGGGTGACAGGTTTCTGCTCCCACTCGGCAATTTCGATTCCGGCCGTACTGGCACGTATGAGAATCGGGATAAGTATTTCGTTCCGGTTCTCGACCGAGATGCCGTATTTCGACATGAAATCTGCCAGGCTGAACTCCTGGATTACGGTCCGTTCGGGCCCCGAGAGCAGTTGCAGCATAATGTCGTTGTCATCCTTGAACCGCATCGTGTTGAACTGTGTCACATAGCTTGTGTCATCGTTTTCATCGGTCTGGAGTGTCGGATAGTACGTGCTGTGATGGTCCGCGGCCGGGATGTTGTCGAAATCGGTGTACGACGGCAGGCGGGTCATGGCCAGTTCGACATTGTCGATCTGGGCTCTTGACTGTAGGCCGGTCTGTGTAGTCCATGCGCCGACGAATCCTTCGAGGCGCACATTCACCTTGATGTGCGAGCAGACGAACTGACACACATAATCCTGTTCGACCAGAGTTTCGGGAATTGCGATATCGGTTGTCCCGTAATATAACGGGTCGTTGGTATCGATTTCGGTGTTGTCGAAATGTCCCGGGGCAGCAATCCGGTCGCCTTCGTGTATGGTACTGTTTTCGAAGGCGTTGCCCCAGCATATTATCTGGTAGCTGCCCGGATACAGTTCGATATTGGCACCCTGGTATGCGTCGAGCGCCTTCTCGTCATATTCGAATACTCCGGCCAGAGAGCCGTCGGCAGCCGAGTAGACATACATTGTGACCTTGTCGATCTTCTCGGCGAAGATATCGGTTGTGCCATCGCCGACATAACGGAAGCGGAGTGTCACTTTCCCTTTACAGTCGTCCATGTTCTCTCTGATACAGCCGGTCATGAGTAGCATGACCGTTGTCAGGACGAACAGCATATATAGACGGAGTCTTCTCATTTTCCTTGTATTCCGTTTAACGATTTTAGCGGTTGTTGTCGGAGCGCAACCGATCCGGAGTCGGGCAGGGGTGCACGATGGCATCTCCCTGCCCGCATACCGAATGTATGGTGATTTAGTTTAAATCGGAGTCGAAACCCGGTTTTACGGTCTTGTTGGTGAATTTGGCCACCTCAACCTTGACGATAATGTTGTACTGCGACGGATCCTTGAAGCTTGCCGATACGTTGTACGGCGCGATGGTGATATCCGACGAATAGATTGTACCGGGCGTATAGATAATACCCTGGTTGGCCCCTACGCCGGCCTCCGTATCCAACAGTTCTACGACATTGGCGTAAGCGAGGTCGTCACCGGTGCTTGTCGGGAAGAGGAAGTCTCCGTATATTGCAAGGGCTGCGTCGTCGGCATCGAGGTCAACTTCAGCTCCTTGTGTACCATGTTCATCGGACTTGTATACCTTTACGGTAAACTGCTGAGCGGGATCGGCGCTGCCGTTTGTCAGATCGGGGTAGTAGAGCTGGAAGTGCCATTGCGGCGTTGTGGGCAGTACCTGTACCGAGGCATCGGGAGCATTCTTGTCGGAGGGGTCGAACGGCACAAAGAAGTGGAACGGTACGCATACACCGCTTTGGGCATTGTATGCATCCAGGTCGAGCATGGCACCCGGCGTAGAGCCTTCGTAACCGCTATATGAGATAACGTTGTTGATCAGCGCCCATGTATCGTCACCGACGACGGGCGAAGTGGGTTTTTTCCAGGCTCCGTTCTCGATTGCCGCCGAAGCGAGGGTCGGGGTTGCAAAGAGATTGGCATTCTGAACCTGCGTATTGGCAAAGATGTTCTCTTCGAGGTAGACATTGCTCTGGAATATGCCGGTCAGCGAGGGTTTCCAGTTTTTCCAAACTACAAGGTACCAGGCCTTCGAGTTGGGATCCTGAACGAGTTTCTGACCGTCGCTTTCGATTGTAATCTTTCCCCACTCCATACGCGAGATGAGAGGACGGATGGTGATATCGGCCGTGTAGACATGATCCTTGTCATACTGCGGTTCCTGAGTATTGCCGCTGTAGTTGGGGACATCGGGGACATTGGTATCGAGGGCGACAGGGGTGATGTCGGTATCGCAGCCGGCGAAGATCATGCTGCCCTGGTCGAGTGCCGGGCCCTGATCGCTGAGGTTTGCGATGAAATCGTTATCCATACGGTCGCCGGCGGCCAGCAGGGCCTTCGGGCTGTTTGCGACCACAAATACGGCCGACACGTTGTTGAGGTTGACGAATCGCAGACCCGAAGTGGTTATGTTGTCGAGGTCCTGACCGGTCAGGCGGTAAGCGCTCTGGATCGTCGAGTTGCTGTTTGTGAAGTATACGTCGATACTCGAGATATCGGTCGAGGGCTGGTATGGCGCATCCGGAGTAATATATGCACGTGTTACGGGCGTGGCGATCTTCATGACGATCGACTTCGAACCGGATTCGGACGGATCGGTCGTTACACCGTCGTTTTTCGAGCATGCGATCATCCCGAGGCATGCTGTTGCAATGAGTAAGAATCTGAATTTCATAGTGGTGTGGTTTGAATTAAATTTATTTAATGTTTGTTTTTATTATCTATTATTATTTGTGTGTTTTTTGAGACTTTTCTCGTTTTTTGACCTTGTTACGGTGTGTATGGTTAAAGTGACCGGCTTCGGCCCGATCAATTGTTAACGTATGTTATGGTGTCCGAACCCTCGGCGGCACTTTGGGCCTTGGCCAGCTCGTCGAGGTTGAACCTTGCATCGTCCGATCCACCGGCTGCGGCGCGGGTCCAGGCTTCGCGGGCCTTTTCGGGTTCATTCTGCATTGCGTGGATCACACCGATGGCGTTGAGGACCCGGCTGTCGTTGCCGTCGACCCTTTCGAGCAACTTCATGGCCTCTGTGAGGTCATTGCGTGCGATAC
>ULXP01006133.1_pt1 | contig 10645 bp, 10 predicted proteins | sample 1961351 | NCBI WGS metagenome assembly ULXP01 (sample SAMEA4835840, study PRJEB28245) | human gut metagenome | biome: gut microbiome; material: fecal sample | place: Denmark | collected 2008 | reverse complement strand
CAGGTGGGATATAAAAGCAGTCATATAGGTCTTTCAGTAGCTTGTATTTCATGCGCTCGCCTCCTTGCAGCACAAACATATATCACAAGTCCGCAGGAATAGCTACTGAAAGATTTGGAAAAATAGAGGCTGAAACGCATAGTTTCAGCCCCTATTGAGGATGCGGGGTACCCGTGGTGACTTGCGAATGATGATAAGCAGTATTATGGCGCAACCACTTTCCGCAAGATAGAATTAAGTCAATGCGTTGTTGCCCTCCACCTTTTCCACTTCGGACAGTTCTTCCCAATCTCCAAGGTTTCCGCACCTACGAAGATAATCAAGGCCACCGTCCACGGCGCACGAACCGCAGCTGCAAAACTTGAAATCATGGACAGTCTTGCTTTCAATAATGTCTCCACATTTCTTGCATCTGATCGCGTTCCTGATAATTTTCGGCATAATCATCATCTACTTTCATCATTGTTAAGGGTATACATGCGAACTATTGATCATATCCTCGCATTTAACAATGCGTCTCCTATCCTCTTTACAAGCGGAACGACTAAGGCGTTACCCATGCAAAAATATCGCATTCGCTCAGGCATTCCTGTATCTGTCCAGTCAGCCGGGAATCCATTTAATCGCTCACATTCGATTGGTGTCAACACCCGTAGGCGACCAGTCATCGGGTCCCGTACGACATGCGAAGTCCGGCCCACCTGGGATTCTGAGGTCAGCATCGTTCTTGAGGGCTTGTCCAACGATTCCGGAAATTGAACGCTGCCCTCGGAAAAACAATACTGACTGCCATCTCGCCGCTGCCGTTTCTCACGCTTTGCCCCTTTGGAGTAGGTCCATCGGGGCATATCTTCGGTGCGAAGGAAATAGTGCTCATCCACTGGACCTGTCTCTAACATGTCCTTTAGAGGTGTGGCTTCTATTCGCTGCGGAGTCACATCAACAGAGTATATCCGTCCGTTCATCATAACACCAGCGTTATATAAATATACCCGCTGATTTCTTGAAACAGTTGAAATATCAGCATATTCTAATTCGTCGATCCAACTTTCAACATATGACCTGCTATGACTTTGAACAGGAAACGCTTTTGCTAAAATACCATTCTCCATAACATGCTTGTGCATAGACTTAAGGCCTTGTACACATACCGCTTCTGCCAAATTGCAAAAAATCTCTGTCTGGTTATGATAAGCCATAATAAAGGTCCGCCGCCGTCGTTGAGCATATCCATAGTCAGCAGCATTGATGACTCGCCACTCAACGGCATAGCCTTTCTCATAGAGGCATCGTAATATGATAGAAAAGTCACGACCGGACTGTTTGGCCGGAGAGCGGATCAATCTGTCCACATTTTCCAGCAACACATACTTTGGCCTTTTTTCTCTGAGGATATCATCTATTTGCCACCAAAGCGCACCCTTAGTTCCCTTAATTCCTGCGGAATTTTTCTTCATGATAGAATAGTCCTGACACGGGAATCCTCCAACAAGCAGATCATGGTCAGGTACATCGATTTTAGCTTTGGCGATATCTTGGCAAACATGGTACTTTTGACTGCCAAAATGCGCAGTGTAGCACTCAAAAGCATACTGCTCTCGCATAGACGGTTCCCATTGGTTTGCCCATATCACTTTGAACCTATCAGACGCAGATTCCAAGCCTATGCGAAAACCGCCTACGCCTGCAAAAAGCTCTACTGTTCTGATAGTCTCCATAAATGGTAACTCCTATGTAAGTCGCTGGCATCACTCTTCATAGTCAATGGTTTCTTGCGCATCTGCGCTATCTATCAGCTGCGCAAGGATGACTTCCTCGATCGTAGCAACACATGTCGATAAGTCTTTGATGACTTCTTTTTCCCAAAAGTGAATGGGGACCCATCCATCCCGCATCAATAGTTGGTCATCCCGAAGGTCGCGAGCCATGTTTTCTTCGATTTTTTCGATCCAATACTCACGATTGCTCTTAAGGCGTGTCTTCCGGTTTTCCCAATCTTTTCCGTGCCAAAACTCGCCATCGACAAAAACAGCGATACGATGCTTGAGGATTGCAATGTCGGGAGAACCGGGCAGCTTCTTATCATTTTTACGATAACGATAGCCCTGGTGCCAAAGCGCTTTTGCCAACAATGTTTCTGCTTTTCCGCCCTTCAGTTTGACCTTGGACATACGCTTTCGGGTCTCAGGAGTGGAGTCGTATGATTTGGGGTGTTTCATTGTCTGTTTATCCAATCAATATACGACCGAACCAAATCTTCATGTTGAGCCCGAACCGCTCTATTTTTGTTTTGAGCAACATCTAAAGAAACGCCTAAATCTCGCACATTCCAGACATCTAATTCATTGTTGTGATCATCTACATCGAACAGGCCAATCACATAAATCGGGACTGTGACAGACAGTTTTGCTTGCGGAATTTCTCGGTTAGCCTTCTCAAAATTAGATACACCGCTGTCTATTCTGTTAGCTAAATCATAGGACGGAACAATGAGAATACAAATATCTGTCAAACCATAAGAAAAAGAAAGCTGAAATTTGAAGTAGTTTCTATAGGAACTCGCAACATTTCCAAATTCAACTTCTATTTGGGCCGTAATTGGTCCTCTATCGTCAAAGTGAAATGTCTTTCGAAAATCGGCCCGAAGGGCGTCCTCGTAATCGTCAGGTGTCGCCAAAGGCTCAACATCCCAGCCATAGGTTTCAAATTGAAGGCGGAAATATGTGTTCATTATTTGCTGTACAACATCTTTTTGCGGCTGTCTTGCGGACTTCCCCGGATAAACAGGAATAGGGCAACCATAGCAAATATTCAGTATCTCATCTCTTACATCACAATATCCCGGTGCAGATAGTATCTCATCGGCAAACCTATATGAGAATGTTTTTATATTCATATCATTACTCCCTAATTTGTTCCGCAATATATGTGTTATTCAGCCAGAAGCACTGCTTAGTCATCATTCGACCATCCGGTAGGGGCAACTTATCAGAAGCATCTTTTCCGTGGGGCCTGACATGTGCAACAGGGCTCTCGGCCTGCTTCGGCAGGTTATTGCTGACTCCGCGAGGAGTCTGGATCAACTGAACTCCTTCGCGAATCGTTTGGACAGTTCGTGCCCAAACTCGATGTACTTCTTCAAGGTCATCATTTGGTATATTCCAAAACATGACACGGTCGAATACATACGCTCCATCACCCCGTTCCTGGAAGATAACAAACATGAACTTCGTAGGCGCCAGATAGTTATAAAGTTCTGATTCTTCCCAAGTCTCTTCCTTGCTCAACGCAATAAAGTCAAATGTGGGGAAGGACATGCTTTCCTTGATCTTACCGTTGCTTTGCACTCGGATAGTTTTGGGGATAATACCTGCCTTTTGAAACTCCTCCGTACAGGCAATGCGGCCTTTGACATCCAACATTCGCGCCAATAGGATCTCATTAAGGCTCTTGGCATTGCTATCGACACCAAGTCTGAGTTTGAGCTCATTTTGAGTCATTCCATAGTAAGGTTTAACTTTATCAATAATGTAATCCTCAAAAGTTTTGGCGTGCAGCACATCTGCGGATTTGATGATACGCGGACTCTCCGCATTTCCAAATATATACTTGTTGAGGATCTGCGTCATGTACGATAATTTCAGAGAATATGCCCGCTGTTTTGCAGGAAGCTCTGAAAATGGTTGCTGCCGGACGCTGGATGCATTGGCTCCCTTTGTACAAGCCGCAAGATAAAGTGTGTCACCCTCCGAGAGTTCATGAGCACGGCCTGCACGGACCTTTTCCATGATCGTTTTCCAGTCGTGCTCAATGATAGCAAGATCTGCGTCTGGGAAACTAAACAAAACCGCCTCGTCTATCCGAAAATCGCCCTTGGGCTTGTCTGCAAGGTGCTCATAAGACATGAGAAGCATGGTGTTGCATTTATGCCAAAAGGCACTGGTTTGGAAGGTCTTATCGTACTCCTCCATATAGTTGATGATATTGCAGACCAGCCGCTCCTTGGCACGGATCCCGTTTTTCCCACGCATATAGGGCGTGACTTTCAGTTCTACGCCAGCCTCCGGGAAGTCCGGCTCAGACTCGGAGTTGGGCGTGTAGCCAAACCAGCTCTCTTCGATAACAGTTCCGATAGCACCTTTTCCCGTGGCCAAACGACCAGTTTTATCGACATTCCGGAGCGGGATACCCTTGATTTCCTGCGCACGCCGCAGAATCGATTCTTTGGTCACATACTGTGTTCCCTCCACTGCTTCCAACTCCTTTTCTATGATCTCATTATGAACGACCATGGGTCTTGTGCATTGCTGCACAAGACCCATGGATATCATTCTGATTTTGATATAGCTTATTTTTCTTCAGCTATGATCGTATCCAGAACTCTACCCATTCTGGTTATCATCGGTACGACCAGGGCGTTGCCCATGCAAAAATATCTCATTCTATCAGGCATACCCGTATTTGTCCATTCGTCATCAAATCCCTGGAGGCGCTCGGCCTCGACCGGGGTCAGCAACCGGAGTCTCCCTGTTCCGGGATCTGACACAACATGCGTGGAACGGTTGATCGTGGACTCACTGGTCAACATCGTACGACCAGGTCTATCCCACGGGTCAGGGAAGGCAATGGGGCCTTCTGAAAATGTATACTCATGACCATCTGCTGATTTTCTTGGGATTTTCTTTGCACCTTTGAGATATGTCCATTTTGGCATTTTCTCATTAGTAATATAGAATTTATCATCAACAGTCGTCTGCAGGATTTTTCCAAGGGTAATTGGTTCTTCTTCCTGCTCAGTTACTTTTGCTGTATAAATCCTACCTTTGCACATATAACCTGCGGTTTCGAATGCAAAGGCAAAGTTATCACTCACATCTACGATGTCACCGCCGATAACCGTCTCCGTTATCTGACCTATGTTTTGAATGGGGAAGGCTTTCGCCATAAAGCCACCATCTTTGATGATCATATCTGCAGATATGTCGGCCATCTTCTGTCCATAAATCGTGTCGTTTCTGTATGCGAAGATGAATGTCCTACGACGACGCTGCGCTGCACCGTATTGTGCTGCATTAACAACTCGCCACTCCACACTATAGCCTTCCTTGGCAAGACACGCAAGAATAACGCCGAAGTCACGTCCCCTCTGTTTGGCCGGAGATTTAAGTAATCTATCAACATTCTCGAAGATGCAGAACGGTGGTTTTTTTGCGATGATTGTATCTCTTATCTGCCACCACAGTACGCCCTTTTTACCTTCGATACCATGAGAAGACGACAGGGTGTGTGCCACACTATAGTCCTGACAAGGGAAGCCCCCCACGAGAAGTGTGTGGTTTGGAATGGCCTGCTTGTCCATCGTGCTGATGTCTTCTCCAGTATGAAATTCATTATTTAGGTCAGCACTGTCTCCAAAATGCTGCACATAGCAGTCATGTGCCCATTGTGTCCTTGCACCGGGTTCCCACTGTGAGAACCATGTGGTCTTCCAGCCTGATCCAAGTCGGTCGAATCCCAATCGGAATCCGCCGACACCTGCGAATAACTCGCAGATAGTCTTTTGCATAATAAAGCCCTCCTTTGACCGTCATGCGGTCAGCTCGCTTATTTTTCATAGACCGAGCCGTAGCTCATGTTAGCACCGGCAGACGCCGGATCGTTGGTCTATAATTAAATTATACCATACCGCAGCAAAGAAATCATCAACAATATTTGTAGAAACGACAGTAGTCCCTAAATCGTAATTTATTTAAAGGACTTACAAAATAGAGAGGAAATCACTTAACATCAGTTGTTCATATTCATCGAATATCGATTTGTCGTACCGCTCCTCTTGCAGTTCTGCAATTGTAATGTGCCCATCATGCAATTTCATAACCAAATCGTTCGAAACGCCATAATCTATGAGTTTTGAATAGTCATCGTAAACACTACCATCCTCAAACAGTAATGTTATTTTCTTTGCATCTAAGCAGGATAGATCCAATGATGCATCTAAGGCGTTTTTTTGAAGAAATAGTTTTAAAATCGATACGAAAAATGATGTATAGAAAGGAATTTTATATTGAATGATGGAAGAAATAAATTTAAAAGTCTCTGAGTAAAAAGCATCAATGTTCGGCGTCAAATCGGATTTGTAATATCGCAATATCCAACCAAGTTTTTCTTCATTAAAATATTGCTGCATCACCCGCTTTTCTTTGATTCGTGTAAGGTTGTGTTCTTTTATGAAATCCTCATATCGCCCTGTAATATACTTCCTATTACTGGATATGACATTCGCTATTTTACCAGAGCAGTATACACGATATAATCTTCCCCAAATAAAATTGCCTTGAAAGTCAAAGGCTCTAATTTCGTATGGTTCACATGGAAATCCATCTATTTCTGCTGCTTCGAATGCTTCCTTAAGAACAAGAAAGATATGACTCAAGGATTCAATTCTGGCTTGGGGTTGCGCTTCCAAAATATCCTTTGCTTTTGCATATGAGGTTGTTACTTCCTCTGGATGTAGCCCAAAATATTTATAAAGAGCAATTTTCCACTTTGTTGAAACATTCAAGGACAAACGCATATCATTTGTGGTGAGTCCCAATGCCAGTACTTCCTCAAATGTTTTAGCCTTTTCCTTCTTTTCAGCCTCAGATAGATATTCATCCTCAATCATATCGATTTCATAATCAATTCTTTTATGCCCCTGCATGCAATAGTTGTAATTCTCTAATCTTATTTGCGCCTCCTGTTGTAATTGAGTAACTTTTTCATATACCTCCGCTGTGATACAATATACCTTGCCAATGCTATTTCGTGCAAAACGACCAGCCCGTCCTGATACATTTAGAACATCTATATCAGATAATCTATTGGTCGTCGGACCATTGATTAAACTTGTAAAAATCAAGTTGCTTGCACTTGTATTCACGCCTTCTGTAAATGAAGTCGTAACTATCAGCGTTCCGATTACATCTTCTTCAAAAAGATTAATGATTTCCCTTTTGATATATCTCGGCAATGGCGAAATGTAAATGCCTACGCCCTTCTTTAGCGCACTTATTATTTTCCATTCATAAGCATCATCAATTGAATATGTTTTTTCCAAATGAGTGATGAATTTCAAGTAACGCTCTGTAACTTTAGCTTTTCTCGTCCAGTTTAACATCTCAACGATTTCGTAGGCTTTAGCATATTGTGATACATAAACTATATTCTTTTCATCTTGCAAAACTCGAAGAAGAATATTGGTTTTCTGCGAGATACTTGCTGATTTTGTGTAGCCAACAACTCTGATTTTAAAATAATTCTTAAACGATTCTGTATCAGCGATTTGATAAATTTCCTTGTTCACATACTCTATTTTACGATCAATTTTCTTGATTCCATGTCGCATTAAATATCTTTCCATAGAATCAGTTAACTCATATGTGAAAGGGGAAAGCAAAATCAGTCGGTTATTTGTTTGTCCAATTATGTCGGCGACTTTCCGAAACCTAACCGACCGTGCCTCAATAAAATCGCTAATGTGTTCATTTCGGGAGTCAACTATCTTATAGGTTTCGTCCATGATTATAATGTCAAAAGATGATAAGTCACATCCTTCATATAATAGAAGAAATCTCTCTGGCGTAACGATGAGAAAATTACGCAATCCTCGCCTGAAGTACGGCTGGGTAGATATGCAATAATTCATTTGAAAGGTTCTATTATTGTCTATAAGTTTGATGTATAGTTCTTCAAGCAATGAATTTGTTGGGACAATAATCAGCACATTAGCAAGGGATTTGTAGTGCTGAATTATGAACTCGAGAAGCAAGCTGGTTTTCCCAAAAGAGGTAGGTGCAGATAGAAAGATTTTCTGATACTTTTCCAATTCTAACAACAGGGAAAGTTGCCCACTATTGTAGTATGGCATTATTTTTCCAGCATAAGAATCACTTCGCATCTTATCCCAAGCTAAAAAGGAAGCCCTCTCATTGAGATTAAGGTAAGATAAGAATCCATACATTTGCGTTAGTGAAATCGCATTGAAAACAAGATTCAAATATGCTTTATATTCGCCAGAATCAAATAACGCATTAAGGATTCTGAGAATCTTATCATTTTCGCCACTAAAAGAATACTCATTAAGTGCGGACACAAATTCTGTATTATTCATAAGATTTCTCCATAGCCCGTTTAATGTCCATTGTTGAACTTTCGGTAGGAACAAATACAATTTCGACTCTATAGTTCGTGAATCCAATGGATTTAATGCTTTGCTCGCATTGACTGTGTATATCGTTATAATGCTGTTCTAATTTTTCAGGAAGTCTCTGCTTGCTATCAAATATTGCAAAGAAAATAAAATTAACACATATATTGTGTGCTATGAGTACAGAGACGAAATTATTTCCGCCATCTAACTGTGCATTTAAATCAGTAAAAAAAGATTTAAATATTGTTTTATCTGGCTCTTGGATTGCATTACCCTTCTCAACGATAAACTGAAAATAATCATTTAAATATGCAGCGCTAATATGTGCGGGTTTTCCATCTGCTTTTCCAGGCGTATTAGGCTTTCCAATAATATCCTCAATCAAATTGTTCTTCGCATTCGCAGCGCCAGCTACAAACTTTGCTTCGCAAAAGCAGATATTTATTTTCTTGTTTTCGTCCAAAAAGTAAACAATATTATCAGGTCCTGTAGACTCGTAATTCGAATCAAACGAACGTTTATTAGCATAAGTTATAACTGCTTTTCTGCCATTAACAATACGCAAATAAAAGTCAAGAAATAATTCGCCATAGATACCATCGGATGCAATTTGACGATGAGGAATAATTTTGCTGTTCTTCCTCATGTTTTTTGATCTTGCTATAAGTTGCGTATCAATATCCTCATTTTCGTCGACAGTCTCAAAATAGTCGGAATTCCGAATGTAGAATGGAAGGTACGCCAAAAAGGTATCCGCAAAGTTTTTGAGCTCGGACGGATAGTCATATATATACATTAGATATGCATTCTGCATAGCGTGGGATAACCGAGTCATAAACACCTTGCGTTCATAATTCGCTTTATAGTGAGCAACCAGCTGATTCACTTCCATAAATTCACCTCAAGTAATATATCCTTGAAATCAATTTTCATCCGGCACGATCTCTACAATATCCTCAATCCGGCAATCAAGCGCCGCACAAATCTTCACGAGTATCTCTGTGGTAACATGCCCGTTCCGCCCCATCTTGGTGACAGATGCTGGGCTAATACCTGCCTTTTCACACAGGTCCTTTTTCTTCATGTCCTTATCGATGAGCAGCTTCCAGAGTTTTTTATAACTCACAGACATAAATATCTCCTCCGTACCGATATACAAAAAATGCTCTGCCGCTTGGCAGAGCATTCGGTCTATTGCAGCCATACTGCCAAGGCCTATTCCAACACTTGACAGTGTTGTTTATAATGGTAGCACATTTGGGCAGGAAAAGCAAGAAAATGATAAATCCGCACGAATTCAGGCTCTATTGGATTTCTTTTCGAGCTGCAAAAGAAACGGTTGAACCTCCGGGCAGTCAGAGCTACAATGCCAACACCTCATAGCGAGGATAAACTGATTGGAGGTCAGATGATGAATTACGAATCAAACGCATTTCAGGACTATGAATCCATCACCATTGATGAGCTGAAAGAGCAAACCAACAACCTACTGGACCGGGTAATAGAAGAACAGCGACCGCTGTGCGTATGCATGGATAATGACAAGGAACTCCTGTTGTTCCCTCAGGACCTGCTCGCCCCTATCCGCGACGCTGACTTTCGGTTGATCCTGCTGTCAGCAATGCGGTATGCGATGGGCAGAAACACATATATGCCCGCGGTAGTTTCCGATTATATTAAGCGCCACATTCGGTTTCTGGACGATAAGTTTCTTGCGTTGGCTGCCGATGGTATTCGGCGGCACCTCGAAGACTACGCAGAGCATGAGCCGAATCCAAATCTTTGGCAAGGCCTTTTTGATGCACTCGAAACAGAGCAGAGAGCGCGTGCCACTCGTCAGGCAAGAAAGATTAGGTCTTGCCCGACCTGCGGGAAGCCCTCGCTTTGAGTGCCAATCGAAAAATATTCATGATAAAATTACGAGGAAAGTCAACAACGTTTTCCTCGCAGGGCACAAATGCTTTCCCTTACTTCGGCACGCATTCCCTTAAAATACCGTCCGAATTAAGGGAATGCAATGGCCGTTACTGGTGCTCCTTGTCTATGACATCTCACACCTCGCGTTGCTACCCTTCCAGAAACCTCTTGCACACCCCTACCATTAGAGTTACAATTCAGACAATCCAAAACGATTCCCGCTTGGCACAGGCAAAAGTTCACCGAAGGGAGCAACTGGCATGGATAAAGAGCGTATGGCAGAGTTAGAGAAAATCGAAGCCCATGGTGCCGAAAACGGCTGGGTTACACCGATGACAGAGGAAGACAAGGCGTACTTTGCATATTTTCGCTCGGTGTTTAAGCGTTACAATATTTCGCTCTCAAAGGCAACACGGCTGGAGTATAATTTTGTAACACGAGTCGCAGAGAGTGAGTTTTATCTCCAGAAGGCAAATGCGTGAAGGTATTCTTTGTCTGGTACAAAATAAGCATAGCACCCGAAGCGGATATGAAGCC
>ULXP01086670.1_pt1 | contig 10681 bp, 11 predicted proteins | sample 1961351 | NCBI WGS metagenome assembly ULXP01 (sample SAMEA4835840, study PRJEB28245) | human gut metagenome | biome: gut microbiome; material: fecal sample | place: Denmark | collected 2008 | reverse complement strand
CCGTTTTTCTGGATCTCCCGCCACAGAAAAACCGGCCGCCCGGATATGTCCGCCACCGCCATATTTTGCTGCGATCTTTGCAACATCCACATAACTTGCTGAACGGGTGCTGACTTTATAATTTTCTTCATCTGTCTGATACAAAAAGACTGCCACTTCCACATCCTTTGTCACGCGGAGCTGGCTGACGATTCCATCTAAATGTTTCGGAAGAACATTGTACTCTCTCATTTCCTCTGCAGTAATGATGCTTGAGATACATTTTCCATCCAGATGCAGCTTACTTTTTACCAGTGCAAGTCCCATAATGCGGTTCTGCTCATAAGTCTTTGTAAAAAATGTCTGATCCACAATTTTAGGGAAATCAATGCCCATTCCCATCAGAACCCCTGCTGCTTCCATCGTTTTTTCTGATGTACAGGAATACTGGAACACGCCGGTATCATGGATGATTCCGGTATAAATACACTCTGCGATCTCTTTGGTCAGACGTTCTCTCGGAATCAGTTCAAATACCAGTTCCGATGCAGAACTTGCCTGCGGGAAAATATAATTTTCATCTGCAAAACTCTGATTGCTGATATGATGATCAATACATGCTGTTTTCTTTGCATGCTCAAAATATTTTGCCGCATCCCCAAGTCTTCCGAGATCTCCGCAGTCCTGTGCGATAAACAGGTCATAACTTTTATCCGCAGTGCAGTCGCTTATGATCTTATCCGCATTTTTCATGAATTTGAAAATGTTTGGGATCGGCTGCAGATACAGACCGACATCTATGTCTGGATAATATGTTGTAATATAGTTATAGGTTGCAAGGCAGGAGCCGACACAGTCTCCATCCGGTCTGATATGACCTGCAATGGCAACTGTCTTTACTCCTGCGAAAAGTTCATCAAGACTTTTCATGTTCTCCTCCATCCCCAAATATACGCATTCCGTATGTCTTATTCTTCTGTATCGTCTTCACTTTTGATATCTTTTGTGACCTCGTCGATCATCTTAGACATCTTTACACCATACTCGATCGACTGATCTAACACAAAACGAATCTCCGGTGTATTGCGCAAATTGACGGTCTTAGCAAGTTTGCTGCGGATAAAGCCTTCCGCACTCTTTAACCCTGCGAGCGTTTTTGCCTGGGATTCTTCATCCCCTAAAACACTAATATATGCTTTACATGTTTTTAAATCCGGCGCAACCTCCACTGCCACAACGCTTGTCAGCGGATTGATCCGCGGGTCTTTGATCTCCCCGCGGATGATATTGGAAAGTTCGCGCTGCACCTCTCCATTGATCCTGGTATTCTTAATACTGTTTTTTCTCATATTAATCCTCACACAACTTCTTAGCGCGGTACCTCAACCATTGTGTACGCTTCTACAATATCTAATTCCTGGAAATCACCGAAACCTTCAAATACGAGACCGCACTCAAATCCTGCTTTTACTTCTTTGACATCATCTTTAAATCTCTTTAAGGAAGCTAAATCACCCTCAAAGATCTGCTCGCCCTCACGTGAGATACGAACTTTACATCCTCTCTGGAACATACCGTCAAGCACATAAGAACCAGCGATATTGCCGACACCGGAAGCCTTGAAGATCTGACGGATCTCTGCATGGCCTAATACTTTTTCCTCGTATACCGGGTCTAACATTCCCTTCATGGCTGCTTCTACATCCTCGATTGCATTGTAGATGACTTTATAGAGACGGATATCTACATTTTCTTTATCTGCAGTAAGTTTTGCAGTCGGATCCGGACGGACATTAAATCCAATGATGATTGCATTCGATGCAGATGCAAGGCTGACATCGGACTCGTTGATCGCACCAACACCACCATGGATGACTTTTACGACTACTTCTTCGTTCGAGAGTTTTACAAGACTCTGTTTTACTGCCTCTACAGAACCCTGTACATCGGCTTTTACAATAATATCGAGTTCTTTGACATTTCCAGACTGGATCTGTGAGAACAGATCGTCTAAGGACATCTTTGCTTTGGTATCTTCGATCAGACGGTTCTTGCCCTCAGAAATATAAGTCTCCGCAAATGCTCTTGCCTCTTTCTCTGTGTCCATGGCAACGAATGTCTCTCCTGCTTCCGGAACAGAGGATAAACCTAAAATCTCTACCGGCATGGAAGGTCCAGCCTCTTTGACACGTCTTCCCTGATCATCGATCATTGCACGGACTTTACCGTAGCAGCTTCCGCATGCTACCGGCTGACCAACTTTTAAAGTACCTTTCTGTACTAAAACAGTGGCAACGGCACCGCGGCCCTTATCAAGCTGTGCCTCAATAACAAGACCTCTTGCATTACGTTTTGGATTTGCTTTTAACTCAAGTACTTCTGCTGTTAAAAGGATCATCTCAAGCAGGTTGTCGATACCCTCTTTTGTATGTGCGGATACCGGACAGAAGATCGTGCTTCCGCCCCAGTCTTCCGGGATGAGTTCATACTCAGATAACTCCTGTTTTACACGCTCAATGTTTGCACTCGGCTTATCAATCTTGTTGATCGCAACGATGATCTCAACACCTGCTGCTTTCGCATGGTTGATTGCCTCCACCGTCTGTGGCATTACACCATCGTCGGCTGCAACAACTAAGATTGCAATATCGGTAGAATTTGCACCACGCATACGCATTGCGGTAAATGCCTCATGTCCAGGCGTATCTAAGAATGTGATATTCTGACCATTGATAGATACAACAGATGCACCGATGTGCTGTGTGATACCGCCTGCCTCTCTGTCTGTTACACGGGTAGAACGGATTGCATCCAGCAAAGATGTTTTACCATGGTCAACGTGACCCATAACACAGACAACCGGTGGACGCGGTACTAATGTCTCTTCCGGATCATCTTCCTCTTTTAAGAGTTCGGCGATCACATCAACTTTTTCTTCCGGCTCACAGATGCAGTTAAACTCTAATGCAATCTCTTCTGCCTGCTCGTAATCCACTTCCTGGTTTACGGTAACCATTGTTCCTTTTAAGAACAGTTTTTTAACGATTACGGACGGCTGCACTTTCATCTTGTCAGCCAACTCTCTGATCGTAAGTTTTTCCGGCAGAACCAATGTACGGATCACATCTTCTTCCGGCTGCTGTTTTGGCTGCTGCTGCGGTTTCTTCTTACCACCGTTCTTCTCAAGATTGATAAAGCGCTCCTGTTTCTTTCCGCCAAGTGCATCATAATCATTGCGCTGTCTTGCGTTTTTGTTTCTGTCCTTATCGCGTTCTCTGGATTCTTTTCCTCTTAACTCTTCCGGTGCTGCTGTGGCTGCTTCTTTATTGAAGCGGTCAATCTCACGGTCAAGTCTGCCGCCACCATTGTTTCCACCACGGAAGCCATTATTTCTGTTGTTATTTCTGTCACCCTGGCCCTGACCCGGTCTGCCATTATTCTGGTATGGACGCTGTCCGTCATTTCTTCCATTTCTATCACCATATGGGCGCTGTGGTCTGTCACCATTGTTTCTCTGGTTTCTTCCATCTCCCTGCGGACGACGCTGACCATTGTTGTTATTACCGCGGTCACGCCTGTCACTATTATTCCCCTGACGGCGGTCATTATTCTGCGGACGGTATTCCGGATTCTGTGCATATACATTTTCTCTTGGAGTCTGTACCTGTACTTTTTCAACCGTTTTCTTCGGCTCTTCTGCAACCGGTTTTGCTTCTCTCTGTGCTTTCAGCTCTGCTGCCTTTGCTGCTGCAAGACGTTCTGCCTCTTCCGCTGCTTTTGCTGCCTCCGGGTTGATTGCACGCTCAAATGCTTTTCTCACATCATAACCGGATGCCGGTCTTGCCTGCGCATTGCCGCGGTTTGGATTCTGTCCCTGCGGACGGCGTTCACCATTTCCCGGACGTCTGTCACCATTTCCCGGGCGTCTGTTATTATTATTGCCGCCACGGCCACCGCCCTGTTTGCTGTACTGCGCGTTAAACACAGCTGTAATACTGGATTTTTTCTTCGGACGCTGATCCGTATTTTCTGCTGCTTTCGCCTGCTCATTTGCCTGTGGCTTCTGTGCCGGTTTATTTTCCGGTGCAGCTGTTTTATTCTCTGTCTGTTTACTCTCAGACACATTTTCTTTGCTCTGTGCCTTTGCTGTATTCTCCGCTGCTGCAGATTTTGTGAATTTCTTTCTCACAATTTCCTGTGCCGGATCATCTACATTGCTTGAAGCTGCTTTTACTGCATATTCCGTCGTATTCAATGTTTCTATAATCTGTTTACTTTCTATTCCTAATTCTTTTGCAAGGTCATATACTCTCATTTTTGCCATTTATCTTAATTCCTCCCATTATTCAGTTGTGATTGTTGTTTCAGTCTCTCTTCGATCGAGTGCGACAGTCCCTCGTTTGTGACTGCAAGTGATGCACGAAATTCTTTTCCAATGAAATGACCAAGCATTTCTTTATCCGAATATTCATACATTGGCACCTGATAAAAATCTGTCATATCGCGAAACATTTTCTTTGTATTGTCTGACGCATCCTGTGCAACGATGACAAGGTATGCCCTGCCCTCTTTTACCGCCTTTTCCGTAGAAAATTCTCCGCTCGCCACACTGCCGGCTTTTGCGGCAATTCCTAGCATAGATAACACTCTATCTGGTTTCAAGCTGTTCCATCTCCTTTGTCAGCGTTTCATATACATCTTTCGGGATCGGCATTTTAAATGATCGTTCTAACCCTTTATTTTTCATCGCCATTGCAAGACATTCACGGTTTGGGCAGATATAGGCTCCTCTTCCGTTTTTTCTTCCAGTTGCATCTAAAATGATCTCCGTTTCCCCTTCTTCCGTCGGCGCTGTTTTGATCACACGGATCATATCTCTTTTGGCTTTCATCTCATGACAGCCGACACACTGCCTCATCGGAATCTTTTTATTTGACATTCTTCTTAATACCTCTTATTCTCTGTCCTCACCGTCAGCTCCGGCATTGTTTTCTTCTGTTCCGTCAGCCTCATAGCTGTCTTCCTCGTAGCCTTCCTCTGCCGGTGCGCTGCCGTCCTCGTAATCCTCATAGGACTCGCTGTCCTCATCGTAATACTCATCTTCCTCGTAATCATTCTCGTAATCTAAGAAGTCACCGGACTCTCTCGCCTGTGTTTCGCTCTTGATGTCGATCTTGAATCCTGTCAGACGGGCTGCAAGTCTTGCATTCTGTCCTTCTTTTCCGATTGCAAGAGAAAGCTGGTAATCCGGAACGACCACTTTTGCAGATTTTTCTTCTGCATCTGCGATAACGGAGATAACTTTCGCAGGACTTAATGCATTTTCGATCATCATTGCCGGGTTCTCATTCCAGGTGATGATATCGATCTTCTCACCGCGCAGCTCGCCAACGATTGCATTGACTCTGGCACCATTCATACCAACACATGCACCAACCGGATCGACATCCGGGTCATTTGACCATACCGCAATCTTTGTTCTGCTTCCTGCCTCACGTGCGATTGCCTTGATCTCTACGATACCCTCACGGACCTCAGCAACCTCAGACTCGAACAGACGTTTTACAAGTTCCGGATGTGTTCTGGAAACTAATACTTTTGGTCCTTTTGAAGTAGCCTTTACTTCCAGAATATACACTTTGATACGCTCTGTCGGCTGGAATACCTCGCCTTTTACCTGCTCATTCTCTGTTAAAATTGCATCAACTCTTCCTAAATTAATGCTGACATTTCTTCCGACATATCGCTGTACCACACCGGTTACCACATCTTTTTCCATGCTGTAATACTGATCATATAAAACCTTACGTTCTTCCTCACGAATCTTCTGTAAAATCACATTCTTTGCATTCTGTGTTGCGATACGTCCAAATTCCTTAGACTGAACCTCAATATTTACAATATCTCCAATCTCATATTTAGAATTAATCATTTTTGCATTGACCAGACTGATCTGTTCTACCGGATCTTCTACATTTTCAACAACTGTTTTTTCCTGAAAAACATGGAACTCACAGGTTTCCGGATCAATCGATACTTTTACATTATCCGATGTACCAAAATGGTTCTTGCATGCTGTCACAAGAGAATTTTCAATTGCCTCAAGTAATGTATCCTTACTGATATTCTTCTCCTGTTCCAGTATATTTAACGCTTCTAACAACTCATTATTACTCATTTTATAAATCCTCCTTTTGTTTTGCGGAGCAAAATGCGAGTCCTCTGACGAGCAGAGGATTTTCCTCCTTTAGTTTTATTGAATCTTTAAAAATCAAAAGCCAGACGAATCAATGCAATATCGCTTTTTTCAAACGTCATTTCGGTCTCATCCTCTGTTTTTATTGTCACGGTATTTTCATCATATGCAGACAAAATACCATAAAATTCCTTTTCACGGTTGATTGCACGGTAGGTTCGTATCTCTACTTCTTTTCCCATGCTGCGGATATAATCCTTTTCTTTTTTTAACGGTCTTCCAAGTCCTGGTGAACTGACCTCAAAAACATAGGAATCATCCACGAAATCTTCACGGTCTAAAATCTCGTTCATCTCCCGCGCTACTGCCTCACAGTCATTTACAGTGATGCCGCCTTCCTTGTCGATATAGGCTCTTAAGTACCAGGTACCGCCTTCCTTTACATACTCCACATCAACCAGTTCAAAATTCATGCGGTCTAAGATCGGAGTAATCAGTTCTTCGGTGCGCGTTTCGTATGTTTCACGTTTTGACATGTGTACACCTTCTTTCTTCCATATTCAGTTTTCCTTCTGCCAGTATTTTTGTCACTAAAATACATGGCTCCTAAACGTGAATTGAGAGAGGGCTTTCGTCCTCTCTCAATCAAGTCATCGTGTTATCATTTAATAATGTAACACTTTCCTCTTTAAAATGCAAGCTATTTCTTAATAAATGACATTCTTTCTTTCCTTTTTCTTTTGCATAATGCATAAGTCCTCTCAAATCCATTTTGGTCTGGATCTGACTTAACAAAACAGGTTCCGGTGTTTTTTCTAAAGAATCTCTATATTTCTTCATCTGTCCAGTCATAGTCATACACCTCCATTATTTTTTTAGCATTTACCTCATCAATAGCAAATAGATGACCTCCAACGCCTAAATATCGAATATCATCGGTCAACAGTTTATTATTATCCGGAGCAATTGCAACTAACCCCTGAATATCAACTGACCCTTCCACAACAAGTGCATATATCTCATTTTCTTCTGCCAATAATGCCCAATTCACATACCAGCCGTTCTTTTTATTATATTTCTTCAAATATGTCAAATCAAACATATTCTCAATCAAAAAAGCAAAGGAAAACATTACGCCCAAAAATTTATATTTTACGCCACAAGAAACCAGAACAGAAAAACCGCACCAAAAACCCCGGCAACAACGCCGATATTCCATGCAAGATACTGTTTCCTTTTCTTTTTCCGGAATGCAGCCAGTTCTTCCCTGTGCTCCTTCGCCCACGGCAGATACTGTTCTAAATATAATTCCGCGGCTTTTTGTGTGGCAAGTCCTGCATACCCGGCAGAACGCAGCCGGTATAAGATCCACTGGTGCTCGTCGATTTCCTCCGGCGCCGCTGTTATGGAAATGTCTTTCTGCGCTGTTGCTGCCGCCGCTTTCCGCAGTCTGCGCCATTCTTTCTGTTTTAAAATGCTGTCCGGATCATCATCCGCTAAGTAAGTCTCAAAAAAATCCAGCATATGCGAGCCGAAATTTTTGCATGTCAGGATCCTTTCCCCTAATTTCCGGCGCACCCCTGCATCCGAAAATAGCGGTCTGTATTCCTCACGCGAAAACAAAGCCCGAAAACAGTTGATCTGATTTGTCAGACAGGGATTTTCCATCAATAGATCAAACTCTAAAAAGAACTGCTCTTCGTTCTCCTTTGAAACATAAGAAGCGACCTCTTCATAATTATAAGGATTCTCCCCCTCGGATGGCTTCTCTGTTTCATCCTCCCATACCGGCACGTCTGTATCAGTTTCCGTCGTTGTTTTGCTTTCCTCCGCCAGTTTCACTGCCATACGGTATGCACTGCGCAGTCTCTGATATTCCTCTGGATGTTCCTCCGGGTGATACAGCTTTGCCTTTCTCGCGTATGCCCTTTTTATCTCTGTTTTATCAAAAGTCTCCTCTATCCCTAATATTTCCCAGATATCCATATGCTACTCATCCTCATGCTCTTCCCAGAAAGAAGGATCTTCCTTTAAAGAAACCCGGTTCTGTTCCACCGCTTCTAAATAGATGGACAGCCGCACATACTGCTCCCGGATGTCACGCTCTGCCCCATAGTCCACCGCCTCCGCAAACTGCTTTAACAATACCCTGATATTTTCGCGGACAACTCCGCTGCTCTCCTCAAACAGACGCTTCGCGCGCTCCACAAGCAGCCGGTTTCTCTCCCTGCCCGCCGGATAAAGCGCTGTCTGATTCATTTTTTCAATGCACTTGTCTAATTCTTCCCCTGACATTCGGATATTCTTATTGAGTATGACCTTCCGGACCTCATTTGTGGCACTTTTAATATGGATATCCAAAATCCCGTTGATATCATATAAAAAAGTCACCAAAACCCCAGCCTCTCCCGCCGGAGCTTCCGGCAGGTCCGTAATATCAAGTTCCCCAAGCAAAAGATTCTCTTTTGCATTCAAATGTTCTCCCTGATAAATTTTAAAATGCATTGCCGTCTGGTTGTCCGCTGTCGTCACATAATAGCGCGATCTGCTGCACGGGAGCGCATCATTCCGTTCAATGATCGTCGAAAAGGTTCCATCATAGATTTCCGTTCCCAAAGAAAACGGACAGATATCGGCAAGGATCATGTCTTTCCATTCCACAGACCGCTCCTTGATCGCCGCAGCCAGACCTACCCCGATGGCAACACATTCATCCGGCCTGTCATCCATCACAACTTCTGTTTCAGAAATACTTTCCATGTAACGCCTGACGACCGGCATCTTAGAGGATCCGCCCGCAAGAATGATCCGGTCAATATCTTCCCATTGCATACCGGCATCATCCATCACCCTCTTTAACGGGACAGACATCCTCTGAAACAGTCCTGCCGCTATCCGGATCAATCCCTGATTGTCAAGCCGCATCACATATTCCTTTTCTCCAAGCAAAACGGTTCTTTCTGCTGCATCCTCTTTTGAGAGCTGTTTCTTTAAAAGTTCCGCCTCCCGCAAAACGATCCCGTGTTCCTTTTCATCCAGGGAAGACGGATCAATCCCACAGTTTTTCAGGAAATCCTCCGCTATGACCTCATTAAAATCCTTGCCGCCCAGATGGTTATCGCCCGCAACTGCCCGGATCTCGACCATATTGTCAAACGCTTCCACCAAAGACACGTCTAGCGTTCCACCTCCAAAATCAAAGATAATGAAAGTCTCCATCTCCTTTTCCCGCACCTGATGGCGCAGGGCAACCGCAGACGGCTCATTGACGATCCGTTCCACATAAAGTCCTGCCAGTTTTCCGGCATTTTTCGTCGCATAACGCCTGTCGTCATCAAAATATGCCGGGACACTGATGACCGCCTCGGTAATCGGCTCACCGAGAAACTTCTCCGCATCCTCTTTTAGTTTTTTCAGCACAAACGCAGATAGTTCCTCCGCCCGGTACTCCTGCCCGCATGCCCGAAAAATCCGGTCCGTCCCCATATCGCGCTTGAACTCCGCAAAAGTCTGCTTTGGTCTTGTGATCTGCATTTCCTTTGCGATCTTTCCGACATAGACCTCCCCCTGATCTCCAAAACTCACAACGGACGGCGTCAGATATTCACCGTTCGGATTTGGCACCAGTTCGATCTTTCCGTCTCTGCACACCGCACAGAGACTGTTGGTCGTGCCAAGATCAATCCCTATCACTGCCATCTGCTATCTCCTTTCGCCGCTTTTTACCGCTGTCTGATTCTGCTTTATCACCACATGGTCAAGATACATCTGTAAAAAGCTCTCATATCCGGCATACTGCTTACTTACCGCAAACAGTTTCTTTCCCTTTTTCCCATAAAATGTCACTCTCTCAAAAAATTCTTTTTTTGACACGACCTCATCCCACGTAAAGATCCTGCACCTGCCCAGTGTTCCCGTTTTTGTTCCAATTTTGTGCGCGCCTGCCGCCACCTCGGTCAGTGTACTTTTCCGCAGCCAGCACAAAAATAAAATAAGCGCCAGCGTCATAACAAGCACCGGAAGATCTTTTATGATCTCCTGCATCCCTGCCTTATGATAATCCGAAACACACAATACAATATCACAGACCAGCATGACACCGACGATCCCGTACAAAAACATCATCATCTGCGCCAGAAACGGGTTTGGTTCAACGATACAGAAAATATCTTCCCCAAGCCTTGCTTTCCATTTTTTTATTTTTTTGTAAATTTTGTTTTTCATCCCAATCCCCCCTGCGTTCCATTGTAGCATATCATATTTGTAAAAGATACCTGTTTTTGACAATAAAAAAAATTGTCAATATACCATCTGGCATACTGACAACTTCCGGGTTGGGCTGTTTATCTCTTTCGAAATAACAGTGAATAGCTCGTAGGGGAATCGAACCCCTGTTTCCGCCGTGAGAGGGCGGCGTCTTAACCGCTTGACCAACGGGCCACAAAATATCCAATTCAAAGCAGACATCTTATCTCACATCTGTCCGCTCATCTCTGTTATAAAACA
>ULXP01021212.1_pt1 | contig 10722 bp, 11 predicted proteins | sample 1961351 | NCBI WGS metagenome assembly ULXP01 (sample SAMEA4835840, study PRJEB28245) | human gut metagenome | biome: gut microbiome; material: fecal sample | place: Denmark | collected 2008 | reverse complement strand
TGCTGTCCGTAGATGCATTCTCAACAATAATCCATTCAAAATTTTTATATGTCTGATTCAAAACACTCTCTATGCACTGTACTATATAATTTTCTACATTATACGCCGGTGTAAATACTGTAATAAGTATATTTCCGTTATCCATTCTCCTAAGCCTCATTCTTTTTTATGTTCTGTATTAATGAAACTATATTTTGTATTGTTTCAAAATTAGCAACATTCATTTTTTCTTCTGTGATTTTTATTCCAAATTCACTCTCAATACAGCTTATCAACAAAACCAATGTTAGTGAATCCAAAATTCCATCATCGATTAGTTTTGTATTTTCGTCAATATCTTCGTATGGATTAATTTCTCTTATCATATCAATAATCTTATCTTCCATCATCAGTTCTCCCATATTCCTCAGCTATTTTCTTTAATAAATGTATCTACGTCATAAAACAAATGGTAATTCTCTCGTATACGTTCATCCGTCCATTCCCACCATTTTATCTGTAGAAGTTTTTCAATTTGACTATCATTGAAACGATATCGTATTATTTTGGCCGGACTCCCTGCAACAATCGCATAGTCTGGCACATCATGTGTCACCACTGCTCCTGCTCCTATTACCGCCCCATTGCCAATATGTATACCACTAAGAATTTTCACATCTTTACCAATCCAAACATCATTTTCTATAATAACCGGTTTATTAATTTGCTCTCTTGACAATTCTGCCTTTTCAACACCTACTCTTCGAGCAAGACCATCATTTGACAAAAATGAATGTGAAGAAACAATATCTACAGCATGATTTGTTACAACACTAACCCCAGATGCAAATGAACAAAATGCTCCTATCCTTTCAACCATACCGGATGCAGATTCAGTTAAATCTCCTGTCGTCATTCTACCTATCTGGATCTTATTCACAATAATTCTTTTTTCCGCTATTCCCCAGCTTAATAGTTCTTCTGCTATCTTCTCCTGATGTCCCAATGCGGTAACTAATATATATAAATTCTCATCACTGTTTTTTAAAACATCAGATGTATATACATTAGGATTCAATGAGCTTAAGCCATTGTCAATAATATATTTTTCTTTTCTCCCAAAACGCTTGTTTAAGATTTCCTTTGTATTCATCCCCGCTTTACCAAATGTATATATTGCAAATTCACTTAGCGGATCTTCACATATAATTGTTTTTATTGTTGCACTTATATCATCAAAACTCGAAAAACCCGGTAATCTTCTGCCGCTCATTCATTTCTCCTCTCATATCTATACATTCCACACAATACAAGAATTAAATTCTCTTTTTTTATACAGCATGTATCTTTCATTACAGCCTTTTTTTCGTCTATTTCATTAATAATTCTATAAGAAACCCATGTATAACTTATTCCCTCTAGAATAATAATAGGTCTTCCTAAAATATTTAACTTACCATAATCCATTGCTCTCAAAAAAGCTGATATTTTTTCCATATTCCAATGAGTATTCAATATTCCATCATTGGGAATCTCTCTTGCATAATGTACCTTTGACATCATCTTTGTCTGTTTATACACACTTACCTTATCCAGTAATAACTGTTCCACTATTTCTTGAAACGCTTCTAACGCAATTTTTTGCTGGATTATCATTAACTTTAAAGATGTCATTTGCTCATTTAATGCAATTTCCTTTTGTATTAAAATATCCCCATCATCAATTTTCTCGGTCACTTTATGCCATGTAACTCCTGTCATCCCATCTTGCTCAAAAATAGTCCATGCCTCTGCATTTCTTCCCGGATGTTTCGGTAATAATGCAGGATGATAATTAATAATGGTAATAAAATTTTTTCGAACAAGGTTCTTAGGAAAAATATATATATTAAATGCACTTATAATGAGCGTTTTCTCTTCTAATTTCATCAATGCTTCATCTAACAGATACGATTCTTGGTAACTTTTATATGGAATCGAGGATTTTTCACACAACATTTGTAATCCACTTTCCACTTGAGGCTTATACGAAATGACCATTACTTTTGCATCACATTTTTCACGCACAATTTTTGCACAACAGTATGCCATCTTTCCAGAACCTATAACTACAATTTTTTCAAAAACGCTCTTCATTCATCTGTTCTCCTGCCGGATATCTTTGAAGTTCCTCTCCCTGTCCCCAGCAATATGCACATGCACTATATGCATATTCCCGATTCATCATTGCTTCTATTATCTGTTGCTTTTCCTCAACACTTTGGTTTGAACAAAAATCAACAAATTCATCCATATGATCTTTTTTTTCTTCAATTCCAGAATTTAAAACATAACGTGATCGAAAGCATATATGTCCTTCACTTCCAACAATAAATAAACCAAAATGTCTCTTGCTTCTCATTCCACATTTTTCATATGTATCTTGCGTCATTTCTGCAGTTCGATCTCGCTTAGAAAAATCTCCCATATCAAACCACCCTCCCATATGGGCATTTTCTCCATAATAAATACGATAGTTAACAGAAATCGCATTTTCAAGTGCCTGTTTCTCAAGTTCTCTGCACTTATCACTATTAATTCCATAATCATCTATCAAAAGTTCTGCCTTATCAAACCCCGACAATTCTTCTAACAGCTCTTTTCCCATCATCAACTTTCCATTTGTAATAATTTCCAGTTTTCCAAATTGATTTTTATACTGTTTAATGTATTTTACAACCTGTCCCAACTCCGAATGCAATAACGGTTCTCCGCCTGACAATGTAAATTTTTCGACATATGACACAACCTCAAAATACGCCTTAATCGTTGTGCACAATTCTTTAGCACTAAAGTGTTCCGGCCTTTTATAATATGGCGAAAGAACTCCACATAACTTACAACGATTATTACATACAAAAGACACAACCAATAATGATCTATGTAAAACCAACTTTGAACTACTCATATTTTTCTCCTATACAAATATTTTTAAAAAGTGCTACTTCTTTGCATCTACCATTGTAATTACTTATTTCATTGATAGTATTGCAGCTTGCAAACTCATCTCTATTTAATAAATGACCTGCATCTACTAACTCAATATCATTTACATCTTTTAATATTTGCTTCAATATTTTTGCATTATTCTCACATTTTCTTTCAAATATATCACCAAACAATTTCGTACCATACTCATAATTAACAGGCGGCAAAAATGGTACTAATTCTATACCATTTTTCACACACAGCGCTGCAATTTTTTTTAAATAAACAACTCCCTCCTCATTTTGATCCAAATCATATATGTAATTAAGTCTCATACGCAATTCGCTAATACGGCTTGAATTTCTGTTTCTTATATTTCGATCAGACTCCACAAATGCATCTGTCTGAAAACGATTTGTTCTTTCTTTCGTTAATTGAACATAATCTGCAAATTCTTTATCATCGTATTGCAATCGTTCTTGTATTTGCTGTAAAAGTACCGTATGCTGCGCCCTAGGAAGTTGATTTTTCTTCCCGGTAAACATAACCGTATTTACTGCCAATATTACTTTTTTAGGAATATATCCCATACTAATCTGTATTCTACACAAATGATAAAATGTTCGTATTGGCATACCATGCATACCCAATACCTTCACATTATTTCTCCCCAATTCATCATATATCATTGTTTCCAACGAACGAAAATCACTGTCTCCAACAGCCACTTGAGAAAATATGCAATCTCCAAAAAACAAATATTCATTCTTTTTTTCGCAAAAGAATTTATCTATAAATGAATTGTACAGGCATGGTTCTATAAATATATAGTCTATTTCTCTTACCAACCCTTTCTTTTCCAACTGTTCAGCAATCGGTAAATAAGTTTCTGCCGAAATAATTACATAAATTTTTTTCCCTTTATCAAATACCTCGTCAAAACTATATATCGAATACTCTCCAATACACCCCCCTTTTTTATTCGGATCATTATCAATAAAGCCTGATATTTTCAAATTTCGCATATCACAAAATTTTAAGAAACAGCACCCTCTTATTCCCGCTCCAAAAATATAAATCTGTTTTGTATTTAAATGTTGCTCCACCTCATTAATAATATGTTTAAATTTTTTATACTCCAATTCATTAAATGCCTCCACCGGCCATGAAAAATCTTTCATTCTATGTTCACCTTCTTTAATTTACTTCTATCTATTTTCCCATTTAAATTAAACGGCATTTCTTCAATAATCTTTATTTTGGAAGGTAACATATAATGCGGTAATTTCTTTTTTACCTGTTGATATATTTCTTTTTCCGTTACTCCATTATCTGCTGTTACAAACAAAATAATTTTTTTCTTTTTCTCATCATATATAGCACAAGATTGTTTTATATTATTCAACGCTGCTACTACTGCTTCAATCTCTCCAAGTTCGATTCTATGTCCCTGATGCTTAATTTGAAAATCTTTTCTACCAATATAAATTATCTCTCCCTCACTATTGTACTTTACCAAATCACCTGTTCTATAAATAAAATCACGATATTTGTCATTTAGAGGATTTTGCACAAATGCCTGAGATGTTTTGTTATAATTTCCATAATATCCCATTGCTAAACAACATCCTCTTACACAAAGCTCGCCTATTTCTTCTGTGTTAACTAATGCATTATTGGCATTTAAAACCATAATCCCAGTATTCTCGCATGCTTTTCCAATAGGCAGTGGTTCCTCATCTTTAAACTCTCGATCTACGATATAGTATGAACAAACATCTGTTATCTCTGTTGGGCCATATAAATTAGCATAAATACACTGCGGATTATACTTTCTCCATATATTAAGCTGTTTATTTGGCATTACCTCGCCGCAAAACAGCACCTTTTTCAAATCTGCTAATTTTTTTCCCTCTAAAACACCCGAATTAGCAACTGATATCAATGCAGAGGGAACCCAGAAAATAGTATTAATTTTCTTTTTGTTTATATAATCCAATAGCAGATTTGGAAAAACAAATTTATTTTCCGGTATAATTACCATAGTAGACGCATTTTTTAGTGTAGAATATATATCCAAAATAGAATTGTCAAAATAAAACGGCGCCTGATTTCCAAATATGGTATTTTCATTAAATTCAAATGTATTAGACAGCCATTCCGTATAATCTATTACCCCACGATGCGAAATGACTACCCCCTTCGGTAGTCCTGTTGACCCCGATGTGAACAATACATATACCGGGTCAATATCTAAAATATCCCTTGGAATTCCTATATTTTCTACTTCCTGGTTCGCATCCATGTCTACAGTAATTGTTGGTATTTGTGTTTCAAACATAGTATCTGCTTTACGTAAAACGCCTTTAGGTTGAAGAACCCCTATAATTTTCTCTATTCTTTCAATTGGCGAATTAACATCTATCGGGCAATAAAAATTTCCACTATACAATATTCCAAGGAAGCACACAATGCAATCAATACTTTTTTCCATATATACGGCAACCGGTTCATTTTTCATATTGCCACATGTCTGTAGAATACTTAATGCTATCCCCTTTGCTTCCCTTTCCAACTCCTGAAATGAAATTTCCCTGTCATCATCTATTATTGCAATTTTATTTGGATATTGGTGTGCAGCATGTTCTAAATATTCCAATACATTTTTTTTCATCTTACTCATCCTTTCCTTATATCTTGTTACATTCTCATCAAAATTTCGTTTCGATAAAAATCTATACTATCTTCCGGTGTCATTACTGTATTCTGAGGAATGTAGCAGTTTTTACATGCTTCACTTTTAAATCTGCCATATTTAAGCATATTTTTTAAAAACTTCCTTTTTTGTATGTCATTCCAAGCTTGATATAACGTTGTTTCTTTCACATTTCCAAGTTTAAATGGTGGTCTGATATGACTACACGGATATATTGTCCCATCCGGCAAGACATTGATAGTATAAAAAATTAAAGGACAACACTGCTGCACTTTAAATGTATCGCCATATTTATTTTTTTCTGATTTTCCACTGCTCATATCTGATTCTGTCCAAAGAGGAACCACTGTTTCCACAAAAACTCTGTCTGCAATAGGAGAAAAAAGTTCATAAAATTTCTCTTTTTCTTCTCCAACTGCTTCATCCACAATTTTAATATGTATCTGAGTATCTTGTTTTTTCTGATAAAAATATTTTAAGTTATTATAAAACTGTGTAAAATCTATTTTTGCTCCACACTCTTTATAATATGACTCCTCATCCAATCCCTGCAATGATATAACTACCCTGTCAATTCCTGCCTCACATAATTCGTTAATATACTGTTCATCCAACAGTAACCCATTGGTATGGATTTCTGTTCTTCCGGTAAGACCTGCTTTCTTAATATAACTCACCATTTGGGGTAGCTTTCTGTTGCATAAAGGCTCCCCATTATGCGATAGAGCAATTCTCTTTATCTGACTTGGGAATTCTTTCAGCTGCGCAACAACTTCTACAAACGTTTCCCAATCCATCAAACGATTTTTTCGGTAATCTTCCGCTACAATATTTGTATCATAACGAAAACAATATTTGCATCGCAGATTACATGCATCGCTGATATCGATCAATACGGTATACGGCGTATCAAGTGGCAATACCTTACCTAATACATTCCTGTCCTGACTATATGATTTTATAATATTATTATAACCCATGCTCTGCCTGCCCTTCCTGCAGTATATAACTCTTCATCCATTCCTTTTCAAACTCCTGAATATACGGTGAGTTTAAAAATTCTTTCTGATTTTTCTGAAGTTCCCTGACAAGTCTTTTCAGTATCTCCATACAATCGTTCAATTTATATGTTTTTATTTTATCGCACATACTGATCATATAAGACCATTCACTGTATTGTACCAATCCCTGTAGTTCCGGTAATTTATTGCTGATATATTCTGTCCGTTCACGAAATGCTGCCAGATATTCTTCCATTTGATCTGCTTTCCACTGACCTGCATTTTGCGTAAATGAACTATTATTATTCTCATGCCTGGTAAAACAGTACTTTGGCAGACCATATGCAGCCACTTTATTCGCATTTGCCATATACTTATAACAGATCCAGATATCCTCATATTTACAATCTTCTTTAAATGGTATCTGTTCAAATAATGTGCGTTTCACCAATTTTGTAGGCAGCCCGGCGTTATTACGCTTTCGTTTCAAAAGCTCTGTTACGGCATCTGCTGCACTCCAGATACAATATTCATCCCACATACTATGAGGCAAGATCTCTCCATTCACATCTTTCTGTGCTCCACAAATTGCTATATCTGCATGATTTTCCTGCACTAACTGATACAAAAATTCAAGCATATCCGGAGCAGCAACATCATCATCATCCACAAATGCGATATACTCTCCCATGGCATTTGCAATCCCGATATTTCTTCCATGGCCGATACTGCTTTTTTCAATATGCAGTACCTTGATCCGGTTATCTTTTCTGGCATATCCATCTGCAATCTTTCCACTCTGGTCGACAGACCCATTGTCAATAATTACAAATTCAAAATCTGTGTAAGTCTGCCCCAAAATCGCCTCTATTGCTCTTGCTATATATTGTTCTCTGTTATATGTAAGCATTATTACCGAAATCATACCTGTCTCCTAAAACCCTACCAGTATTACACTTAACCCGTCTCCTGCCGGAACACGTCGTATCTGCGGATGCAATTTAATATACTCATCTATTGCCTGCGCTACACCGCCATATGTCTTTGTATAATAATCATGTGAAATTATAAATCCACCCTTTATCATACGTTCCCCAAACCATTCGAGCCCTGCCTTTGTCGGCTGATACATATCCACATCCAGTCTTACAAACGCAAACGTCTCCTCCAGCCCATCTGCTGTTTCCGGGAAGTATCCTTTCTTTATGATGCACTGTTGTGGATATTCCATCTTTTTCAGAACATATTCCACTGATGTATCCTGATACTCTCCCGCCTTTGCATCCGAAAAACCATTTATCTGTTCTGTCGCCACATCTCTGGCATCAAATCCACTGAATGTATCAAACAAATATAGCTTCCTGTCAGCAAACGCCTTGTTAATTATTTTGGCCGTATCTCCCTGAAATACGCCTACCTCTGCGCATGCACCCGGTATATTCTTTAATTCTCTCGCATATTGGTAAAAAGATATCTCTTTATTTTTATTTGTGTTTAATAAATATTTTTTTATTTTTTCAGCAGTAATACCATAATTCCGAATTTGCGCATATATCGCATCATACCCTGGCACTGATGCAATTATAATATAATCAAATTTATAATTTACAATTTCTTTCGGTGCAATAACCAGTATTCCGTCCACTCTCGTTCCATGTAATTTCTTATTATTATCTGTAAATGCTACAATCTCACATAGTTCATTATAAAATTCATAAGTACGTCTTCCCGTTGGACCCGCACCAAAAATAATAATTTTCTTCATCCTATCCGTTATTCTCCCCTGTTTTTCTCTGTGAAGATAATCCGTGATCCCTCTGTTTCGAATCCGAATGCGGTTTCCTTATATTCCCTCATTTCATCCCGAACAGCTTCCTGCTTTGCCTGTGGCACATAAAGCAGCATAAATCCTCCGCCTCCGGCTCCAAGAATCTTTCCACCGATCGCGCCTGCATTTTTAGCCTTTGCATACATCTCATCAATCAACGGATTTGAAATGCCACTTGACATCTGTTTTTTTAAGTTCCATGCTTCATCTAACATTTTTCCTATTAGAGCAATGTTTCCATCTGCCAATGCATTCTCTGCCATCTGAACCATCTCTACCATACTGTCTAATACTTTTTGTTTATCTGTAATATGTGCTTTCTGCTCAGCAAGAATATTAGAAGATATTCTGGTCAGCCCTGTAAAGTAAAGCATAAAGTTATTTTTTAATTCTTTTAATGTTTCCTGTCTGCACACAACCATCTCATTTGTAACAGTTCCATCCCGGTGAAATTTATATTTACGGAATCCCCCATACGCTACTGCATATTGATCCTGCACTCCTATCGGATTCTTTAACCGCTCTATTTCTATCTCACATGCTTCTCTTGCAAGTACCTCCGGAGATACATGTTCCCCCTTATATGCATGAAGTGCATTCAAAACACCTACCGCAAGAGCACTTGAAGATGCCAGACCAATTCCGGCTGAACTTAATGGAATATCTGCAGAATATACGATATCTACACCCTTTTCTATTCCCAGCATTTTTAAAGCTTCCCGAATAATATTATGTTTTATCTCATCTACTGAGTCCACAAATTCATTGACGGTATAGCATACCCGGATTTTATCATCAAATCTTTTACAGACCATGATATAAACATACATATCCAACGCAGTACTGATAACTGCTCCATATCCATATCTGCTATTTTCATAATAATCCGCAAAATCCGTTCCTCCGCCAAAAAAGGACATCCTAAGAGGTGTTTTAGAAATTATCATTTATTTTATCTCCCCGTATTCAATAATAGTTCTTCTACTGCACATTGTAATGTGTATGTGTCATCCACAAGAATGCCTCTGCACCCGGCAGCCTGTGCCGCCTGCATGTCTCGTTCATCATCTCCTATCATAACACACTCTCTTAAATTTAGCGAATAGTCTTTCTGCGCCTGAAAAAACATCCCAGGCTTTGGTTTCCTGCACTCGCATCCCTCATCCCAGTTATGTGGGCAGTAATAAATTGCATCGATTGCTCCTCCAACCTGTTCCAGTTCTGTCTTCATTTTCTGATGAATTTCATCCAGCATTGATTCACTTAGACACCCTCTTGCTATCCCCGGCTGATTTGACACAAGAATAATGCGATATCCTGCTTTTTTTAATGCCGCTACCGCTTCTCTTGCTCCCTCTATCCACACAAACTGTTCCGGTTTCTCCACATAACATGCTTTCGGCGGTCGAACATTCAATGTCCCGTCCCGGTCAAGAAAAATAGTTTTTACCGGTTTAAAAAACTGACGAGTTAGTTCTATTCGTTCCCACGATCCAACAGAATAATATCTGTGCTCTGTTACTGTTGCAAACATTTTTCCAGCTTTTACAATTTCTGGATATACAACTGCCTCAAAATTACAGTTTTCATCCGGCAACAGCTGCAATAACTTTTTGTTAACAATTGCATAGCCTATATCTACTCCCTTAAGTCCCTCTGTAACTCTCTTCTTGTCATAGCAGAGTACCTGACCATTATCACTTACCCGTAAATTATTTTTTGTGTAATGATCCGTATTTGCATATGCAGTAATCTGAAGCAACGCCTGATTTCGAAAATAACTTTCCTGTAATTTCTGAAAATCAATCGGGCAGTAATTATCACAATACATCAGCAAAAAATGTTCTTCCAATCTATCCTGTGCTTCCCTGATCCGTGCTCCTGTATCATATTCCACAGGCGTAATGCAATATGTCAGCTGCACCCCATAATCCTGTCCGTCTCCAAAATACTCTGTAATTTTTTCAGGAAGATATCCCAGCAATAACACGATCTTTTTTATTCCAAAATCTTTTACCTGTCTGATCAGATATTCCAGAAAAGGGATCCCCTCAAATGGGTACATTGGCTTTGGATCATGTTCTGTAAATGGTGCAAGACGTGTTCCGAGCCCCCCTGCAAGTATTACTGCCTGTTTCACTCTGTTGCTCTCCATACTGCTTTACCTTTCTTTTATAAACATTCCCCATCACGTTCCAGAATCGTATCCACAATCTGTTGCAGAATTAAAT
>ULXP01015662.1_pt1 | contig 10761 bp, 10 predicted proteins | sample 1961351 | NCBI WGS metagenome assembly ULXP01 (sample SAMEA4835840, study PRJEB28245) | human gut metagenome | biome: gut microbiome; material: fecal sample | place: Denmark | collected 2008 | reverse complement strand
TGTTGTTTTCATCAATCTTTGTGATCTGCTGTTCGTTCATAATCATTTTCCTTTCTTGTGTTACGGTTGTTACCGTTAATAGCCTATTTTATGTATCTATTATTTTCAAAAAAAAAAGCTATCGGATAACAATTATTTTTCTCTATATAGAACTTCAAAGAAACAGTAACAACGGTAACACCCCATAAAAATTTATTGAATTATCAAGGGTTTTGAAGGTGTTACCGTTTGTGTTACTGTTTGATTTTTGTTACCGTTGAACGGTAGCACCTACGGTTTAACAAACGCTTTCTTCTGCTTTCCATAGAACCGCAAAGGGACAACCACCGTTCCCAACGCTTGATTGATCCGCTTTGAAAAGGTAAGATTGCTCATAGGACGAAAGCCGTTTTCGGCACAAAATACTTCATACCGCTTGAAAACTTCCTTTGTCGGCTCATTGTAGATACCCTCAATTTCCCCGGAATCGTTCCGGCAATCCTCAATGAAGGACAATACCGGGTTGTTTTCCTTCTCATAGGCTTCTTTTTCCTGCTGCACCTTTGAAGGAATTGTGAATTTCTTCCGTTCCAACACACGCTGCAAACCTTGAATCGAAAGCCTGATGAAATATTGAACCGCTTCTGTTTCCGCCAGCTTATACCGGATTTGTGGATCATACCCGGAATCTGTTTCATTGAAGTGTGCGTTCAGCGGGATAAATAAAAGCCGCCGCAAAGCTGCACCCGTGGAATCATTCATCCGTGGAATATTGTTGGCTGAAAAAATCAGCTTCACATAAGGTCTGAAATTGAATGGCGGCTTGCCTTTTTCTTCCGCCTTGACCGGCTCCCCGGTTACTATCTTTTTGAAGGTTGCAACATCTTCTTTGTATGAATCGGAAATATCATCCCCCAAATTTGCCAGCTTGCCGAACAGCATAACGGTTGAAAATTTGCTGTCCAAGTCCTTAAAATCAAGATTTGACACATTGGAATCCCCCAACATAGATTGCAGCATGAAAATGAAGGTGGATTTTCCGTTGCTTTTTTCTCCTATCAAGATAACCGCTTTTCCGCCGCCTATGGTATTATCCCGATACAGGCACATTCCTCCAACTTCTTCAAGCAATGCCCTGATTTCAGGATCACCGCATGAAAGGCGGTCAAGCACATCATCAACCAAGGGGCATATTGCGCCGGGGTTATATTCCCACGGAATTAAATTTGTAACAGTCTGTTCCGGTGAAAAGTCCAATAGTTCATTGCGTTCAACATTGAATAAACCATTTTTGAACGCAATTAGCAGCGGGGAAGCCGCCTGTGAATCGTTGGCTTTAATCCTGATATAATCAAGAACTTCATTCCGCTTTGTCCGTGTCAGGGTTTCTATTTCCTTCACCATAAGTCTTTCTATTGGCTCATAGCCCGGAAGATAGATACCGCTTTGATAAGTATGCAAATATCCATTGATCCGCTGAATATGATATTTCCCTATCAGGTAATCACCGAACTTGTTATGAAGGAATTGCCCCTTGCTGCTATAAAATTTTGAAATGTCGATTGCTTCAACGGAATCCCATGCTTCACGCCGGGTTGCATTTTCAAATTCATCACCCAACGGAACAGCAAAGATAAATTGTTCAATTATGGTTGCAACCTCTTTGAACTGCTCATAAGAATAGCCCGCTGCCTTCATGGGGTTCATGAAGGTAAATAGCCCATCTTGCCGCCAGTTACCTTCACCTTTCTCTAAGAAGTCATGCTTCACACCAGACTTCAAGGGAAGATCATAAAAGGGGATTTCATCCAGCAAACCACCATCTTTTACATTGGCATAAAGGACTTCACGCAATGTTCCATCCTCTTTTGAAAGGCTGGTTGCACATTTGGCAGGTTTAATTTCTCCGGTGCTTACAATCTGCCGGATGCCGCTTTTATAATCTACTGGGTGTAAGGTTAAAACGGTCTTGTTACCACTATTATTTTTTATTGGTTGCCTGCCTGAATTAAACCAATAGAAATGACCGCCTTTATTTGGGGATTTAATCACAATGCAGCATTGTTTTAAGGCTTTAGCAATTCTCAGCCTGCAATTAAATGCCGATTCATCATCATAATCAACCATGATAATATGTTCGGGCAAAATCCCACAAATCCATCTGCATTTTCTGATTTTTTCCCAAGATTGCGGTTTATGATTCAGGAACGGGGCTTTGAAGTTGGAATTTCCGTCTTTATCTCCGTTTCCACCTTCTACAAATCCCGAACAGATAATATTTGCAGCCTGTTCTATTGTCAGCACCTATAACACCCCCCTTTCCTGAAAATATTTATCACTTCATCCTGATATAGTTTACTTCCGCAAATACCGTTCATATATTTCCATCACGGAATCGGAAACGCCGCTTTTGAAAACCTTACGAATATCTGTCACTTCTTCACCGTTTAGAAGTTTTAGCTTTTCGATCAGGTCATTTCTGTTACAAGCAATGTTGCAGCACCGCTTGCCAGCGTATTCAATACGATACTTCATGATCTATCCGTCCTTTCTCTTAGAATTTGGGTTGCTTTCGGAATCCCTATTTGGTTTCAATAATTTCTGTTACAGGCACATTCAATGCCTTTGCAATTTTCCCGATTGTTTTAGGGGAAGGGGTGCGGGTTTCCGAAAAATACTTGCTGATAGAAATTCGTGAAATTCCCGCCGCCGTTGCCAAATCACCCTTGTTCATGCAAGCGTTTGCCATTGCGATTTGTAACTTTTGAAAATCAACTTTCAATCCGTTCACCTTCTTTCTTTTTATGATCCGCTTATCACTTCATCCTGATTTTCGGTCATTCATCCCCGTTAGTGTTGCAGCACTGACGGGGGTATTTTTAAGCGTATTCTATTTGATTTTTCAGAATATCCCGTTTTAGTTCTGACAACGCCTTATCCCTCATTGGTAAAATGCGATCAAAGGAATATGTGGTTATATAGATCATCACTTGTTCATTGGATGGATTTTTCATAATCCCTAAATTTTCATCTGCTTTTGAATCAACCTTTATATTCCAACGAATTTCTTTTTCACTTACCAGTCGATCAGCAAGATCAATTACTTTTCCCATTATCTTTTCTTCCTTCCTGCGTAAGATTTCAAAATGTGTTCTATTGCCTTTTTTGTGGCTTCAATTTGCGACATATCCGGCTGCTTATCCAGTTCCCGGATCAGGATCACTTGTCCCCATTTGATTTCAAGTTTCCAGTACTGCCGCACATCTGCCAGCTTTTCAAAATTTCCGATGAAGTAGCCGTTTTCATCACAAGCAGAATACCGGAAGCCATTGATACCCCGCCGAACTTTTATAATAGTCACCTGACACACCGCCTTTCATATCACTTGACACAAGTAAAAGCTTGTGATACTATAATAATACAAGTTTATACTTGTGTCAACCCTATTTTTACAAGTAAATACTTTTATTTTTGAATCTGATATGATATACTCACAAGTGAAAGGTGGTGAAACAATGTCTGTCGGCGATAATATCAGACGATTCAGAAAGGAAAAGGGATGGACACAAGCTGAACTTGCTGAACTGCTCCACGTATCGCAACAAATGATAGGGCAATTTGAAAATAGTAAAAAACCGCCCAAATTGGACACTGTAGAAAAAATTGCTTCCGCTTTAGGGGTGACTGCCTTTGATTTAATGGGTATAGAATATTTTGACTTGAAAAACCCTGATGCCGGGCGGCAATATGCGGAATACGACAGTTTTTATAACTACCTTAGTTCAATAGGATATTCCATTAAGGAAGTGCCGGATAAGGTGAACAATGAAGAAGGTGTTCTTTCCTGCTCCTATGCTATTTCCGGGAATGGGCTTGATCTCATCCTGTCCCCCGAAGAATACACACAACTTCAAGCCTCATCTGGTGATCTGATTTTTTCCTATCTTTGGAAAAAGCAAAACAAAAAATAAGCCGCTTCCCGCTGCAACGGAAAACGGCAAATAAAAAGAATCCCCGGCTGCTGCAACAGTCAGGGATTCCGAAAGCAACCAATTCAAGAAACCAGCAAAGAATCATGAAGTGGTCATTCAAATTATACCATTCCATGATTCAGAAATCAATGAAGAAAGGAATGGTATAAATGACAGGCGGCACAAGAAAACGTGGTTCTACATGGTCTTATTACTTTGACTTAGGGAAGGTCAACGGGAAACGCCAGAAGAAGGAAAAGGGCGGGTTCAAAACCAAGAAGGAAGCCGAAGCTGCGCTTGCCAAGGCAATCAATGAGTATAACAACGCCGGGGCGGTCTTTGAACCCTCTGAAATTACGGTATCTGACTATTTGGATCAATGGTATGATCTGTATTGCAAGCCCAACCTGAAATATAACACACAAGTTGGGTATCTGCGGATTATGGAAGGGCATTTGAAGCCCAAATTCGGAAAATATCGCCTGAAAGCAATTACTTCCGCCATACTACAGGAATATGCAAATGATCTGAAAATGAATGGGCTGTCTAAAAGTCACATTGTCGGGATTCTCTCCGTGTTGGGGGCTGCTATGGATTATGCGGTTGAGCCGCTGCATTATCTGACCGCTAACCCTATGCGCTATGTAAAATATCCAAAGGTGGAAAGAAAGCCCCGTGAACGGATTATCCTGACTTTGGAAGAATGGCAACAGATTATTGACCGCTTCCCGGCTGGTTCACGCTTCCATATACCGCTAATGATTGGATTTTATACCGGATTGCGCATTTCAGAAGCCTTTGCCCTCACATGGGATGATATTGATCTTGAAAAGCGCACCATCACCGTTTCCAAGCAGATTGTGAAGCGGAATTTTGGGGCTGACGTTCGGAAGGTAGTAGAACAGAAAGGAAAGCGGGAAATGCGTTCTTCATGGTATTTCACCACAACTAAAACCCCGGCTTCCATGCGTACCGTACAATTCGGCGATACGCTCTATCAGGCTTTGAAAGCAGAACGCACCGCCCAAATTAAGAATGAAATGAAGTATGGGGAATATTACACTATCCATGTTCTGAAAAAGGAACTGGACGAAAAGGGCAACGACATATTTAGGATTGTTCCCCTTCAAAAATGTGTACAAGCATCCTATCCCCGTGTTCGCATGGTCTGCATTGCGGAAAATGGGGAATATACTTCTACTGATTCCTTCAAATACTGTTCCCGGATCATCCACAAGGAATTGAAGCTTGCCTTTGACTATCATTCATTAAGACATACACACGCCACGATTTTGATTGAATCCGGGGCTGATGTAAAGGATGTTCAAGTACGATTAGGGCACTCTAATATTCAAACCACACTGCAAACCTATGTGCATGATACGGAAGTAATGGCGGCACGTTCTGTTGAACTGTTTGAACAGGCTGCAAGCCTGAAAACCTCATAAATCACCAAAAACAGGGCTGAAACTCCGAAAGTTCAACGGATTCAGCCCTGTTTTCATGTTCAAAGGCGATTTTCAAAATTAGGGTGGCAAATGGGTGGCAACGCCGCCTTTTTCTATGCCTTAAATCCCTGAAAATCCTTATTTTATGCGGCTTAGAGCGCACACAGTTTCCACATGTGCCGTGCCAGGGAACAGATCCACTGCCGCGGCCCGGACGGCCTGGTATCCTCGCTGGGCCAGCAGCTTCACATCCCGGCCCAGGGTGGCCGGGTCGCAGGAGACATAGACGATACGCTGCGGCTCCATCCGCACCATGGCATCGATGACCTCCGGGGCTAGGCCCTTCCGGGGCGGGTCCACGCAGATCACATTCGGATGCAGATCCTCCCCTGCCAGCTTTAATGCAATGTCCCCGGCGTCTCCGCAGAAAAACGCCACATTTTCCACGCCGTTGTCCGCGGCGTTCTCCCGGGCGTTTTCCACCGCTGCAGAGATGATCTCTGCGCCGATGACTTTTTTTGCCTTGTCCGCCATGGTCAGGGTGATGGTCCCGGCTCCACAGTACAGATCCAGTACCAGCTCCGTTCCCGTGAGAGCCGCATATTCCACCGCCTTGCGGTACAGCACCTCCGCCTGGCCCCGGTTTACCTGGTAAAAAGATGGAATGGACAGCCGGAAGCTGTGCCCGCACAGGGTGTCTGTCAGGGTATCCTCACCCCATAGCGTCCGGTATTGGTCACCCAGGATCACATTGCTGCGTCGGGTGTTGCTGTTCAGCACTATGCCCACGGCCGACCGCACTGCCTGGCGCATGGCCTCCACCAGCGCATCCTCTCGGGGGAGCTTTTCGCCGTTTACCACCACGCAAATGAGGGACTGCCCCTTGGCGTTGGTGCGTACATACAGGTGCCGCGCCAGGCCGGTGCCGGTTTTCTCATCATAGCCCGGCACATGATACTTCGCCATATAAAACCGCAGGGCCCCGGCGGCAGCGTCTGCCTGGGGCATTTGGATGAGGCATGCGTCCAGATTTGTCACCTGGTGGGTTCGGGCACGGTAAAAGCCTACCCTGCCGTCTGCGGACACCGGGTATTGGCTCTTATTGCGGTAGTGCAGCGGTTCCGCCGCACCCAGAACCTCCTCCACCGCCACGCTGCTCCCGCCCAGGCGGGTCAGGGCGTCCTGCACCCGCTGACCTTTGGCCCGCAGCTCCTCGGTGTAATCCATGTGGCGGAAGGTACAGCCACCGCACTGGCGGTAGTAGGGACAATCCGGCTTCCGGCGGTGGGGAGAGGCGGCTTCCCATGCCACCACCTTGCCAAAGGCGGTTTTTTTCAGCACCTTCATCACCAGGATGTCGCACACCTCGCCCGCTATGGCATCGTGGACGAACACCACCTGCCCGCCGATACGGGCGATGCCCAGGCCCTCGCTGGAGTACCCCAAAATTTCAGCGGTGAAAACTTGATTTTTTACCGGGGATGTCATGGCGTTTATCCTTTCAGTAAGGAAGCCACGGAATCACCGTGGCTTCCAGCAATAAAATCAGAATTTGAACTTCTCCAGGATCTTGCGCAGGCTCTCGGCAAAATCGGCCAAGGTCTTGTTGTCCCGTCCCTGGCTGCGGCGGATAAGGGCCGCAAGCGCATCGCCCAGCTCCGCCAGGTGTTTGTAGGCGGAGGAGGCACGGGGCGCGCCCTCGAAGGCCTTCTTCCTGGGCTCGGGCAGGTAGCCCTGCTCCACGATGCGGTTTTCCAGCAGGTCATAGACCTCGGTGTATTGCGGTGCGTGGGCGGCAAAGCCCCGTTCGGCTACGTCGGCGGCGAAGGCGGGGGCCACCTCCCGGTCGCCGTGTACCACAAACACATGGGTGGGCTTGGCGGGGGTAAACTGGTCGATCCAGTTCAGCAGGTGATCCCGGTCGGCGTGGGAGCTGAGACCCTGGAAATTCACGATCTTGGCCCGTACGGCGATCTCCTCGCCGAACATTTTCACGCTCTCGGCTCCATCCAGCAGATGGCGGCCCAGAGTGCCCGGAGATTGGAAGCCCACAAAGACCACGGCGCTCTCAGGACGCCACAGATTGTGCTTCAGATGGTGGCGGATGCGCCCTGCATCGCACATGCCCGAGGCGGAGATGATAACCTTGGGGGAGGGGTCCAGGTTCAGGTTCTTGGACTCATCCACCGTCTCTGTCAGGTGCAGGCCGGGGAAGCTGAACATGTGGGTGCCATCCTTCACCAGGGCCAGGGCATCCTCGTCCAGATATCCCCGCAGGTCGCCGCAGAAGATGGTGGTGGCGGCCTTGGACAGGGGACTATCCACATACACGTTGAAATTGGGTACGGACTTCACCAGGTTCTCGTCCTTGATCTGCCGGATGAAGTACAGCAGCTCCTGGGTGCGGCCCACGGCAAAGGAGGGGATGACCACATTGCCACCGTTCCCCAGGGTCTCGTCGATGATCTGGGCCAGCTCATCGGTATAGCTCCACACCTCCGTGTGGTTGCGGTTTCCGTAGGTGCTTTCCATGACCACAAAGTCGGCCTGGTGGAAGAATTGGGGATCCCGGATAATAGGCTGGTCCACGTTGCCGATGTCACCGGAAAAGACGATGGTGCGGGTTTCTCCGTTTTCCGTAACGGTCAGCTTCATGCTGGCCGAGCCCAGCAGGTGGCCTGCGTCGATGCACTCCACCTGCACGCCCTCACACAGGTCCACCGTCTCGCCGTATTCGCAGGTGGTGATGAACTCCTTCACCTGCAGGGCATCCTCCACGGTGTAAAGAGGCTCCACCACCGGCCGGCCGGCCCGGAGATTCTTGCGGTTTTTGTACTCCGCATCGGACTCCTGGATATGGGCCGAGTCCTGGAGCATGATGTCCATGAGCTGGGCGGTGAGCCGGGTGGTGAGAATGCGGCCCCGGAAGCCCTGCTTCACCAGCAGGGGAATGCGGCCGGAGTGGTCGATGTGGGCGTGGGTCACCAGAACATAGTCGATATTGCCTGCGTGGAAGGGCAGGCTGCTGTTATCCACCTCGTCCCGGCCCTGCTGCAGGCCGCAGTCGATGAGGATCCTCTTGCCGTTTACCTCCAAGCAATGGCAGCTGCCGGTAACGCACTGGTCAGCGCCGAAAAAATGCAGTTTCATAGTGGACGATCCTTTCTTGTGGGATGATACAAATGAATTTACCGTGATTATACCATTTTCGTTTCCAAAGGGCAACATAAATTCAAGCATCTAAAAGCTGAAAGCTTGAAATTTGCGAGACGGTGTCCAAAACGCTATTTTCACTCTCAGATTGCAATTTGTACTCCGGAGGGGTATAATAGGGAAAAATTCCCGGGAGGATGAGAAAATGGAACTGCGCTACACGGTCATCGACCCCACAAAAAATATCACGCTCCTGGTTACCACTCCCGTGCCCAGGGATGTGCAGCCCCGGGTGGCGGCAGAGCTTCTGCGGCGGGAAAGGGACGCCGAGCAGGTGGGCTTTGCAGAGGGCCTGGCTGCCGGAAACCCGCGGCTGCAGATGATGGGCGGTGAATTCTGCGGGAATGCCACCATGTCCATGGCTGCCTGGCTGCACCGGGATCTGCCCATAGGGGAGAGCTGCGCCCTCACCCTGCCCGTCTCCGGGACATCAGAGCCCGTTTCCTGTCAGGTGACACACCTGGACGGCTGCTTCATCGGCACCGTGTCCATGCCTTTGCCGGAGCGCATGGAGACGCTGTCTCTCCCGGTGTGCGGGGTAAGACAGAGCCTGCCGGTGGTGTTCCTGCCGGGCATCTGCCATGTCATCGTCCCGGCGGATATGATAGGGCGGGATCGGGCGGAGGATACTCTCCGGGCCTGGGGCGACCTCCTTCCGGGGGAAGCAATGGGCCTTCTCCTGCTGGACGAGAGCCAGACGGCCTTTACGCCCCTGGTGTATGTGAAGCCTACGGACTCCTGCGTGTGGGAGCGGGGCTGCGGCAGCGGCTCGGCGGCCATTGGTGCGTGGCTCACATCCGTGCGGGGGACGGATCAGTGCGTGTCCCTGCGCCAGCCCGGCGGCGTCATCCAGGTGGTTACCCGGACGGAAGATGGCGCCCACCTAACCGCCCTTACCATCACCGGCACCGTGTGCCTGGGCAAAACCCAAAAAGCCACCGTGCGCCTATAACAGCCGGCGGGCCATCTCCTTTTTTAGGAGATCGGTCCGCTTTTCCTGTGAGATGCAAGATTTTTCTTTACCTTTTGGCGCAAATTTGCTATAATACTCTTCTATTATACTACCATAGTTTGCCCTGTCTGCCGTGTGAGGAGGTGAGCCGGGCATGAAATTTGAAAAATGGAACCTCCCTGCCTCTGCCCCCTCGGCAGCCGCGCTGGAGGAGGCCGGCTACCCGGCTCTGCTGTCGGCGGTGCTGGCCGCCCACGGCATTGTGGACGGCTCCGCCGCTGCGGATTTCCTGCGCATAGAGGATGCCCTCCCCCTTTCCCCCTTCCTGATGAAGGACATGGACCGAGCCGTCGGCCGTATCCGCCGCGCCCTGGAGCGTGGCGAGCATATCGCCGTTTTCGGCGACTATGACGTGGATGGCATCACCGCCACCGCCATCTTGGTGGATTATCTGCGCTGCAGCGGCGCTCGGGTCAGTCACTATATCCCCCGCCGCATCGAGGATGGCTATGGCCTCTCCGTGGACGCCATGCGTGCCCTGCACGACCGGGGCATTGACCTGGTGGTCACTGTGGATTGCGGTATCACCGGCGTGGAGGAGGTGGATTTTGCCGCCTCCATCGGTATGGATGTGGTGGTGACGGACCATCATGAGTGTAAGGATGAGCTGCCCCGGGCTGCGGCGGTGGTGGATCCCCACCGACCGGATTGCCCCTATCCCTTCAAGCATCTGGCCGGCTGCGGCGTAGCGCTGAAGCTGGTGCTGGCCCTGGGTGGTGAGAGCCGGGCGGAGGAGCTTTTGACCCGATATTGCCCCCTGGCTGCCGTGGGCACGGTGGCGGATGTCATGCGCATGGTGGGGGAGAACCGCACCATCGTGGCTCGCGGCCTTGCCCATATACTGGACGGCGATTTCATTGGCCTGCAGGCACTGCTGGAGGAAACCGGCCTGGATCAGAAGGAGGTCACCTCCGTGCAGATCGGCTATGTCCTGGCTCCCCGCATCAATGCCGCCGGGCGCATGGGGGAGGCAGACCGGGCTGCGGAGCTGATGCTCTGCAAGGACGCCGTCCAGGCCCGGGAGCTGGCCCGGGAGCTGTGCCAGCTAAACCGCCAGCGGCAGACCGTGGAGCATGAGATCTATGCCCAGGCCATTGCCATGATCGAGCAGATGCCGCCGGAGGAGAGGCACGCCCTG
>ULXP01009018.1_pt1 | contig 10782 bp, 8 predicted proteins | sample 1961351 | NCBI WGS metagenome assembly ULXP01 (sample SAMEA4835840, study PRJEB28245) | human gut metagenome | biome: gut microbiome; material: fecal sample | place: Denmark | collected 2008 | reverse complement strand
CCAGCCGCGGCGGGATTCCGGTGTGCACGCTGTCGATTCCGTGCCGGTATGTGCATTCGGCGTGCGAGGTGGTTGACCTTCGCGATGTCGAGGGTGGCGTTGCTCTGTTGAAGAAGTATTTTGAAGCGTAATTGCTTCTGAATCCGCAGGGGATTTCGCGTCTGCGGACGCGACCAGAGGGCAGTGAAAACAGACGAAGTCTGCGATCGCCCTCTGGACTCCTTCGGTTTCGCCACCCATGTTTCTTGGGCGTTAAAGCAGCTTTTTTTGTTAGTGGACTAATTGTTGCATCACGTTGGAAGGGAGTTCCTTCATGACCGCATTCCTTGGCGTTTTGTATCTGCTTGTGTTTCTCGCGGCGGGGTGCACATGCGTGCGATTCCTGCTGCCGCGGAAGTCGCTGCTCACGCGCGTGTGGCTCGGTGTCAGCTTGGGGCTGCTGCTGATGATGTGGCTGCCGGCGCTGATTGCGTTCGCTGTGGATTTCACATGGGCAGCGCATTTGCTGGCGCTGATTCCGCTGGCGGGGCTGACGGCGGGGTGCTTCTTTTTGCGCGACCCTTCGCCGGTGAAAAAGTGGGATGCGCGGGAAAAGCAGCTGGCTGGACAGATGCTGATGGTCGTGCTGCCGCTGACGCTCCTTTCCGCCTATCTGCAATACACGCACTGCCTGCGCGTCGGGAATGACGGCGGCTGGTGGGTCGGGCAGAGCACTTACGGCGATTTGCCGATGCACATGTCGTTCATCACGTCACTGAAAAACGCGGCTTTTCCGCCGGATTACGCGCTCTTTCCCGGTCAGCGGCTGTCGTATCCCTTCCTGACGGACAGCCTGTCTACGTCGCTGTACCTGATGGGCTTCTCGCTGGAATGGGCGATTGTCGTGCCGGGTACATTGATGATGGCGCTGTGCTTCACGGGCGTGATGGTGCTGGCGCGGGAGATGACCGCCGGGAAAAAGACAATTATCCTCGCGACGCTGCTGTTTTTCTTGAACGGCGGTCTGGGCTTCCTATACAACTTTGACCTTGCGGGCGGCACTGTGAGCAATCCGTTCAGCACGGTCATCGAGCGAATCCGCGAAATTCTTGACGGCTACTACGCCACGCCGACGAATCAGCCCACGCCGTACAACCTGCGCTGGTCAAACGTGATTGCCGACCTGATGGTTCCGCAGCGGACGCTCCTCGGCGGGTGGTGCATGGCGCTGCCGTGCTTTTATCTGCTGTTTACATCCTTTGCGCCGGAAAAGCGCCCAGCGTTTGCGCAGCGGATTCGGCAAACAGGACTGCTGGCGGTCTGGGCAGGCGCGCTGCCGCTGATTCACACGCACTCGTTCCTCGCGCTGGGGCTTTGCTCGCTGGGCATGATGGTGTACGACCTGATTCACGACAAAGAGCGCTGGACGCAATTGCAGTGGTATCTCTCGTATGGCGTAATCGCCGTGGTGCTGAGCGCGCCGCAGCTGATTTGCTTCACGTTCGAGCAGGTGTTCCAAGGCACGGGCAGTGGGAACAGCTTCCTGCAAATTTGGCTCAACTGGGTCAACGGGTATGAATCAAACGGTGAATTTGCGTTTCGCGACCTGTACTTCTGGTTCTACCTGAAGAACATCGGTCTGCCGTTCCTGATGCTGATTCTGGCGCTGTTCGAGCGAAATCCGAAGCATCGGCGGCTGTTCGCGGGCGCGCTGCCGATTATCCTTGCGGTGGAGCTGGTGCGCTTTCAGCCGAACATCTACGACAACAACAAGCTGATGTATCTGGCGTGGCTGCTTTGCTGCATGATTGTGGCGGACTGGTGTCGGGAGGTCTGGCATCGGCTGAAAGGGATGCGTGGGCGCGGGGCGCTGGCGGTTGTGACGGCGATTGCGGTGTTTCTGTCCGCGGGGCTGACGCTCTGGCGCGAGTGCGTCAGCAACTATCAGGCTTTTTCCGCGTCGGCGGTGGAAGCGGGGGAATTTGCCCGCGATAACACGCCGGAGCATTCCACCTACATGACCGGGACGCAGCACCTGAACCCGATTGCGTCCATCGCCGGGCAGAACATCGTCTGCGGGCCGGATTTGTGGCTGTACTACCACGGGCTGGACACGAGCGAACGCAAGATGGACATTGCGAGCTTCTACACCGACCCTGCGGAAAACCTCGACCTGCTGGAGAAGTACGACGTGGACTACATCTACGTCAGCAGCTACGAGCGGAGCAGCTATGCGGTGGATACGGATACGCTTGACCGCCTGTTCACGCGCGTATTCAGCAACTGGGAAGCGACGATTTACGCCGTGCATCCCTCATCGGAAACGGAGGACATGGGCAATGGAGCGTCTGCTGCGCTTCGCGGTGGAGCATGACCGGGTGATACGCCTGATGTTCATGCGGGATGGGCGGCTGTTTCAAGTCAATGCGCACATTGTGCGCTACGACGACAAGCAGGTATCGTTCGTGACGACCCGTTCGCCGCGGACGCAGGTCATCAGCCGCGAGGAGCTGCTTGCGGTGGATTTCCGCCGCGGGGATGATGGGCAGGTGGTGTAATCCCTGCCTGCTTGCCAACAAACAAAACGTACGCCGCACAGCGGCAAGGAAAGGAGCGAAGGATGGAGCAAGAGGAAAAGAAGTCCTCGACATTGACCGGCGTCGATTTGTCCCAGACAGCATCGCTGCTGCTTCCATGGACGCATGACCCGTGTGGCAAGCTGCGCCCGCCGCTGTCCGAGGAAGCGCTGTGCATGAGCGCCGAACTCGCCAGCGCCGCGTATGGCATGGCGATTGAGCCGTGGGTCGAAGCCGGCTGGCGCGACGTGACCATTCAGGTGGATGGCGAACTGACTGCCCTGCCGCCGAACAACCCCTTGAGCGCCGAGTGGCGGAAATACTGGGTGCGCGCGCGCCTGAAACCCGTCAGCGCGCTGGGACAGATGCTGGGCGCGCTGCGATTGAGCAGCAGCAATAACACCACCGGCAAGGCGGTCGTGATGCTCCATCCCGCGCTGGACGGGCGCTACGTCGTCGCGATTGGGTTCATGGGCACGGGTTCGCGCTTCTACGACTGGTTCAGCAATTTCCGTATGACAACCCAGGACGGGATGCACCGCGGCTTCCTGGAACTCGCGCGGCAGTTCGAGGCGAATGAGGAGAAAATTTCCTTTCCGGAAACAGCGGAAGAGCTGGGGCTGGAAAAGCTCACCCTGCGCGACATTCTGCAGAACATGCGCAGCCCGAACAGCCGCTTCGTCCTCTGGGTCTGCGGGCACAGCCAGGGCGCGGCGATGATGCAGGTATACGCGCACCTGAAAATGAACGAGACGGGCATCTCCGCACGCAACCTTATCGGCTACGGCTTCGCTTCCCCCACGGTGATGGCGGGCAAAGCGGTTCGCGACCCATCCGCCTATCCGCTGTATAACATTCTCAACAGCGACGACCTTGTCCCCCACTGCGGCGCGGCGGTGCACCTCGGCATGTGCCTGAAATATCAGGCGACGGAGAATCTGCGCAAAAGCTGCTACAACTGGAAGCGCGACGAGAAATCCGTGCAGGCACGGCTGGCAATCCGCCCCGTTCTCTGGAAGATGGTCGATACGCCGACGTGCATCATCGGCGGCATGGCGCTGCTGATGGCGCTGGGGCGCGTCAGCGGGGCGGACTTCCTCAAAATGCTGGGACTGGGCGGCTTCCTGCCGCTTGACCGCGCGCTGGAAAAGGCGGATGCGGAGGATTTTGTCCGCGGGCTGAACCAGAAGGCAGCGGCGGCATACGAGTCCGTGACCGGGCATCCGATTGACATGGGGCAAGTGTCGGACGAGGCGAACGCCATGCAGCGCATCATCGACCACTTCGGGCTGCTTTCGTTCATCGACGCGGCAAAAGCGCTGATGACCTGCCCACACTACATGATGGCGCACCCCGAAGAGGGGTACATCGGCACATATTTCTATATCGTCATGAACGGGATTCAGGATTTTGTGCCGTTCATCTGGCGTTCGGGCGATCCGCCGCGCCGGATGACGGTGGAGCAGCTGCCGCATGACATGGTGACACAGGACATGCCGGGGCTGTACAACCGCCGCCTGCAAAAACCCGACCGGCGCAAGCACCTGCCGATTACGCGGCGTGACCCGCGTCCGGGCGGCGACACGCGCCATCCCCTGCCTCTGCTGACGGCAGGGACGGTGCAGCCGAACGAGAAGATCTACCCGGTAGAAGACATTGAACTTCGATAACCCACAATCATAAGAAAAGAGGCTTTTCCCATGTCCGATTACCGCATTGAAACCAAGTGTGTTCAGGCAGGCTACACGCCCGGCAACGGCGAGCCGCGCCAGATTCCGATTATCCAGTCCACCACCTTCAAATACGCCACGAGCGAGGACATGGACAAGCTCTTTGACCTCGAAGCGTCCGGGTATTTCTATTCCCGCCTGCAAAACCCGACGTGCGACCACGTTGCGGCGAAAATCGCGGCGCTGGAGGGCGGCAGCGCCGCTATGCTGACCGGCTCCGGTCAGGCGGCGAACTTTATGGCGCTGTTCAATATCTGCGAGGCAGTTAGCCACATCGTCGCGTCGTCCTCCATCTACGGCGGCACGTTCAACCTGATTGCCGTGACGCTGAAGAAGATGGGGATTGACTCCACTTTCGTCTCCCCCGACGCGACGGACGACGAGCTTGACCGCGCCTTCCGCCCGAACACGCGCGCCATGTTCGGCGAAACGATTGCCAATCCCGCACTGACCGTGCTGGACATTGAGAAATTCGCTCAGGCGGCGCATCGGCACGGCGTTCCGCTGATTGTGGACAACACCTTCCCCACGCCCGTCAACTGCCAGCCGATTCGCTGGGGCGCGGACATTGTGACCCACTCGACGACAAAGTACATGGACGGCCACGGCGCGGCGCTCGGCGGCGTCATCGTGGACAGCGGCAATTTCGACTGGATGGCGCACGCGGAGAAGTATCCGGGGCTCTGCACGCCCGACGAAAGCTACCACGGCATCACCTACGCCGAGAAATTCGGCAATGCGGGCGCATACATCACCAAATGCACCAGCCAGCTCATGCGCGATTTGGGCTGCGTGCAGTCCCCGCAGAATGCGTTCATCCTCAATCTGGGGTTGGAGAGCCTGCATGTGCGGATGCCGCGCCACTGCGAGAACGCAATGGCAGTCGCGCAGTTCCTCGAAAAACAACCGCAGGTGGCGTCCGTCAGCTATCCGCACCTGCCGTCCAGCCCGTACTACGCCCGTGCGATGAAGTACATGCCGAACGGCGGCTGCGGGGTGGTGTCGTTCGTCTTGAAGGGCGGACGTCCCGCTGCGGAGGCATTCATGAAGCGGTTGACTTTGGCGGCGATTGAGACGCACGTCGCCGACGCGCGGACGTGCTGCCTGAATCCGGCGACATCCACCCATCGGCAGATGACCGAGGAGCAGCTGGCAGTTGCGGGCATTCCGGCGGGCATGGTACGCATCAGCGTCGGACTGGAGAGCAAGGACGACCTGATTGCCGACCTTGCGCAGGCGTTGTCCGGCATCGAAGCATGAGCGCGTACATCAACCGGTATTTCCTGCTGATGGCAGTGTTTTTGCCCCTATGGTGCGTCATTCGCCGCCCATGGAAGCACTGGAGCCTGCACGAAGGCTGCCTGATGGCGTTCGCGGCGCTGTTGTTTTCGCTGCTGTGCCTGGTGCTGCGCGGCACATGGGCTGCGCCGGGGGATATGCTGGCGTCCGCGCTGCATCGGCTGCGGACGGGCGAGGGCATTCAGCTGCGGCTGTTCCACACCATTACGCGGCAGCTGTGGTACGCCCGGCATGAGGAGATGCTCATTAACATCTGGGGAAACATCCTGCTCTTCATCCCCTACGGCTTCTTCCTGCCGCTGCTGTGGAAGCGGTATCGCCATCCGCTGCGGCTTTCGCTGATGTGCCTGCTGCTGCCCTTGAGCATCGAAACGTGCCAGTTGTTCATCCGCCGCATGACGGATGTGGATGACCTGCTGCTGAATTTCGCGGGCGGAATGATTGGCGGCGGGTTGTTCGCGCTGGTGCATATGGTATTCCCCAAATTCACTGATAAGGCGCTCGTGCGCGGATAAGCAAACGAAAACGTCCCCTTCCGGCAATGGAACGGGACGTTTTTACTATTTGGGGATATGTGCCGCGAATTTTTCGTGCTGGCTAACGTAAGTGGAATGCAGCGGGCAACAATTCTCGCATTGCCTTACCTCCCACTCCTTTCCCTTAAATTATGCCATAAAATAAGGGAAACGTCAACCGATTAAGGGAAAAAGCCCTGATACTATTTCCGAATCAAAAGGGTGCCGGTGAATTTGGAAATCGTATCATATCATCCCCGAAATACTTGACGAAGCCTGATACGATACGAACATTTTTCACACACAGTTTACCAAACATAAAAAGTTGTATTTTCTCAATCCGTATAACGGATATGGTTTTCTTTGCACCACTCTTCAGCTGCTGAACTTAAATGTGCCAACTCATATCTATACCAATCTGTATCAAGGAATTCTTTTTCAATCGCAATTAAGAACTCGCGATCCATATCCTCCGAAGATAATTGAGATAAAAATTTAACTGTCTTTCGAGATAAATAAACCTGCGCATATTGCATCTCCAATGCCGGAATATCTACACGAAAGCAAGGAACATAGTGTCCGTAGCATTGAGCAATGACGCTCCGCAGCGAATGAACATCGCAGTCAAATACAGTTCCCAACTTTTCAGCATCAATCATTTGACACTTCTTTTTGTCAAACCACCACAGATCATAGTCTGTTTTGCAATATGGAAACCATCGTCCATAGTGCGCAATTTCCTTTATGCTAACCATTGTTTTTACCTCCAATTTCAATAAGTAATTGTACCACCATACCAAATATGAAAAGTATGCGTACTACCGATATTCTACCATCAACGTTTCTTCACTGTCAACCATGCCGATAATACTACTTCCAGAAAGCTGAAAACGGCGAAAAAAGCGTCCCCTTCCGCCATTGGAACGGGACGCTTTCGTTATTTCTGTTTCTTATGATACCCACAGTCGCAGTACGGTCCGCCGGACGCAAGCGTGTATTCGCGCACAAAGTCCGACGTTTCACCTGCTTCCGCCATCGTGTAATCCAGTCGGCACATGGCGGGCGTGAGGTCATACAGCCCCAGCTCCTTCGTCAGCACACAGATGCCGCACTTATAGAACCGCGCCTCGTAGCCGCTGTCATCTGCATAGGGCAGATAGTCCATGTTCCACGAGTAGGGGTTGCGGTCGGCGGCGCGTAGTTTCTCCGCCTGTTTCATCCCCGCAATGTCCTTGTCAGAGAACTTGTTCTTCCCGCTCTTGCGGCAGAACCAGCGCATCGCGGGCGTCATCATGGACTTCGCGTAGTAATCCGTCAGCGTCTGCACGGTCGGACGCTTGGGCATATGCAGCACATACGCGCAGAGCATCGCGCAGTTGACGAGGTTCATCTGAAAGCGGTCGCCCGGCTCAAAATCCGGCACACGCGCGATAATCCGCCGATACTCCTGCTTCGCTGCCTTCTCCGTCGCCTTGGCGGATTCCGCCGACTGCCCCAGCAGCGCCGTCAGCTGGCGCGTGAACGAGCGATGGAACAGCACCCACATGCCCATCGGCATTCCTGCATACTTCATGAGCTTGCCTCCCCTTGCTTTCGCGAATGAGTTTGTTATGTCAAACTCATTGTAGCGCATTTTCGAGGGATTGGCAAGGGGGATTTCTTAATTTTCCTTCGAACAACAATACTCGCAGAAGCCGCCGCCAATGGTCATAGCCAGCCCCAGCAGGAAGCGCAGACCAACGGGAACAGATTTGACAACATCTACAACGCCTTGCAGCTGTTGCCAAGTGGATTCATTTATCTCCAATAGCTTCGCAAGCATGATGTCTCTCACGAACCCTGTATCCAATTGCAGCTGAAGCTGCTGCAAGAAAGTCGATTCACCAAACCAGCCGACAACACCCTCCATCATGCCCTGAATGCACAGCGCGCCGCCCACCATGCCCACAAACGAAGCAAGCGCCCCCAAACATGGTTTGTAGCCGCACGGCAAAGTTGTTACAGATGAAGTGGCGATGACTATATTGAATAGCGGGTAAACCAAAATCGCATAAAACGCAATACCAATCGGCAGAAGTAGCAGTGTCCAGAGTTCGTTTGTCGGGAACTTTTTGATGATTAACTCAACAATCAGTCCAACAACCCAAAAAATCGCCACCAGCACCAACGTCAGCAGCGCAGGCATAAATGGAAACCACGCTTTACTCGTCGCAAAAAGCCAATTCACCACCACGCCAACAACAAGCAGCGTCGGCAAAATCCACCAAAGCGTCTCATTTTGCAGCAGGGTCATAACAATGGCAGCAGGCGCAAGCAGCCACGTCAGGGCATATTGTGCCATAATGAATAAGAATGCAAGCCCAAGCAGCACACAAAAGAAAATGCCGAAGCCTGACCCGCCCGCTTCCGGCAGCAGTTCAATCAGAATGTACATCCTCAATTTCCTCCCCTATCCGCCTAATAAATTCACTCCGGACGCATAGCGGTGCAGGCTGCGTCCGGAGCGTGTCTTTTGTGGGGCGGAAAGCAAACCGCAATAAGTGGAAGGGGACGGGCTTTCCGCGGCAGGCGTCGCGTAACCGGTGTATTCGATGCCTGTCCCGAATTTCTTCGGCATTTTTAGCATACCACGAAGCGCGGTTGCATGGTAGTCCACTTTTTCGCGATTTTCCGCCACTTTTCCAAAAACGACAAACACCCCCGCACCACGTTCGGCGCGGGAGTGCAAGGAAACATCAGAAATTACGGGACATATCGTACTTGGAATAGAACTCTTTGCGGAAATCAAGGAAGCAGTCGTTGGCAATGGCTTCGCGAATCTGCTCCATCAGGTGAATCAGGAAGCGCAGGTTGTGAATTGACGCAAGCCGTCCGCCGGTGATTTCGCCTGCCTTGAGCAGGTGGCGCACATACGCGCGGGAGAAATGCTGGCAGGCGTAGCAGTCGCATTCGGCGTCAATCGGGCCGAAATCGTGCGCGTACTGCGCGTTCTTGACGACGACGCGTCCCTTGCTCGTCAGCACCGTGCCATTGCGGGCGATTCGCGTCGCCAGCACGCAGTCGAACATATCCACGCCGCGCAGCACGCCCTCCAGCAGGCAGTCCGGCGTACCGACGCCCATCAAGTAGCGTGGCTTGTTGACCGGCATGTACGGCGCGATTTCATCCAGCATCTCGTACATCACGGGCTTCGGCTCACCGACAGACAATCCGCCGATGCCGTAGCCGATGAAGTCCATATCCGCCAGCGTCTTGGCGCTCTCAATGCGCAAATCCTTGTAGAACGCGCCCTGCACGATGCCAAACAGCGCCTGATCTTCCTTCGTGTGGTGCTTCTTGCAGCGCTCCGCCCAGCGGTGGGTGCGCTCCATGTTGATTTTCGCGGTGTTGTAATCGCAAGGGTACGGGCTGCACACGTCGAACGCCATGCAGATATCCGACCCTAACTTCTGCTGAATATCCATCGACTCTTCCGGCCCGATGAAGTGGCGCGAACCGTCCAGATGGCTCTGGAACGTCACGCCCTCCTCCTTAATCGTGCGGATGCCGGCGAGTGAAAACACTTGGAATCCGCCGCTGTCGGTCAGAATCGGCTTGTGCCAGTCCATGAAGTTGTGCAGGCCGCCCGCCTCCTGCACGAGGTTTTCGCCGGGGCGCAGGTGCAGGTGGTAGGTGTTCGACAGCAGAATCTGCGTGCCGATTTCCTCCATCTCGCGGGGCGTCATGGCTTTCACGCACGCTGCCGTGCCGACGGGCATGTAAATCGGCGTTTGAATGTCGCCGTGCGGCGTGTGCAGCACGCCCAGCCGCGCGCCTGACTGCTTGCAAATGTGCTTGAGTTCATAGGAAAAAGGTTGTGTCACGGCTCAATTCCTCCGTTGTCCGGGATGTCGGGGTTCAAAATCGCTTCGGCAGAGTTGTTGAAGCGGATGGCCATATCGGTCAGTTCTTCGGCGTAGCAGTTCCAGATGGAGCCGCACGGAAGGTTCTGGAAGGTCATGATTTCCTTGCGCGTCGGATGCTCGAACACCAGCCGGTAGCCCCACAGGGCAATCTGCTGCCCCGCAATGCCGCGCCCGTACTTATTGTCGCCCCACAGCGGCGCGCCCATGTTCGCCATCTGCACGCGGATTTGGTGATTCCGCCCCGTTTGCAGGCGGATGGCACACAGCGCCGTGCCGTTCTTGCGCGCAAGGCACTCGCCGGACAGCATCGCCAGCTGCGCGCCCTTCTCGTCCGCGTCGCAGATTTCGACCTTGTTGAGGTACTCGTTCTTTTTCAGGTAGTCGATGCAGGTGAAGCGGTCTTTGACGCGCCCCTCGACGACGCAGAGGTACTCGCGCCCCATCTCGTGCTCACGCATCTGCGCAGACAGCCGGGACGCCGCCTTGCTCGTGCGCGCGAAGACCATCAGCCCGCCAACCGGGCGATCCAGCCGGTGCACCAGCCCCAGATACACCGCGCCGGGCTTGTTGTACTTGATTTTGATGTACTCCTTGAGCTGCGTGAGGATGTCGGTATCGCCCGTCTTGTCCGCCTGCGAGAGCATGTTCGGCGGCTTGACAGCGACGATGACGTGGTTATCCTCGTACTGCACGTCGATATTCGCCAGCTGATGCAGCGGGAATTCGTTCATTTGACCGACCACCTTCCGCTTGCGCCGCAGGGCAACACGCCGCCCGT
>ULXP01069536.1_pt1 | contig 10797 bp, 6 predicted proteins | sample 1961351 | NCBI WGS metagenome assembly ULXP01 (sample SAMEA4835840, study PRJEB28245) | human gut metagenome | biome: gut microbiome; material: fecal sample | place: Denmark | collected 2008 | reverse complement strand
TTGTTTGCCGCAAGCATAAGGAAGCGGGCTTCGGCCTGAGCTTCGACCGAAAGGGGGACGTGAACCGCCATCTGGTCGCCGTCAAAGTCCGCATTGTATGCGGTGCAGACAAGGGGATGAAGCTTTATCGCCCTGCCTTCAACCAGAACGGGTTCAAATGCCTGAATGCCGAGCCTGTGCAGCGTAGGTGCACGGTTGAGAAGAACGGGGTGGTCCTTGATAACATCTTCGAGCACATCCCAAACCTCGGGCTTCACGCGCTCAACCATGCGCTTTGCGGACTTGATATTGTGGGCATAGCCAAGCTCATTGAGCTTTTTCATGACAAAGGGCTTGAACAGCTCCAATGCCATTTCTTTGGGAAGACCGCACTGGTACATCTTGAGTTCGGGACCCACGACGATAACGGAACGGCCGGAATAGTCAACACGTTTGCCGAGCAGGTTCTGGCGGAAACGTCCCTGTTTACCGCGCAGCATGTCGGAAAGGGACTTCAGCGGGCGGTTGCCGGGACCCGTTACCGGGCGCCCGCGCCTGCCGTTGTCGATAAGTGCATCCACAGCTTCCTGAAGCATGCGCTTTTCGTTGCGAACAATGATGTCCGGTGCGCGCAGCTCAAGCAGCCTTTTAAGGCGGTTGTTGCGGTTGATGACCCTTCGGTAAAGGTCGTTAAGGTCGCTTGTCGCAAACCTTCCGCCGTCCAGCTGAACCATGGGGCGGATCTCCGGCGGAATAACCGGAACAACATCCATTATGATCCATTCGGGCTTGTTTCCGCTCTTTATGAAAGCTTCGATGACTTCAAGGCGTTTAATCGCATTCACGCGCTTCTGTCCGCCGGAATTTGCGATTTCTTCACGAAGCTCTTTTTCGGTTTTTTCAAGATCGAGCTGCTGCAAAAGCTCCTTTATGGCCTCTGCACCCATGCCCGCTTTGAAGCTCTTTGCGCCGTAATCACGCTGCGCCTGACGGTATTCAACATCGGTGAGCAGCTGCTTGTATTCAAGCGGGGTGTCACCGGGATCGGTAACGACGAATGCGACGAAGTAAAGTACCTTTTCCAGATTGCGGGGGGACATGTCCAGCAGCATCTTCATGCGGCACGGTATGCCTTTGAAGTACCAGATATGGGATACAGGAGCCGCAAGTTCGATATGGCCCATGCGCTCTCTGCGCACCTTTGCTCTCGTAACTTCAACACCGCACTTTTCGCAGACAACGCCCTTGTAGCGCACCCGCTTATATCGTCCGCAGTGGCATTCCCAGTCCTTCGTCGGTCCGAAAATACGTTCGCAGAAGAGGCCGTCCGCCTCGGGTTTAAGGCTCCTGTAGTTTATGGTTTCGGGTTTTTTAACTTCACCGTGTGACCATTCTCTGATCTTTTCGGGGGATGCAAGACCGATTCGGATTGCATCGAAATTTGTCAGTTCAAACAAGTTCTTATCTCCCTTCCGACTTTACTTTATTCCTCGTAGTTACCGTCGGCGTCCTCGAAGGTGAAGCCGTCGAATTCATCATGCTCGTCTTCCTCATAGCTGTCGTCGTCGTCATCCTCACCGTCGTCGTCGATGAAGTTAAAGTCATCGACATCATCGTCTCTGAGCATGCCGCCGGGTGCATCTTCATAACCGGCAATATTGACGCCCAACTCTCTTACATCGTCATCGTCCGTAAGCTCTCCGATAACGATTTCTTCATTATTTTCGGACAGAACCTTGATATCAAGACCAAGGGACTGCAATTCTTTGATAAGAACCTTAAAGCTCTCGGGAACGCCGGGCTCGGGAACGTTTTCGCCGTTGACAATGGCTTCGTAAGTTTTTACGCGGCCCACGACGTCATCGCTCTTGACGGTCAGGATCTCCTGAAGGGTGTTTGCCGCACCGTATGCTTCAAGTGCCCAGACTTCCATTTCGCCGAAACGCTGTCCGCCGAACTGTGCCTTGCCGCCGAGAGGCTGCTGAGTGACCAGTGAGTACGGACCCGTGCTTCTTGCATGGATCTTGTCGTCAACAAGGTGGTGCAGCTTAAGGTAGTACATATATCCGACGGAAACACGGTTCTCAAAGGGTTCACCGCTGCGGCCGTCGTAAAGCACGGTCTTTCCGTCCTCGTGTTTGTATGCCTCGCGGAATTTTTCACCGACAACGGGGTCGGAATCCGCAAGTTCAATCAGCTTCAGCACATCGCCCGCAGTCATTTTCATAAGATCCTGCATGGGCTTGTTGGACTTGTTGGACATTGCAAGCAGCATTTTGATATCGTCCTCGCCCGCACCGTCAAGAACGGGAGTTGCGACCTTCATGTTAAGTCCCTTTGCGGCCTTGCCGAGATGCAGCTCGAGGATCTGGCCGATGTTCATACGCGACGGAACGCCCATCGGGTTCAGAACTATCTGAAGCGGAGTGCCGTCGGGCAGGAAGGGCATATCCTCTTCGGGAAGGATTCTTGAAATAACACCCTTGTTGCCGTGGCGGCCCGCCATCTTGTCGCCGACGGAGATTTTGCGCTTCTGTGCAATATAAACGCGGACAAGTTCATGAACGCCGGGAGAGAGTTCGTCCTTGTTTTCGCGGCTGAAAATGCGAACGTCAACAACAACGCCGCCCTCGCCGTGCGGAACACGCAGGGAGGTGTCGCGAACCTCGCGCGCCTTTTCGCCGAAAATTGCCCTGAGCAGGCGTTCCTCGGCGGTGAGCTCCGTCTCGCCCTTGGGCGTGACTTTGCCGACAAGGATGTCGCCGGAATGAACCTCCGCACCGATTCGGATGATGCCGCGTTCGTCAAGATCCTTCAGTGCCTCTTCGCCGACGTTGGGGATATCGCGCGTGATCTCTTCCGCACCGAGCTGCTTTGTGTCGCGTGCCTCGGTTTCGTGTTCTTCGATATGGAGTGACGTGTAAACATCGTCGCGAACAAGCTGTTCGCTGATAAGAACTGCGTCCTCGTAGTTGTAGCCCTCCCAAGTCATGAACCCGATGAGAATGTTCTTGCCGAGAGCAATTTCGCCGTCCTTGGTGGATGCGCCGTCTGCAATGACCGCACCTTTTTCAAGATGTTCGCCGACGTCAACAACGGGACGCTGGTTGATGCAGGTGCCCTGGTTGGAGCGTTTGAACTTGATGAGGCGATAGGTATGCAGGCTTCTGTCGGAATCGGATTCAACAACGACTTTATCTGCCGAAACATGGCGAACAACGCCCGCTTCTTCGTTAAGAACAAGAACGCCGCTGTCGTATGCCGCCTTGTATTCCATGCCCGTGCCGACAGCCGGGGATTCGGTCACAAGCAGGGGAACCGCCTGACGCTGCATGTTGGAGCCCATCAGGGCGCGGTTTGCGTCGTCGTTTTCGAGGAAGGGGATCATTGCCGTTGCAACCGAAACGAGCTGCTTTGCGGAAACGTCCATATAGTCGATATCGGTGCTGCGCACCTCGATGATCTGATCCAGCCTGCGTGCAACGACACGCTCCTTTTCGAACCAAACTCTGCCGTCCTCGCCGCGGACGGTGGGTTCGTTTGCCTGGGCAATGATTTTGCCGTTTTCCTCGGTTGCGGTGAGGTAAACGATCTCGTCAAGGATGCAGTGGTTCTCCTTGTCGATTTTGCGGTAGGGAGCTTCGATGAAGCCGTATTTATTTATTCTTGCATAGGTTGCAAGGGAGTTGATAAGACCGATGTTCGGGCCTTCGGGCGTCTCGATAGGGCACATTCTGCCGTAATGAGAATAGTGAACGTCGCGAACTTCGAACGTTGCACGGTCGCGGTTCAAACCGCCGGGGCCGAGAGCGGAAAGCCTGCGCTTATGGGTCAGCTCCGCAAGCGGGTTCGTCTGATCCATGAACTGGGACAGCTGGGACGAACCGAAAAACTCTTTGACGGCCGCCGTTACCGGGCGAATATTGATAAGGTTTATCGGCATTGTGCTTTCAACGTCCTGAATGGACATGCGCTCGCGAACAACGCGCTCAAGCCTTGTGAAGCCGACGCGGATCTGGTTCTGGAGCAGCTCGCCGACGGAACGAATGCGGCGGTTGCCGAGGTGGTCGATATCATCGCAGAAGCCGATGCCGTAGGGCAGACCCATAAGGTAACTCACGGAGGCGATCATATCTGCGGGCAGAATATGCCTCGGGCTGAGTTCAAGCACATTGTCGTGCAGAAGCTTTTTGAATTCGTCGTCGGAAAGAGCCTCTTTCTGAGCCAGCATATCCATCAGCACGGGGTAGTAAACATGTTCGTTGATGCCGACTTCAAGAGGATCAAAGTCGAGATAGCATGCCGCATCGACAAATTGGTTGCCGACAACGCGAATGCGTTTTTCGTTCACGGAAACATACACGCCGAGAACACCCGCGTTCTCGATTCGGAACGCAAGCTCACGGTCGATAAGCTGACCTTCTTCCGCAAGGATCTCTCCCGTGCGGGGGTCAACAACGGTTTCGGCGGCGGTTTTGCCTTCAAGGCGCGCACCAATGCCGAGTTTATAGTTGAATTTGTATCTGCCGACGCAGGCAAGATCGTAGCGCTTGTCAAAGAACAGCGCGGTCATAAGGTTGCGCGCACTCTCTTCGGTGGGCGGTTCGCCCGGACGCTGGCGTTTGTATATTTCGATAAGACCCTCAACCGTGTCGTGAGTGGGGTCCTTTTCAAGGGTGTTTTTAAGGCGTTCTTCCTCGCCGAGCAGTTCAAGGATCTGCGCATCGGAGCTGTAACCGAGAGCGCGCAGGAGGGTGGTGACGTGGAGCTTGCGCTGACGGTCGATTTTTGTGTAAAGAATTTCGTTGCTGTCGGTTTCGTATTCAAGCCATGCGCCTCTGTTGGGGATGACCTGAGAATTGAAAAGCCTTCTGCCGACTTTGTCAACGGTTTCGGTATAATATGCGCCGGGCGAGCGAACGAGCTGGCTGACAATGACGCGTTCCGCTCCGTTGATGACGAACGTGCCCTGTTCCGTCATGAGCGGGAAATCGCCCATGAAGACTTCCTGCTGCTTCACGGAACCGGTTTCGGTATTGATAAGCCGCGCGATAACATACAGCGGCGCGCAATAGTTAACATCGCGTTCCTTGCATTCCGCAACGCTGCGCTTGGGTTTTGATTCGTCGATTTTGTAGCCGACAAATTCAAGCACCAACCGCTCCGAAAAGTCCTTAATGGGAGAGATGTCGTCAAGAACTTCGCCCAGACCCTTTTCGATGAATTGACGATATGAATCCTTTTGAACCTCAATAAGGTCGGGCATATCGAGAATTTCGTTGATGCGGGAGAAGCTCATGCGTGTTTTCTTGCCCACGTTTACTTTATGCAACATTGTTTCACCCCTAACCTCTGCGGCTCTCCGCAGAAAACTTGATTGTGTCGTGTCTTACGCATTGTTCGCATTTTCGGAATGCCGCATTGAGTGCGGCCGAAGCCCCGCCTGCGGTATTCGCTGCCTGCGCGTTCCTTGGGCTGCCGTTCCGCGCAAAAAATGCGGGATCCACAGCGTTAAACGATGCTTTCGCACATGACGGCGGCGAAAAATTCGTATTTTACCCATAATAATGCAGTATCACAGTTTAACAGGTTGTTGTCAAGATGTCAACCCCGAAATGCGCGGTTTTTCAAATATATTTATATTTAATCAAGCATATGTTGACGTTGTGCATTCGGTTTGTGTATTAAGTTTTGAAAACACTGCGTTTGTTCGTTCCGATGCGAAAACGGCATAAAAAAACGGCTCAATGCCGATGGTTCGTGTTCCGAACCGCCCGCATTGAGCCGCTCCGCATTTACGGAATCACTGCTTCACATATTTTTCCGAAATGTATGCATACAGGGATTTTTCCCCGACGTTCGCCAGCTTGCTTTTTTGCAAAAAGCGGATAAGCAGGGCAGTGAGCATCCACCCGAGCATTGTGCCCGCAAGGTTGCAGATTATATCCGCCGTATCGATATACCTGAACGAAAACCCCTGTATCGCCGCAATTGCCAATTGCAGCAATTCTGTCGCCGTTCCGAAAGCCGCACCCGCAGCCAACGCGTTTTTCCACGTTGTTTTCTTTCTTATCAACGTGATTAAAACTCCGAACGGAACTGTCATTGCAACATTCCGAATATCATCCGCCGTTATCCCGTCTTTGAACGGAACAAGCACTATGCAGTCGGTAATCTTCCACCCTTCTTCCGCAAATATTGCTCTGATTGTCGGGCTGAACCGTATCGGAAAAACGGTTATCGATGCAGCGCACATCAGGTATACGGTAAACGCCGCTCCGAAAACATATTTCCAAATACTTCCCTTCTTAACGGCAAACGCCGTCAGCCATATTGCCGCAGATAATATCAATATTATAATAAAATCAATAAGGTTCATGTCCGCAAAATCAGTATGTCACGGTGATTTCTCCGTCCCCGGTGTGTTTCCGGTAATCCGAAACAGCCGTTTTCCCGAAACGAGCAATGTCCGCGAACAGTTTTTTAAATTTTAATTCAGTTTCCCATTGCAACCCTTGCCGCAAGCAGTGCATCGGGAATGCCTATGCTTCCGTTTCTGTCCGCATCAGCAAGCCTGAGGGGAAGCTCTCCGCCGAGTTCCATTGCGCAGCGCATGATGAGCAGTGCGTCCGCCATATTTATCGCTCCGTCCTCATTAACGTCACCCGCAAAGCAGGCGGCTGCGCGGATTCCGTCCGAAAGCTGCATTTCCCTTTCGGTTGAAAGAAGCTGACCGTCCGCCAACGCCGTTAAGATTGCCGAGGGTATTTTTTCGTGAGCGACGGTCTTTTTGCGCGCGCCGCCGCCCTGAGTCGGTTTATGACCGACACGCGGCGCGCCTTGCACATGATTCCCGAGCAGTCCTTTCGGGAGACCGATACGCGGCGTTATCTGCTGTCGCTTTTTTCCGACACGGAATGCGAAAAGCGAGAACTGAGCTGCGGAAGCGTGGCGTTGTTTTTCGACTTCGGCAAGGAAAATACCGCCGCTTTCAGATGCGAGCTTGACGCTCTGCCCGTCGACGAGCTTAACGAATCGGCGTATAAGTCAAACAGAAAAGGCTTTATGCACGCCTGCGGTCACGACGGACATATGGCTGTCTGCGCGGCTCTTTGCAGGGTTTTGGGCTCGCTTTCGGAGGAAGAAAAGAGCAAGGCGAAAAGAAACGCGCTTGTTCTGTTTCAGTCGGGAGAGGAGAGCGCGGGGGGCGCGCAGGCTGTCGTTGACAGCGGTATTCTTGCGGAAACGCGCACGGACAGGATTTTTGCGCTGCATCTTTGGCCGAAACTGAAAAAAGGCAAAGTTTATTCGACGGCGGGCGTGTGTCTGGCTCAAAACGCCGAGGTTGACATAACGATAAGCTGTCCGCAGTCCCACGCTGCGGACAACGGCGCCGACAGTTTGGCGGAGGCGGCGCGCCTGCTGCTTTCTCTCGAAAAGGAGGTTTCCGAAACGGGAAGCGCAAAAAGCCCCTGTCTGCTCAAATTCGGCAGGCTGACAGGTTGCGAAATTTGCCGAACGTCAGGTCTGGCTGCGGAAATAAGAAGTATAGAGAGAGCCTTGAAAGGCGTTTCTTCCTGCAACGAAAGACCGTCCGGTGCGCGCAACGTCATAGGCGGAGGCTTCAAGCTCGAAGGCACGCTCAGGGCGGTCGAGCCGCGCGCGTTTTGTCGGGCAAAGGAAAAAATAAACGCGGCTGTCTGTGACAGCCGCGACAAAGGATTTGCCGTTTTTTGCGAAATAAGGGAGGGCAGCGGCGCGGTTTGCAACTGCGCCCGTCTGTTTGCTCTCGCGCAGGAGGCGGCAAACGTCGGCTCCCTGCCCGCTCCGTTTTTGCAGGCGGAGGATTTTTCCGTTTACGGTAAGGTGTGTCCGTCGCTGTATATGTTTTTGGGCGTCGGAGAAGTTCCGCCCTTGCACTCTCCTTATTTCGACTTTGACGAAAGCGTGCTGGAAAAGGGGCTTGAAACCTTTTTGCGTCTCTTTTTCAGCTAAGCTCCTGATGTAAAATTTCCGTGCGGCGGCTCAATTCGTACAGCTTTTTGTAAATACCGTCGTGCGCCATCAGCTCGTCGTGCGTGCCCTGCTCCTGTATTCCCTTTTCGGTTATTACTATGATTTTTGTGGCGTTGCGTATGGTGGACAGCCTGTGCGCGATAATCAGCGACGTGCGTCCCTTGGCAAGCTTGTCGAGGGACTGCTGAACCTTGACCTCGCTTTCGTTATCCAACGCGCTTGTAGCCTCGTCGAGTATTATTATCGGGGGATTTTTGAGAAATACCCGCGCTATGGAAATGCGCTGCTTTTGCCCGCCGCTCAGCTTGACGCCTCTTTCGCCCACATAGCTTTCGTATCCGTCGGGCAGCGTGCGTATAAATTCGTCCGCGCCCGCCATTTTGGCGGCTTCCTCGATTTCCTCGCGCGTTGCGTCGGGTTTGCCGTAAGCTATGTTTTCGGCGACCGTTCCCCAAAAAAGATATACGTCCTGCTGCACCATTCCGATGTTTTTGCGCAGGGAATTCATGGTTACGTCCCTGACGTCTATGCCGTCTACGGTTACGGCGCCCTCGGTCACGTCGTAAAAACGCGGTATAAGACCTGCGATAGTGGTCTTTCCGCCGCCGCTCGGCCCGACAAGCGCGACGATTTCTCCCTTGTTTATTGTGAGATTGAGCTTATCCAACACCTTTTTGCCGTCTTTGGAATAGGAAAAAGTGACGTTGTCGAAACGCACGTTGCCTTGTACGTCCTTCAACTCTGCGGCGTCCTCCTTGTCGGCGGGGGATACGGGGGGATCCATAATCTGCTGATAGCGTTTGAACGCGGTTATGCCCCGTTCAAACTGTTCGGAGTAGTCGGCAAAGGATATGAGGGTAGACATAAGCACCGTAGCGTACAGCAGATACGCGACGAACAGTCCCGCGTCTATCTTGAACAGTCCGCCGAGTATAAGTATAAAGACGTACATAACCGCGTCCATGCCTCTGAGCGACGCGAAAAAAACGCCCATGTAGTGATAAACTTCCGATTTGGATTTGACAAGCTCCTTGTTTCCCCTGTCAAACTTTTGTTGTTCTATATCCTCGTTTGCAAAGGATTTCACGACGCGGATTCCGCTCAGCGTGTCCTCGACCTGAGCGTTTATTTCCGATTGGTTGTGGCGGTTTTTCTGCCAAACCTTGTCCCATCTTCCGTTGAACAGCACCGTCAGCCACGCCATGACGGGAATAATCGCAAACACGCACAGCGTCATAAGCGGCTGTTGAATCATTAGTATGGTAAAGATTCCTATGAGCTTCAAGCCGCTTATAAACAGCGTTTCGGGGCAGTGGTGGGAAAACTCCGTTATGTCGAACAAATCGGTGGTAATCCTCGACATGAGGGAGCCGACCTTGTTTTCGTCGTAAAAACCGTGCGACAGCAGCTGAAACCTGCCGAAAAGGTTCCGCCTTAGGTCGGATTCGATTTTGACGCCCATTATGTGGCCGTACTTGTTTACGAAAAACCTGCAAGCCACTTCGACGGAGCGCAGAGCGAGAAGTATTACTCCGTAAATAAGAACCGTTCTGAGCACCACGTAACCCACGTCAATCGCTTCGTTTGTGATACGTTGGGCAAAGCTAGGAAAAACAAGCTCGACGGCGGTGGCGATTGCCGAACAAAGCATATCGAAAAACAGCAGCTTTTTGTAAGGCTTGTAATAAGGTATAAATTCCTTTATATAGCTCGAGGAGCTGCGTTCCTTGGCGTTCTTTTTTCTCTCCTTTTTCATATTAACCTCTCGGAGAATTTTAGCAGGCTTTTTTGATTATACGGCGAAATCCGCTTGTGCAACAGGTTGTGCGCAGGATAAATACGCCGTCGGCGGAGCAAACTCCCGCCGACGGCGATTAGAAGAACTTGAATTTAAAACAAACCTTTTAAGGCAACTGTACGAATATGTACAAATCTGTGTGAAAGTAACCCGTTTCGCCCATAGGAGTAAGCAAATATAGCACGATTTCATATCTTCCTTCGGGATAAGGGATTTTTTCTCCGCCCAATGTGCGCTGTGCGGCGGGCAGATAAAAGTTTTTTCTTATTTTTTCGCCCCGTCTGATTTTGATTTCCAGCAGTCCGTCGGACGCGCCTTGCGTTCCGACGTTCAGCTCGTGCACCGTGCCGTCGTTGTCGGTGAATATGGCTTTGCACATAAGAATTTCGTTGTCGTTTTCCTCCGCGAAAGAGCCTACGGTCATATCGTATCTCACGGCGGAGGTCATGAGCACCGAAACTTTGGCGACGTCGTCAATCTCCGTCAACCTGTTTTTTTCCAGTTTTATTTTAAACTTGCCGTACAGATTTTCTATCGCTTCTTCAAATTGGTATACGGTGTCGTCCTTAGGCTCGCATGCGGCGAATCCGAGACACATCGCCAAAATCAGAATAACCGCCAATGACTTTACCATTGTTTTTTTGAATTTGTCCATATATACCTCCTTTTCAACAGACAAACAATTTAGAGCTATTTAATTGCGAAATTATAACGACAGGAACAGTATCTCCTCGTATTTTATATTAAATCAAATGATTATCTCAAAAAATCCCCAGTTTACGGGCATTTCCGCAAGACAGCAGCTTGAATTTACTACCCATTTACTACTTACGGATTGAGCCTTGATATGCTTTGAAGCTCTTGCGGATAGACCAAACAGGCAGCGCACACCAGTATTGACCTACCATAGATTGAAAAATTTCATACAGCACCGTACAAGCGGCGTTTCCCACTCCCTACACAGGGAGAACAGGAACGCCGCTTTTTTCATGCCCTTGTTACGC